>AUXO016666715.1_pt1 | contig 10631 bp, 8 predicted proteins | sample 768731 | NCBI WGS metagenome assembly AUXO01 (sample SAMN02715735, study PRJNA202380) | gut metagenome | biome: sheep rumen | host: Ovis aries | place: New Zealand: Palmerston North
GGAGCGTGGACGAGATTAATGTCTTCTCTCTCTTCCGCAACCAGTACCGGTCTTACGCTCTTCTCAATGGTGCCAGGAGATACTGTGGATTCGATTACGAGCGTAGCACCTTTCGGAGCAACCTTCAGAACATCCTTTACTGCCGCTACAACGTAGCAGGGATCAACCTTTTTGCTGAATTTATCGTAGGGAGTAGGAACAGACACGATATAGGTGTCCGTCACCTGATACTCCGTTGTAAACCTAATTCCAGCCTTCAAAGCATCCTGGAACAGCTCGTCAAGGCCATCCTCCTTGAATGTTGTGTGACCGGCATTCAGGGTTGCGACAAGTTCCTTGTTATAGTCCGTACCGATAACCTCAACACCATGAGATGCCATCATGAGTGCGGTAGGAAGTCCAATGTACCCAAGTCCGATTACATTGATCATTTTTTCGTTTCCTCCTTAATGTTAGGCCAAGTATATCTGTTGATATACGAAAGCAGCTAAATACTTTGCACTTTAGAAAGATACTTCTCACTTATTATGGCCCATGAGTTTTCTTTCCTAAAGGTCTGAATATTCTTCTTATATGTATCATAGTCTTGATGGAGTAGTTCAAGTGCCTCCTCTATAGACCTACTACAACCTTCTTTACCTTTCTCCGAGACACATACACCGATTCGACTCGCGCCTACAATAGATATAAGGTTCGTATTATCATTACATATCATAGGTAGTTCAACACTTGCATATTCATAGATCTTATTCGGCGCACAATAGATATTGTTTAAATTCGTCATGGGATAACTCAGGTAACCAACATCACATCGTCTAAGGATACTGCCCAGGTGCTTATAGGGGACACTTCCTGTAAATAAATATTTTAATCCATTGCATTCAGATGCAATTTTCTCGAGTTTTGATTTCTCCCCACCATCACCAACAATAAGAACTTTATATTCACCCGTCAGTTGTGCGGCACTCAGGATGATTTTCTCTATATTTCTTCCACCTGTAAGCGCACCAGCATAAACAAGTGTTTTCCTTTTATCCTTGAAAAACTCTTTCAAAGCCGGAGTAAACAAATAGTCTTCGTCAATCGGTAATTCTGAGTAATTAGGAACTACATACGGTGTTTCTTTAAGTTTATAAAACTCCCTCATCATCTCTGCCCTTTTTGCATCAGCGCAGATAATAAGTTGAACTCTATCAACTATAAGCTTCTCAAAGAAACCAAAGAACTTTTCTCGTTTCGGAGCAGGAAACTGCTTTGTTCCTATAATCAATTCATGAGCATCGTATATGGTTTTATGCTTCCTATATAGTCTCAGTCCAGGGATGCACGAGTAATAATCATGAAGATATAAAAAATCAAATTGGTGCTTTTTCCCGTATGAAATCACTTGTTGAGAAATGTCGAAATATTTGCGCATACCGGACTTCGATGAACTTAAGACAACATTCTTTACGCCGTCACGCTCATATGGATCTCCGGTACTTAGTATTGTAATATCGAACGCCTGCTTAAGTGTATCCAGAGATCGTTGAACTCGAGCATCCGTTGTCAAATCATTGTAGACAAACATAAGCATTTGGGGCTTATCTATCATTCTGTTTAATCCTTTCCGGTAATTCTATATGCTTGCCCAACTCAAGGTTAATCTCGTCAGAAAAAACACTTACCCCTGTTGTGAATGTCATTTCTCCAAAAATAGGATTTCCATCAATTTCATAAAAGTCAACTCTCACAAGAGGAAAGTCCTTTGCAAGTTGGTAGCAGTACTGAACCATCAGATCATAGGAAACCGGTTTGTCGATGAGCTTACCACGGTTTACCTTATTATTGTCATAAAGTATATTCCAATCCTCGTCATAAAAAGTAGCCCTGATGCTATGCGTACCCTCAGTTCGTCCCTGCATAACCTCACATACAAAGGCTTTTCCATATGAACAGAAGAACTTGTAATCGATAGGCAATCCTTCGCTCTTTGAATCATGGAGTAATTTTTCAGCTATTATGCAAGGTTTAATGCGGAGATAATGCCCATTATATCCGACATATCCGTAAGGGATTCCGGTAAACCATTTTTTAATCGTCTTTTTGGTTTCCTTGACATCCAGCTTCTCTTTATCTCTTACAATGATTACTGTTGCGCAAGAGTTGTTTGCTTTGATAACAAATTCCTTTGGAAGAGTTGAAAAATCAATATCTTCTACGTTATCCCATTTTCCATAGAGGTCGTTAAGAGTATTCGACAAGCCGCATCGTCTTACATAATCCCTAACAGCATATTTGTCAGACAAGATGGACCACATGGTAGTATCCGTGTTTAATGCAAGCCAGATATTCTTCTCTTCAAGGGTTTGTGGATTCTCTAAATTCAACTTTTTCCCTTTATGAATACTTGAATAGAACTCCTCCGCTGCAAGTTTTGGGCTCTTTTCGTATAATGCTTTATAATGCCTGTTCAAACGAATTGAATATATCATTTGGACAAGCGGTATACTATAGATAGCCTTCTTTAGTTTATTCATAATGTGACCTCCAAGGGCTTATTGGGCATCTTTGCTCTTCATCATTTTGTATGTCTGAAGAATGGCTTTTCTCTTAATGAAAACGAAGATACATACGCAAAGTATGACGGCGTATCTTGCAACCCAGACATCATACAAAACCGTGATTCCAAATACAGCAGCCAAAAGAATTATGGAGATAACAACAATTCTCTTTATATCGAACAGATTCAATTCGCATTTATTCTTCTTGCAAATATGCATCATTACATAATAGTGAGCAATTGTATAGGCAATGTAGCAGAACAGCGTTGTATAACCGGCCGCGATAAACCCATACATTTTTATAAAAACGTAATTCAATCCGATGTTTAACAGAGCTACACCTACGGATGCGGCTGCGATTTTCTTTGTTTCCTCATAGTAATACTCTACATTAGCGAACATGTTATGAAGGAAAACAAAGAATACACTCCCACAAACGGGAGGAATGATCCATCTGGCTGAGTAATAATCTTTCGGAGCCGCAAGCTTAATAATTTCCGGTCCAAACGCGATGATTCCAATAACAACAATCCCCATCAATATCAATGTGGCGGTTGTAACCTCACTGATCTTAGAATCGTCACCTTTCTTCATTTTGGGGTACAGCCAGGGGAGGAAAGATTGCTGAACCGCCGTGCTGAGTAGCATCGGAAACATGCCAATAGCATAGGCAACGCTATATATGGCAGCCTCTGGTTTACCAACCATCTGGCTTATCATAATGCGGTCTGATTGGTTTAAAATGCTTGCCGAAAGAAAATGCGGAATCAGTGGGAGGTTAAAAGCAAGAGCATACTTCCAGTACTTGGTACTAAATACTTTGTGTGCACTTTTTATAATGTAAACAATGACTACGATGCCAAAAACAACCGAAACAATTACGATGGAAAGGATTCGGGCTAAAGCAGGATCCGGAAGCAATAGCACCAGGATTACGCCTAAAATCAGATTCGATAACGCAATTCCAATTGTCGCTGCCACGACATGTTTATATTTATATTCAAACCGGTTACGGGCAGTCCAGTAGTGAATTGATGGCTCTACTGCTATTTGCAAAAACATTAGCAGCATTATGACAGTGCTTAAGCCTGTAAACGTATTTATAAAGGTTTGAAGAACCAAATATACACAAAGGATTCCCGCAGTGATAGTCAAATTTAGACTTTGCAAAGATAATTCAAAGCCATCTCTATCTTCGCTGAATTTCACCATTCCCTTGCTAAAAACAAATGCAGACAGGTTTAATGTGGCGAAAATGACTATTATTGTGTACCATGAGTTATAGACTGTATAAGTTCCGTAATCTGCTGTTGGCATTATCCTCGTAAAAATGGGCATAGTGAGGAAGTTAATTCCTCTCTGTACCATATTACAAATCGTAAACCACAGCGCGGCTTTTACAGCAGTAGACATTGAGGCATATTTTCTTTTTGCTTGATCTATTGCCTTCTTTATCATAAATCTGTCTCCGCTCTTTAGAGAATGCTTTTCAAACTGGTGATTAAATACTCTGGAAAAAAGATACCTACATCATCATGTTTTGGGAAATCTTTTACAGTCTTTGTATATGGATACTGTAACTCTTCCAGATCTTTTATCAGGGGAGCTATCTGTCTCTCATAGGTCAATTCCTTTGTTGAATAAAAGAGATTAATGATACTACATTCATTTTTACTATTTCTGACAATCTCTTCAATTTTTTTATCCAGTAAGCGAATCGCTTCTTCTTCTACCATGTCGCCCATCATTGCTTTTAAGATTTTCAAATGTTCTGGACGATTTAGGTACGTTCCAACTCGATACTGGCATGCTCCAGAGTAAATACTATGTGCTTTCTGTTTGAGTCCGAAATAGATGGCTGCACTGCCACCTTTGCTCGTTCCAGCGGTGATAATTCTCTTGATGTGATCTTTTTCCCTTATATATTCTATTAATTCAGATACTTTTTTCTCGGGGTAAGATTGCCCATTCTCATACCAATAATAACTACCTAATACTCCCCAAGTATCTAGGATGTATAACTGATTGACGTTAATTCCCCGGAGTTTTGAAAAGTAGTTATACCTTCGGTTTTCACCAGTAAAAGCAGAAAAGACAATGAGCATTGTATCGGAATGTTTGTCAATATAAAGATACTTTACTCCTTCAAACTCATGTTCATGCTTACTTATAAATAGTTTATTAGAAATTGCTTTTATTGGTTTTTTAATCTTGTTTAGCATGGCGACCTCAAATTCGTAATGCTTCATTATTCTTTCTCAGCTCTGTTCTCAAGCTTCTACTACCAATGCGGACTCTATTGCAAGCCCACCACCAGAGCATTATGAAAACAGTTCCGTTTATTAATGTGCCCATATATGACTGTGCGCCGCCTCTCCCGATAACAGCGAGAAGAGTAATCATATATAAATACAATATATCTAAAGATCTGTGCCCCTTGAGAAATCTTAAATTAATGCCGATAAAGATTCCCATGACTATACCGTGAAGCCAAACCCAGTTCATCCCCCAAATCATAATCCCTTCTCCTAAAACAGAAGGAAGACTTGAAGAATAGTTACCTGTCCCAAATATGCGGCCAGTTATAGCATAAGTAAACTGATGGGCTACTGCTAAAGTTGGTTTAGATGTAAATATAAAGAAGGCAGATGGAATTGGCAGTAATACCATCCATAATATGAAATTTAGTCTACCACCAGTTCCTTGTAGTCCTTCACATACATTATAAAAAAGAGGATATCCACATTCTTCCTCAATGAGAGTAGAGATTGAATCGCTAATAGACGAATATCCAGATATAATACCTTTTCTTATCGAAGTATATGCCACAAGGAATGGTATCATTGCTATCATTGCAGATGCAAAGATAATGATATACTTTCTCTGGACCACTATTCCTTCCGGCCGGACAAACGCGCAAATAAAATATGCAAACGCAGCATACACGATCAATTGATATCTTCCGATATAATTATATTGTAAATAGGTTAAATACGCCCATAGCGCAACCAATAAGACAGCAATAAGCTTTTTATGTTTCTCTACCAAACGCTTCAGATACATGCAAAAGAATGGTAAGCATGCTGTACTTAATGTCTCACATATATTCAACAACAAATAGCTTCTTGAATTTGCACGTTGGGCGTAAATGTATGTTGATATAGGTCCTGATGGCTGAAAAAACTTCCAGGGTTGGAATGTGGGATAAAATAAGTGCATTGATATCGAGATAAAAAACACAACTGTTAAAATGGTCACCATCTTTGAATTACAATCAAAGTCAATTGTCCCAATCTCTGTATCTATATTAAATCTACGCTTCACACGCACATGAAATATAAGCTTTACAGTCACTAATATAGAAACAAGAAAAAGTACATACTGAACTATATACTTCGAATCTACAGTCTCATATGCAATCCCAACTCCAGAATACAAGAATGTAGAAGCTGAAATAATTACAAATATAATCCTTGTAGTTCGTTTTTCCTTCCTACACACTATGTATGCAGGAACTATAGTCAAAACGACTATCAGCATCAACTCTGAAAAATTGAACAATTATTTTCCTCCTACATACTTCTTATGCCAGTATTTCACATATTCCCCGCTATACTCTTCAGGCAAAAAGAATATTCCTGCTTTAGTTTATCCAGATTCATCTTCAATTTCGCATATTGCTCAGAATTACTTGAATAGTGTTTCATGTCATCATTATCAATTTGTATCAAATAGTTAATTGTTTCAACAAACTTTGCTTCTTCATTCAAATTATAAGCCCATCCTGCATGGTAGCTATTTACATCCGTCCATGGAGTTCCATCACTTATAATGACAGGTGTACCTACTATTAAGCTTTCAATAATAACATGACCGTAGTTCTCGCTTAGTGTAGGGAATATAAAAGCATCATATTTGCTGAATGTTCTATGGACCTCATCATGACTTATTAATCCTTTATATTCGACTTTGATGTTTGGTTGAAGTTTGGCTATTTCTGATTGGCATTCCTTCCAATATTCTTGATCTTCTATTGGTCCATAAATATCCAATGATGCCTTCCCGTTTACATGTGAAAGGTATCTAATTACAGCAAGTAAATTCTTTTTGGGGTGAACACGAGACAAAAAAACCATTCTGACACTACCACTTCTTTTTACGTTTCGTTTAAGGCTTTCTTTTGGTAGTGATGGTATATTGGTCAAGTCATGGATTCGGTTATTTTCTACTTTTAACCACTTAATAATCCCTTCGTGTTCATCTTCACTGGTTGATTGAAAGTGGATTCCCTGAGTTAATCCTAATAGTCTAACCGCATATATATATGGTATCTTTTTATATTTCTTCATATTTATAGCGCCCGGACATAATTCACCCCTTGGTGCTAACAATACATTAATCCCTAACTTCTTAGCAGCGTATAGACAAGGTATGATACACGATTGAAATAATCCCTGAAGATATAGTAGATCGGGTTTAAGATTTATAAGCAATTCCTTAAAAGTTGCTTTTCTATATTCTTTATCAGGTACATACATTACCTTGCAATTGGCTCGAGTATTCCATCCCTCAGAGATACTCTCATACCTTGTCGAATCATTTAGATCGTGATCTGTCGCAAGAATGAAACATTCATCGTCATTCATTAGCGTGCAAAAATTGTCAACGCTTACAGGAGGTCCTCCATATTTTTTTCCCGGGAAAAAGCCCTCCATAATTATCAAAATCCTCATGTTATATCCTTCCTGCTAACAACGTAATGACAGAAAAATCTTTCCGTTTCGAACAGAAGTTTTCCCAGGCATTCTAATAGAATCAAAAAGCTGCTTTGTCGACAGTTATTCGAGCCATCCGACACTTTTTACAATATCCACATACTGTTTCTTAACATTCCAATTATCATCTAAGTAGGTAAAAGCTCTTTCACCCATCAGTTTCCGATCAGCTTTCATGGATTCAATTACAGCCTTTTCAAAGGCCTCTGTACTGTTGCTCTCACACCACCAACCGAAGCCGCCTTCAATCATCACTTGTCCAACGTCTGAGTTGGTATCCGTGCATGCCAACGTAGGTAGTTTGGACTGCATGTAATCAAGAAGCCTGCTCGGAAAATTTGGGATCGTAAATCTGTGATCGAGGAAAAGGAGACCTATGTCACAGCTTCCTACCATACGTATATAGTCTTCCTTTGGAAGCTTGCTCATTAACTTTACATTGGCCTGGGGTTCTGACTTCACCCATTCTTCGATTTTTCCATACTCTGTGCCAGAGCCGATAATCAGGAAAAACACTTTGTCGTTATTCTTCTGACTTTTAAAGCAGTCAATCATGTGGTCGATGCCTTGAGGCTTCCCGAGATTCCCACCATATAGATAAACAACCCTTTCTTGAGGAATACCATATTTCTCACGCATCTTCAGCTTGTCTTTCTCAGATACACTCAAATCAGTGACTTCCACACAGTTGGGACAAATCTCGATTCTCTCAGTTGAAATCTCAGGATTATGTCTCAATACATAATCTACATTCGCTTGGGACATACATCCAATATGATCTGACAAGGCATATAGCTTTTTCTCTTTTACTCTAAAAGACTTATACAGCAGTCCCTTCAATCCGGATGTAGTCATCATTCCAATGTCTACAGCATTCTGTGGAAAGATGTCTTTAAGCATAAGATATGTGGTCGCACCATCACGCCTTTTCACATATTCAACCGCTTTAGCAATTGTAATCGGCGGTGTGCTATACAAAATTAGGTTAAACTTTATGTTTCTAAAATACTTTTTTATTGCAGCTACAAACTGCGGCTCCAACATAACAGTAGAAATGCCCTTTTCAATTAGGTTTGTCTTCTGAATATTCCCTGTCTTTACTCTCAGAATAGTACTGTTTTCTTCCTCAATAACGCCTGTTTCAATTCCTTGACGTCTTTCAGCCGGGGATACAACATAAACTTTGTGCCCCCGATCGATGAATTCTCGCAGAAGATCTGTATATATATCTCGTTCTTTAATTGAGCTATAGTTCATCAAACTAATAAACAGTATATTCATTGATACTATTCTCCAGAAACTATTGTCTTATAAACACTGAATTTTCACTTCGTTATATTTCATCATGTAGATGCCCTCATCGTAGGCACCGATGTTCTTATCGTTCACTATTCCCTGCAGGTTCTTCAATATAAGCTTCATATGATCCACGCCACACTCATATGCGTGTGGATATCCACCGCCGAAGCGAGGATTAACCTCGCTGATGTAGTACTTACCGTTGATCTCAAAGATATCGATATCAATCTGACCACGGTATCCGGCTTCAAGCACAAACCTCTCAATCAAAGCGAACAGCCCCGGATCTTTGAAGCTGACCGCTTTATCCGTTTCTCCTGCCCGCATTTTTATCTTCTTTTTTGTGAAGATGGAAACGACCTCACCAGACAACAGATCGATATACACATCAGCGCCGATCTCCTGACCATCTAGGAATTCCTGGATCATCAGATCATCCTCGTGAGCAAACAGAAGATCTACCGTCTCCTTGTCGTACACCTTGGAGATGCTGATAGAGGCAGATCCACGGTACGGCTTCACGAACACAGGATATGTGACTTCTCCAGCATCTACAGCCTTATAGAACTCTTCCTTGTCCATCCATGACCGGGCACAGTTATAGCCATGGTTAACAAGCCAGTGGTACATCTGCATCTTATCAAGAGCCATTTCGCAGAGTTCGTAGGAACTGCCAATGATAGTCACACCAAGCGCTTCGATTTTTTCCTTGTTTTCTGCCAGAAGGCTCAGCTCTGGATCGATAAGACTGAGGACACCGCTGATTTGTTCTTTTTTGCAGATGTCAAGAATATAATCTATATATCCCGGCTCTGTGATTTTCGGCACAATATAATACTTATCCGCATCGTATATTGCCGGACCAAGTAAGCTGGCATCAGTAGCAATTACTTTTCCATTGTCACCAACGGCACGTTTGAAATACTGGACAATCTTATTTCTCGTTCCAGCAGCGAGAATCAATATGTTCATTAGTTGCTCCTGCTCCTATACTCATCTGCGCTCCATCTATCGCGCACCCTGTAAACCTTACCGTCGTCCTTGACATAAACATCTGGATACCATTTTATAAACAGCGGGGAGAGACACATCGTATAAGCTCCGACTTTGTGGTAAACTATCTGATCACCCGGAAGTAACTCTTCTCCGTCCACAAGCTCAAATAACCTATCATGTTCCATACAGGTAAAGCCTGATATGATTTGTTTATCAATCAGTTTCCTACTATCACCCCGTCTAATAATCTCGTTGAAATATCTCATCTTTGTCATCAACGGATCAATCTGTGTTCTACTTCCATCGGTGACCACAAACGTGTTTCGGGTTGTCCTTTTTACATCGACCACAGTTGTCACATAATCAATTGGAGCACCAATCAAAGCCATTCCCGGTTCAACTATTAATGTCGTTGTTTTAGGCTGAAACTGTTCAGCAAGAATGCCTGCTACCATATCGAAGTACTCAGGAAACTGAGGCTTTGTATCAAGTCCACCAAAAAAACCTCCACCTATATCAATATAATCAAGTTTCAAACTGTACTCTCTGCCGATCTCCACAGCGACTTCTGCGATAGCTTTATATATATCTGGCATCCGTGTTTTGGAACTCTTGTGAAGATGAAGGCCCACGACACGTACTCCCTTACTTTCAATCTGGTCTATCGCTTTCTTCAGCTCACCGTTCTCATAACAAAAACCGAAGCGTTCGCCATCTTCACCACACTGCGTCTGGCCGGGACATTTAGACTCTAAATCGAAGTTAACACGAACACCTACCGAATACTTATCCTTTTCCAGTTCATCGAGCCAGTCAATCTCATATTCTGAGTCGATATTCACAATTGCGTGATTTTTAATAGCCTCTAAAAACGTTTCTTTTGTCTTTGCTATTCCGTTGTATATTACATGCGCCTTCTCAACGCCGATGGTCTTTGCGAGTTCATATTCATCATCTGACACAACTTCTGCATAGCAGCCATTGTCTCTGAAATAGTTGATAACCCACGGAAGAGCAT
>AUXO018782441.1_pt1 | contig 10631 bp, 3 predicted proteins | sample 768731 | NCBI WGS metagenome assembly AUXO01 (sample SAMN02715735, study PRJNA202380) | gut metagenome | biome: sheep rumen | host: Ovis aries | place: New Zealand: Palmerston North
TGATAAAGTGGAATGGTGCTATGCCTTCGGTGTTGCCTGAAGTGCTAGCGGCGTTTGCAGTCAGAGTGACTGTCAGCGTGTGTCCGTCACCATCGAATGTACCAGAGAATGGTTTGTTATCGCGAAGGCCGACATTGACAGTAGTATTGACATTCTTTGTCAGTTTCACAAACTTGCCGCTATAAGTAAAACCAGAGTTGACACTATTCGCAAAGGACATCCAATCATCATTGCTATTGATGACGTAGGGATCTCCCTCCGTACCGCTGCCACTTAACGTGTTGGCTGCAATTTCGAAGTTCACGGTCTTCGTTCCCGTATAATCGTTTATACCTGTAAGGATGACAGAACCCGTACCGCCCGACGTGTTGTTGCTGTAGCTGACATTATAGTCCGCATTATGTGTCAAAGTGGTATTGAAGAACTTCACGACAGGAACAGGAGTTACAGATTCATCCAACAACTCATACCTTTCGTTGATACCGCTGATTGTTGTCAATGCATAATAGTTGTTGCCATCTGTAGCCGTCACTTGGCCGCACATCTCTCCGTCAGGAACTGCAGTAAAAACACGTGTCCCGCTGGCTCCACCTTCATTCTTCTCATTGAGGTAGTAGGTTTCAGAAACACTGGCATCGGCACCAACGCTTTTCAAAAAAATAGGATTAAAGGAACTTACATTTGTATAGGTGCCATTTTCCAAACAATTCTTGACGACGGGACTTCCTCCATGATACCATCCGTATAATCCAACCACATGACTACTACCACCGCTTCGTCCATTGACGGTTCCATTAAAGGTGCAGTCCTGAATGGTTGTGTTGGAAATGATGCCATGGGCAAGGACACCGCCGACATAATCAGCCGTTGTGTTGATGGTTGCACTAACGGTACATCCCTGAATCGTGTTGGTGCCATCTGCAAATCCTACCAATCCGGATGAGTGGATGGCGGTTGCGCTGACACTGCCTGTTGTCTTTACATTCTTGATAACGGCATTCTTAATATAGTGGAACGGAGCAGTTCCTGTAGAAGGATTTTTAATATCAGTACTTGAACCCGTATTCACAATACTAAGGTTCAAAGTCTTGTGGTCACCATCAAACGTACCAGAGAACGGCTCGCCATCGTTTTGTCCTGCCATACTGCTTGCATTGACATTGTCCGTCATCTTCACATACATTCCGCTAAAGGTAAAGCCGCTATTGACGCTGGCAGCAAACTCCGTCCAATCATCATCGCTACCAATAGTGAAAGGTGATCCTTCCGTACCGCTGCCGCTTAGTGTGGTGGCGGCCACAGCAAAGTTTACGGTTTTTGTTCCAGAATAAGAACCAGCTCCTGTAATGATTACAGAGCCTGTTCCTCTCGATGTATTGTTACTGTAGCTGACTGTATAATCTGCATCTTTCGTGAGTGTGGTGCCTGTGAACTTCACAACTGGTTCGGGGCTTACCGATGAACTCAGAAGTTCGTAACGTTCGTTGATGCCACTAATGTCTGCTAGCACATAATAATTATTGCCATCGACCGCCGTCACCTGTCCGTTTATCTCTCCATCCTGTGCAGATGTATAAGCACGTGTTCCGTATGAGCTGCTGACATTGGAAACGTAGAAGGTGTTCGTAACAGTCTTGCTACTAGGCAGATTGCCGATAGGTTGTAGCGGCGAACAATTTGTGTATGTTCCGTTTTCCAAGCAGTTGGTAAGGATCGAAGTTCCTCCGTTGTTCCATCCCCACAGGACACCAACATTACAATTGCCGCTTGCCTTGCTGATAGAACCTGTAAAGGCGCAACCATCGAAGGTGGTAGTTCCATTGTCTTGACGTCCGAGCAGTCCGCTGCAATGGGAACCTGTAGCTGTAATGGCGCAATCCACGATAACATTGTTGACATTGTTGGTTCCATTCGTCAAGCCGATAAGTCCAGAACAATGGGTACCGCCAGAGAGCGTTCCCGATACTGTCAGGTCTTTAATCGTTGCTCCATTGATGTAGCTGAAAGGAGCCTCAAATCCAGACGTACCACTGATAGACAGCGTAATGGTCTTGTTGTTGCCATCGAATGTGCCAGCATATCTGTGGCCACTGTTGCCAATCATCGTTGTGACGGTGATATTATTTGCCATCAGCTTTGCATTGGCATTAATAGCAATCGTTCCGTCGTTGATGCCATTGGCAAATAACCCCCAATCATACGCTGAGCCGATGAGGTAATTGCCACTTGCGTCCTGCTGCAACTGATAATTCTTCACCAGGCGGACGGATAAGCTTTGATAGCGGGAGTAATTGCCCTGCGTTTGCAAAGCTTCACTGCTAAAGTCCACTTCCCATGCGTAATAATCACCGTTGGGCGTACTCGACCAATAGTGGCCATGAGTTCCAACATTCCAGACCGAGGCACCACCACGGCTGCCGGCAGCTGGCAGGAACACACAGCCCTTGGCAGCAAGAGCCGTCCACTGGGCAGAGGTACACTTGGTTGCATACTCCCACCGGCTATTGCCGTTGACAGTGCCCCAAGAAGTAGCTTCATCATTGGCGATGGTCACGCCGTCGGGGAACAGAATCATGCCATTAACACCCGTGCCGTCGGTGTTAATCGTGGCGTGGACGTAGCGGGCATTGCTGGTGCCGTTAACTGTAGAACCAGATGCACGACAGTTTGTACCGGGAGTAGGACTTGAACTGGGACCTAAAATCCACACCCACTCAGCGCTGGTCAGCGTGCGCCAGCCCGTGCCTATAGTGTTGCCCCAGTCTACAAAGTCACCGGAATAAGTGGGGCCCTCATTGGAGGAGTGGATACCGTAAGTGGTTGCTGAAGTGCTCCATCCGAAGAGGTCAACAGTGCCGTTTGTGGATACGGTTCCGTTACCGTTGATGCTGGTATTGGAAGCGGCATTGCCAATATAGTCCCACTGGTTCGTAGCGAGGGCCCAAGACCATGCGCTGCCGTCGTAGGTGGCCTGCAAATTACCTTGCGAGAACTGCACCTTGTCGCCGCTGGCATTGATGGTGAACACACCATTCAGTTCGCCTTCTGCCCACACCCCAGTGCTGCAGAGCAGGGTGAGCATCAAAATAAGTAGTCGTTTTGTCATGTTTATTATGTTATCGTTTTTCTGTTAGGTATCGCTTGCAAAGATATCTCCTTCCCTTGACACTTCCAAGAGACAGGTGTAGAAAAGTTGATATTTTTGTACTTTTCGTGTTTTGTGGCTTCTCCAAATGGCTTCGTCGAACGAAAGGTTGTGCACCGTCTGGTATGTGTACAGGACAAAATAGCGGATAGCGCGAGCTGGTCGCGCTATCCGCTATGAAATTGATATGAGGGAGGTTATTTGCCTTGGAGGAAGGCATTCACCTTGTCGGCTGTCTGTTTGCCAGAGGCGATGGCGCGGACGACGAGGGAAGCGCCATTGGCGGCATCACCGCAGACGAAGACGTTCTCGGGGTACTCGGAATGTTCTGGTTTGAGGAATCCCATGGCGAGGAGCACCAGCTCTGCTTTGATCACCTCGGGTTCGCCGGCTTCCACCATGATAGGACGTCCTCCTTCAGGGTTTGGCTTCCAGTCGATGGGCTGGACACGAACGCCTGTTACATGACCGTCTTCGCCGAGGAATTCGAGGGTGTTGATGTTCCAGCGACGGGTACAACCTTCCTCGTGGCTGCTGGTGGTCTTCAGAATGACAGGCCAGTTGGGCCAAGGGGTGTTGGGGTTGTGACCAACGGGAGGTTTAGGCATAATCTCAATCTGCGTCACACTCTTGCAGCCCTGGCGGTGGGCGGTGCCGATGCAGTCGGAACCGGTGTCGCCGCCACCGATGACGAGGACATTCTTGCCCTTAGCCGTCACACGTTCCTCCTTCGAGAATTCCATGCCAGCCAATACGCGGTTCTGCTGACTGAGCAGCTCAAGGGCGAGGTGAACGCCTTTCAGCTCTCGTCCGGGTGCTTTCAGGTCTCGGGCAGTAGGGGTGCCTGTGGAGATGACGATAGCGTCAAAATCTTTCAATGCTTCATCTGTCGCCGTTACTGCTGCGCCATACACGAACTTCACGCCTTCCTGCTCCATCACCTTGATTCTTCTATCGATGATTTGCTTGTTGAGCTTGAAGTTAGGAATGCCGTAGCGGAGCAGTCCGCCAGCAGCTTCGTTCTTTTCGAAGACGGTAACTTCATAGCCCATGTAGTTGAGAGAGTTGGCGGCAGCGAGTCCTGCGGGACCACTGCCAATGACTGCCACCTTTTTTCCGTTTCTTTCAGGGTGTTCAATCGTGACATAGCCTTCCAGATAGGCTCTTTCAGCAATGGCACATTCATTCTCACGGTTGGTCACTGCATCGCCTGTTGTGAGATAGAGTACGCAAGCCTTTTCGCAGAGGGCGGGGCAAATGCGTCCTGTGAATTCAGGGAAGGGGTTAGTTTTTTTCAGTATCTTATATGCGGTTTCCCATTCTCCACGATAGAGAGCGTCGTTCCATTCAGGGTCTTTGTTGCCCAGAGGACAAGCCCAATGGCAGAAGGGTACACCACAGTCCATGCAGCGGCTAGCCTGTTCCTGTCGGTCGCGGCTGTTCAGTGTCTGTTCCACCTCGCCGAAGTCATGAATGCGGTCGTTGACGGGGCGGTATCCAGCCTCTTTGCGAGGCACGGTTAGGAATGCTTTTGGATTTCCCATGATTGCAATTGATAATTGATAATTGACAATTGATAATTAATAGTCACGCTGCATGTCGGCAATCTTCTGCTGCAGTTTAGCCATCTGTTCCTCCTGCAAGACGCGCTTGTACTCGATAGGCACCACTTGGATGAAGTCCTCAATGTAGTGATTCCAGTCGTCGAGCATTCGTCCAGCGAGGGCGCTACCTGTATGGAGGTAGTGTTGGCGGATGAGTTCAAGAAGTTCCTTGCGGCTCACAGTGTCCTCTACGAGGCTAAGTTCCACCATGTCCATATTGCAGAAGTAATCGAACGTGTGTTCTTTGTCGTATACGTATGCCACACCGCCGCTCATACCTGCAGCGAAGTTTCTTCCTGTCTTGCCGAGTACTACTACGCGTCCTCCTGTCATATACTCGCAACAGTGGTCGCCAGCGCCTTCCACTACAGCAATAGCGCCGGAATTGCGCACAGCAAAACGTTCGCCTACACGTCCATTCACGTACAGCTCTCCGCTGGTGGCGCCATACAGGCCTGTGTTGCCTGCGATAATATTGTCCTCGGCTACAAAGTCTGCACTTCTACGCACAGGTGGCAGAATGCTGATGCGTCCTCCAGAGAGTCCTTTTCCAAAGTAGTCGTTGGCCTCGCCCTCCAGGCGGATATCCAATCCTTTTACGGCAAAGGCGCCAAACGATTGGCCTGCAGAGCCTTTGAACTTTAGACAAATGCTTCCGTCCGGCAATCCTGCCTCGCCATATTTCTTGGCGATGACACCTGACAGCATGGTTCCCACGGCACGGTCCGTATTTTTGATAGCATAATCAAGTGTCACTTCCTCTTGGTTATCTATAGCTTTTTGTGCAGCAACGATGATATCTTCATCTTTGACGCCTGATACCTTGGTGAACTGTCCGCGGTCCCAATAAAGAGCTTTGTCTGTATTGGGCTTATGGAGCAATCTGCCGAAGTCTATGGTCTTCTGCTTGTCTGTGGCGTGATCAGTTTTTACCTCAATCAATTCTGTGTGGCCAATGATGTCTTTTAGTCCATGTACCCCTATTTCCGCAAGGTACTCGCGTACTTGCTGGGCAATAAATGTAAAGAAGTTGACAACATAGTCTGCCTTTCCACGGAACCGCCCTCTCAGCCGCTCATCCTGTGTCGCCACGCCGACAGGGCAGGTGTTTGTGTTGCACTTGCGCATCATCACGCATCCCAATACAATGAGTGGCAATGTGCCAAAAGAGAACTCGTCTGCCCCCAGCATCGCCATCAGCACCACGTCTTTTGCTGTCTTCAGCTGTCCGTCAGTCTGCAGGCGCACTTGGTTTCGCAATCCATTCAGCACCAGCGTCTGCTGAGTCTCGGCCAAACCTATTTCAGGGCTGATGCCCGCAAAGCGCATGCTGCTGGCAGGGCTGGCGCCTGTACCACCTTCGGCTCCGCTGATGACAATGAGGTCGGCTTTTGCCTTCGCTACACCAGCAGCAATGGTGCCCACACCACTTTCTGCCACCAGCTTCACGCTTACGGCAGCAGTAGGATTGATGTTCTTCAAGTCGAAGATGAGCTGTGCTAAGTCCTCAATACTGTAGATGTCGTGGTGAGGTGGGGGCGAGATGAGGCTGATGCCAGGGATGGCGTTACGTGTCTTGGCAATAATCTTGTTCACCTTAAAGCCGGGCAGCTGACCGCCTTCGCCAGGCTTTGCTCCCTGTGCCACCTTAATCTGTATTTCCTCTGCATTTACTAGATACTCTGCTGTCACGCCAAATCGTCCGCTGGCAATCTGTTTCGTCTTGCTGCTGAGCGACACACCGTCCACGTCCGAGTGATAACGGGCGTTGTCCTCGCCCCCCTCACCTGTGTTGCTGCGTGCGCCCAACTTATTCATTGCTAGAGCCAACGCCTCATGTGCTTCAATGCTCAGTGCTCCAAAACTCATGGCACCCGTCACAAAGTGCTTCACAATGCTCTCTACAGGTTCCACCTCATCGATAGGAGTTGGAGTTGTCGCTTTCTTCCATCCGAAGAAGTCACGGATGAAGATAGGCTTTTCTTTCTCGTCAACCAGTTTCTCCCACTCTTGGAACTTCTTGTAAGACCCCAGTCTTGTGGCTATCTGGAGGTTGGCAATCGTATCAGGATTCCAAGCATGAAGAATGCCGTCCTTGCGGTAAGAGAACTGTCCGTTGTTGGGCAGGAACTCGTTGATTTCGGCTGGTCTGAATGCCTCTTCGTGCAGACGGATAGCATCGTGTGCAATATCCTTCAGTCCGATGCCGCCGATAGTGCTTACCTCCGTTCCGAAGTATCTCCTTAGCAAGTCTTCGCCCAGTCCGATGCTCTCGAATATCTTTGCTCCACGGTAAGAGCGTATGGTTGAGATACCCATCTTGGACATGATTTTCTTCAATCCTTTGTCCACCGCCTTGATGTAGTGTGCCTCTGCTGTGGCGTAGTCCTCCTGGATTTTATGCTTCTTCACCAAATCATCCAGCACGGCAAAAGTCATGTAAGGGCAAATGGCGCTCGCTCCATATCCCAAGAGCAGTGCCGCATGCATCACCTCGCGAATCTCGCCACTCTCTACAATCAGCGCCGTCTGCACGCGCTTCTGCACGCTGATGAGGTAATGATGCACCGCGCTCACAGCCAACAGGCTTGGGATGGCGGCACGCTTTTCGTCAATGTCTCTATCTGACAGGATGATGTAGTTCACTCCCTCATCCACGCTTGCCTCAGCCTCCTTGCAGAGGTTTTCAATAGCCTGACGCAGTCCGCTCGTCCCTTTGTCAATATCGAAAAGCATTGGCAGTTTCTTCGTATTGAAGCCCTTATAGCGGATGTTGCACAGAATGTCCAACTGTGCGTTTGTCAGCACAGGCTGTGGCAACCGCACCATCTTACAGTTCGATGCGTCTGGCGTCAAGATGTTGGTACCCACCGCACCGATGTACTCTGTCAGACTCATCACCAGTTCCTCGCGTATAGGGTCAATGGCCGGGTTCGTCACCTGTGCAAATTGCTGACGGAAGTAGTTGAAGAACACCTGTGGACGGTCGCTGATGACAGCCAGTGGCGTGTCGTTGCCCATCGCAGCTACAGGTTCTTGTCCTGCCGTTGCCATCGGCACCACCGTCTTGTCTATGTCCTCTTGTCCAAAACCGAAGTTGATAAGCTTTCGTTCATAGTTCTCCACCGAGTTCTCTACGTGGCGTCCGCTCTTCAGCTTCTCCAGCTGGATGCGGTTCGTAGAGAGCCATTCGCGATATGGGTGTGCTTTCGCAAGCTTCTCCTTGATTTCGCCATCATAATAGATCTTACCCTCCTGTGTGTCGATGAGAAGAATCTTGCCGGGTTGCAGACGGCCCTTGCTTACCACGTCACTTGCTTCGAAATCCATCACGCCTACCTCTGATGCCACCACCATCATGCCTTGTTTAGTGATCGTGTAGCGGCTGGGTCTCAGACCGTTTCTGTCCAGCATGCCGCCCGCAAAGCGACCGTCGCTGAACAATAGAGCTGCGGGACCGTCCCATGGCTCCATCAGGATGGAGTGATATTCGTAGAACGCCTTTAGGTCTTCGCTGATAGGGTTCTTGTCGTTGAAGCTCTCAGGTACTAGAATTGCCATTGCCTGTGGCAGACTCAATCCGCTCATCATTAAGAATTCGAACACGTTGTCGAGGCTGGCTGAGTCGCTCATGCCTTCTTGCACGATAGGACGGATGTCCTTAATGTCACCCAGTGCCTCGCTGCTCAGCACGCTTTCGCGCGCCTTCATCCATCCTCTGTTGCCACGGATTGTGTTGATTTCTCCGTTGTGCGCCAACAGTCGGAAAGGCTGTGCCAATTTCCATTTCGGGAACGTGTTGGTAGAGAAGCGTGAGTGCACTAATGCCAAACCGCTTGTGAAATAAGGGCTTGACAGGTCGGGAAAGTATCTTCTCAACTGTCCGCTCGTCAGCATGCCTTTATAAATGATGCTCTTGCTGCTGAGCGAGCAAATATAGAAATCCTCGTCAGCGACTCGGTTCTCAATCCTCTTTCTTACCTTATATAATAAGCGGTCAAACACATCCGCATGTCCTTCGCTCACACCTGTCACAAAAATTTGCTTGATGTCTGGCTCCACTTCCCGTGCTCCCACACCCAGCACCTCTGGGCATGTCGGTACTGTCCTCATGTGCATCAGTGTGAGTCCTTCGCGCTCAATTTCTTCAATCATCACGCTCAAGATGCTCTCTTGAGCTTTGCTGTCTTTGGGTAAGAACACTAATCCCGTTCCATACCGTCCCTTTTCCGGTACAGGGATGCCCTGCAGCAGAATGAACTCATGCGGGATCTGTACCATGATGCCAGCGCCGTCGCCTGTTTTATCACGCGTCTCGGCTCCTCGGTGCTCCATATTTTCCAGTACCTTCAGCGCATTATCCACCAATTCATGGCTCTTTCCACCATGAATGTTCACTACCATGCCGACACCACAGGCGTCGTGCTCGTAGGCTTCATTGTATAACCCTTGCTGTTCCATGTTGTTATCCTTTGATGTTCAGTTTTCTTTGTGCTTGGCTAATTTCTCAATTCTTTTCAAAGCCTCGGCGGTGGCTTCGTGCTGACCAAATGCGGTCAAGCGTACATATCCCTCGCCTGCAGGACCAAAGCCCACTCCTGGAGTGCATACCACTTGTGCTTTGTGCAGCATCGTGTCAAAGAACTCCCATGAGGTAGTTCCCTTCGGCGTGCGTACCCACAGGTAGGGGGCGTCTGTGCCACCATACACTTCGAAGCCCATATTGGTCAGCGCTTCACGCATTTGCCGGGCATTCTCCATATAGTAGTTGATGGTAGCCTGTATCTGCTTCTTGCCTTCGGGCGTGTAGATAGCTTCTGCTGCACGTTGGCTAAGATAGCTCGTTCCATTGAATTTAGTTGATTGGCGGCGGTTCCAAAGTGGATTCAATGTGATGCGGTCGCCCTTTTCCGTTTTGGCAGCTACACCGCGTGGCACTACCGTGTAACCACATCGCACGCCTGTAAATCCTGCTGTCTTTGAGAAGCTGTGAAACTCCACTGCCACTCGTTGTGCCCCCTCAATCTCATAGATGCTGTGGGGGATGTCGTCGTTTTGGATATATGCCTCATAGGCGGCGTCGTAAAGAATCAGCGCATCATGCTCCAAGGCGTATTGTACCCACTTTTGCAATTCTTTCCGTGTGAGGGTTGTGCCAGTTGGGTTGTTAGGGTAGCATAAGTAAATGACATCTACTTCCTCTGCTGGCAATTCTGGCGCAAAGTCGTTCTCAGCGCTGCATGGCAGATAGACTACATTAGACCAATGCCCGTTGCTGCCCAGCACGCCAGTGCGTCCTCCCATCACGTTGGAATCGATATACACGGGGTAGATGGGGTCTGTTACGGCTATGCGTACATTCTTGGCAAGCAATTCCTGGAAGTTGCCGGTGTCGCTTTTAGCGCCGTCGTTCACGAAAATCTCGTCTTCGCTCAGATTGATGCCTCTGGCTATAAAGTCGTTCTCCACGATGGTCTTGCGCAGGAAGTCGTATCCGCGTTCAGGGCCGTAACCTCGAAATGTTGCTCCGCTTGCCAGTTCGTCTGCAGCCTTGTGCAGGGCTTCCACCACAGCAGGAGCCAAAGGCTGGGTCACATCGCCAATGCCCAAACTGATGACATTTGCATCAGGATGTTCATCCTTAAATGTTTTCACCTTGTGCGCTATCTCCGAAAAGAGATATGCACTAGGCAGTTTTAGAAAATCTTCATTGATATGTGCCATATCATTTACTAATTACAATTGTCTTTTTACAGTTCGATATCACCCTCAAACACGAATGTGGCGGGACCTGTCATGTACACGTGGTTGTCTGTCTCTCGCCATTCAATGTCCAGGTTCCCGCCATCCATAATGATGTGACTACACCGATGCTGTCGGCC
>AUXO017062907.1_pt1 | contig 10630 bp, 7 predicted proteins | sample 768731 | NCBI WGS metagenome assembly AUXO01 (sample SAMN02715735, study PRJNA202380) | gut metagenome | biome: sheep rumen | host: Ovis aries | place: New Zealand: Palmerston North
TTAAAATTAAATCCAATGTATAACTTTATTAACTTTAGTAGAATGATTATTATTTATAGACAAATACCATCATTAGATTCATGGGCTGCATGTTTCATATCTGGATTTGTAATATTAGTACTTGGAGTTATTTTGTTTAGAAGAAAACAAAATAAATTCATTTATTATGTTTAGGAGGCATTATGAAAAAGAAGAATAACAAAGAAGAATATATGATAGAAATAAATGATGTCTCAATGAAATTTAATCTTGGAATAGATAGAGGTTTTTCAATTAAGCAATGGTTTGTCGATTCTCTAACACCATCTAAAAGAAGAAAAAAGAAAGAAGAACAAAAGAAAAATGAATTTTGGGCATTAAAAGATATTAATTTAAAAATTAAACCAGGTGAAGTAGTAGGACTTATTGGACCAAATGGTGCAGGTAAATCAACTCTTTTAAAAATAGTAGCAGGTGTAATGACACCTACTAAAGGTGAAGTAAAAGTTAGGGGTACTGTATGTCCGATGATAGAACTTGGAGCTGGTTTTGATATGGAATTATCAGCCAGAGAAAATGTATTTTTAAATGGAGCAGTTATGGGATATGATAAAGAATTTTTAGAAGAAAGATTCAAACAAATAATAGATTTTGCAGAACTATGGGATTTCATAGATGTACCAATAAAGAATTTCTCATCAGGTATGACTGCAAGACTTGCTTTTTCAATAGCTACATTAGTAGATCCGGAAATATTAATTGTTGATGAAATACTTGCTGTAGGTGATCTCGCTTTCCAGGAAAAATCAAAAGCAAAGATGATGAGTATGATTGAAGGAGGCACTACTGTTCTTTATGTGTCTCATGATCCTAATAGTATTAAGAAACTATGTAATAGAGCAATTTGGATTGATAGAGGAAAACAAAAAAAAGTTGGGGATGCTAAAAAAATATGTGATGAATATGTAGAAAGTATACAGGGGTAGAAAGTGAAAAAAATAGTGTTCTTTTCAAAAAATTTGAACATTGGTGGTATGGAAAAATCACTTATTAATTTACTAAATAATTTAGTAAATTTTTATAATGTTACACTAGTGTTAGAAGAGAATACTGGCATATTAAAAAAAGAATTAGATAAAAGAATTACCATACAAGAATATAAATTATCAAATAATAGAATAGTTATTATTAGAAAGATTATTAATTTTTCCAAAAGAATTAATTGGTATTTAAAAAATAAAAACAAATTTGATTTTAGTTGTAACTATGCAACTTATTCAATTATTGGATCTAGATTAGCGCAAATGTCATCTAATAATTGTTATTTATATGTGCATAGTGATTATACAAAAGTTTTCGAAGGAAATGAGGATACTATTAACTTTTTTAATCAGCATAAAATTAATAATTATAAAGGATTAATATTTGTAGCAAATGAAGCAAAAGATAATTTTTTGAAAGTGATAGATTATAAAAAAGTATATGTTATTAACAATATAATAGACTATAAAAATATAATTAATCTTAGTAAAAAGAAAACAGTTAATAAAATAGATAATAAAAAGAAGTCATTTTTATTTGTTGGGAGATTAGATAATACATCAAAGAATTTTGAATTATTATTGAATAGTTTTTCAAAGGTAAAAGATGATTCAAATTTATATATTATTGGTGATGGATATTATAAAGAAGAAATAATTAAATTGATAAAAAAGCACAAGTTAACTAATAGAGTGTTTTTACTCGGAGAACAACAAAATCCATATTCATATATGAGAGAATGTGATTGTTTGATATTAACTTCTAGATATGAAGGATTTCCAGTAATATATTTAGAGGCATTAGTATTAAATAAAAAAATGATTACTACTGTTCCTGTTAGTGATGAAAAAATAGATATTAGAAAATATTTTAAATGTGTATCAAGTAACGAAAAAGATATTTCGAGTGCTATGAATAGTATAAATAAAAGTGAAAAGATTGATTACAAAATTAATTTTCAAGGTATTAATAGAAATATTATTAACGAGATTATGAACTTGATAGAAATGAGGTAATTATGGAAAAATATATTCATTATTGTTGGTTTGGTGGAAAACCACTTCCAAAACTAGCAAAAAAATGTATAAAAAGTTGGAAAAAATATTTACCAGATTATGAAATTATTGAATGGAATGAGAAAAATTTCGATATAAATATGACAGAATATACTAAGCAAGCATATGCTGAGAAGCATTGGGCTTTTGTAAGCGATGCTGCTAGAATATATGCTTTAAAGAAATATGGTGGTATATATTTTGATACTGATGTAATAGTTACAAAAAACTTTGATGAGATTATTAAAGAATCAAGCGTTTTTGCTGGATGGGAATCTGAAGACTATGTAAATGTTGCAGTTTTAGGTGTTAAAGATAAAAATAATGAATTGATAAATAAAATGTGGAAATTTTATAAAGAAAATGAATTCAGTACAGAAAATGTTTATTTTCTTTCCATCCCAACAATATTTACAAATTTGCTAAAAACTGAATATGGTTTAAAGAACAATCACTTAATAAATCAAAAGTTGAAAAATGGTATCAATATTTATTCTGTGGATTATTTTTATCCAATTACTAGCGATGGTAAAACCAATTTTTCTTCTAACACTTGTATGATCCATTATTTTGTTGGTAGTTGGGTTCCTGATTCTGATAAAGAAAGATTAAAATTTCAGTTAATATTTGGAAAAAAATTAGGAAATTTTATTCTAGATATATTAGTGCTAGGAAAACATGTTTTAAAGAGAATTGCAAAATTCATTCTTAAACCATATTTAAAGTATAGAAATAACAAAAGAAAAGAAAAATTCATTGAAGATATTACAAATGAATTTATCTCACAACTGGATAATATAAAATCTAATTATATTGTTATATGTAATAAAAATTGGCTTGGAACTACGCAATCAGTTAAAGAACTATTTGATAGTATTGTTTATTTTTATGAAATATATGAAGATGTAATTGCTGAAAGAATAGCAAAAGAGATTAACAAAAAGAAAATTAAGATGGTTATTTTCAGTGCATTTGCATATGGTTGGGATAAAATAGTAGATAAAATTAAAGAAGAAAATAAAAATATTACAACAAAGATTATTTGGCATGGTGGACATGGATTAAATGTTGAAGAGTATGATTGGAATGTTTTTCAACAAATGATTAAACTTCACGACAATAATAAACTGGACAGTATTATATTTGTTAAAAAAAGTATGTACGATTTTTATAAGTTGAAGGATTATAGGTGTGAATTTTTATATAATTCCGTTGATTTAAGCAATTTGGATATTAAGAAAAATTATCAGAATGATGGTTTTGTAAAAATTGGATTATATGCATCTGGAGATAGATGGGTTAAAAATTTTTATAATCAATTAGCAGCTGCAAGTTTATTTGAAAATGCAAAAATTGATTGTATTCCAATTAATGATAAGTCAGTAAAAATGGCAAGAATTTTTAGAAAACCAGTAATGGGTTTATCTAATACTATTGATAGAACTAAATTGTTGGAAAGAATGACAAGAAATGATATTATCTTTTATGTTACGTACTCTGAATGTGCTCCATTAATTCCTTTAGAAAGTTTAGAACTTGGAATTCCATGTATTACAGGTAATAACCACCATTATTGGAAAGGAACTGAACTAGAACAATATTTGATAGTAAATGAAGTTGAGGATCCAATGGCAATATATAATCAAGCAAAACTATGTCTGGAAAACAAAAATAAGATATTAGATTTATATAAAGAATGGAGAAAAAATAATATTAAAAAATCAAAAGAAAGCGTAAAAAGTATTTTGAATATAAAGAAAGGTGAAAAGTAATTATGATAGAACGTTTAGATATGGATGATAATTATTCTGAAAATGAAGCAGCTATTCATTTAAATAGATATTTAATTTCAAAAGAATTTGTGAAAAATAAAAGAGTGTTAGATGTAGCATGCGGAGAAGGCTACGGTTCATACTTAATATCTCAATGGGAAGCAGACTCTGTTGTAGGAGTAGATATATCTGATGAGGCAATCGAAAAAGCAAAAAAGAACTTTAAAAGAGATAATATTGATTATTTTGTTCAAGATGCTACAAACATGCAAAAATTAAAAGACAATGATTTCGATGTGGTTGTTTCATATGAAACTTTTGAGCATGTTAGTGATGTGGAATTATTTTTAAAAGAAATAAAAAGAGTAGCAAAACCAGATGCAACAATAATAATTAGTTGCCCAAATGATTACTATTACTATCCTGAAGAAGATAAGTCTAATCCTTTTCACACAAGAAAATTTTCTTTTGATGATTTTAAAAAAATAACAGAAAATAATTTAGGGACACATGTAAAATACATGATTGGCATGGAAATTAGTGGATATATTAATACTGTTTTAGGTCAGGAAAAAAGTACAAAAAACAAAAATATCATTAATGCCTTTTATAAAATTGAATGTAATAAAATTAATAATGAGAAGATTATTACACCAAAAGTATGTAATTATTATGTTGGAATATGGAATGCTTCAAAGCATATAGAATCATGTTGTGTTATTCCACATATGTATACCGATTGGAAAGAAACAATAGATTTATTAAAAAATGATAATCAATCATTAAAGAATTATATAAAAGACTTAGAATCAACTCGTAAAATATTTGAAAATGATAATCAATCATTAAAAAATTATATAAAAGACTTAGAATCAACTCATAAAATATTTGAAAATGATATAAAAGAACTTAAGAATGGCAATGATGAATTAAAAGCAATAAATGATGATTTGCTTTCTAAAAATAAAAAAATGGAAAGAGAAACTGAGAAGTGTTTGCAAACAAATTCTATAATTATGTATCAAAAAGAAGAAGTTAGTAAATATGCTAGAGAATTATATGAAGAGTTAGAAAGAATAAAAAAAGAAAACAGCCAATTAAGTCAAGAAGTATTTGATTTAAAAGATAAGAACGAGACTTTAAAAATGCAAATGGGCTATATTACAAATTCTAGAAGTTACAAATTAACAAGAAAAGTAGTTAAATTGGTGAAGAGAAAATGAAAGATAGATTAGTATATGGGATAGACAATTATATATATGGTAGCAATATTTTCCATAAGTTAATAAATAATAATAATATTGGTGAAAATGGTTCTAATTTAACTATTATGGTACTAATTTATAATCGTTCAAATAATACTATAGATTTGTTAAAAAGTATTGATAAATGTATTCCAAATTTTGAAGGTGAAGTTCTTTTAATAGACAATAATTCAGATAAAAAGGATATGGAAAAAGTTGAGAAACAATTAAAAAAAGTCAAATTCAAAAATCGTGTAATTCATTTGGGTAATAATTATGGTGTTGCTGGAGGAAGAAATAGAGGAATAGAATTTGTAAATACTGATTGGGTTTTTTCTTTGGATAATGATATTTATTTAGTGGACAATCCAATTCCTAAAATTGACGAAGCAATAAGATTATTAGGATGTCATTTTTTGAATGTACCTTTAATGGATGAAAAAGGAAAATCATATTTCTTAAATGGTGGTCATTTATATTTGGATATAGATTTAGATGGTTTAATCCATATTGGCGGTGGATCTTTGTATAAACAAGAAGATATTAATCTATTTACTGATTTGCATCCTTCGGTTTCAACTTTTTTTGCAGGAGGAACTTCAGTTTTTAGAAAAGATACATTTATTAAATTAGGAAAATATGATGAGGGATATTTTATAGGTTTTGAAGATATAGATTTTTCTTTGAGATTATTTCAAGAAGGATATAAGATTGGGAATTGCGTTGGAAATTGTTTGATTCACAATCACGTTATCGATGGGGATAAAGCGAGTGTCGAGTATGAAAAAAATAGATTTTCATCTGAGATAATATATAATTCTGCAATGCACTTTGAAGAAAAATGGGGTTATAAGGTTTGGAATAAAAATACTGCAATGTGGTTAAAACAAAGACAAAAAGAATTAAACATAAAAAACAAAAAAAATGAAAAAGAAACTGAAAAAAATGAGGAAGAAAAGAAAAAAATTGCACTAGTAGTAGATGCATATGATTGGTGTTTTTATAATATTAGCACTCAAATAAAGAAATACTTATCATTTAAGTATGATATAGAAATAATAGTAATGGATAATCATAATAATATATATAATATTTTCTTTTATTTAAAGAAGTTTGATTTGGCACATTTTTTTTGGAGAGGTCATTTGCTTTGGTTAAATGATGTAGATAATAAGGTATTTCTAGATTTGTATGGGGTTAGCTATAATTATTTTATTGAAAATGTTGTAAAAAAGGTTAATATTACTACAAGTGTTTATGATCACCTTTTTTTGAATAAAGATTTGAAATCAACAAAAAAAATTTTATCATATACTGACAAATATACTGTTTCATCAAATATTTTAAATAGTATTTATAAAAAAATTAAAAACATTCCTAAACCAACCTGTGTTATTACAGATGGTGTAGACCTAGATAGGTTTTATCCAATAAATAACAAGTATGATGATATTGCCAATAGAAAAATAGTGTTTGGTTGGGTTGGGAATAGTGCATGGAATGGTGAAAAAGATGATTTTAAAGGATTTAATACAATCATTAAACCTGCTTTAGAAGAATTGAAAGAAGAAGGATATCAAGTTGAATGGAGTTTTGCAGATAAACAAATTAAACAAATACCATTTGATAAGATGAATGATTATTATAATTCTATTGATGTATTGTTATGTGCTTCTAAAGCAGAAGGGACACCAAATCCAGTATTGGAAGCTATGGCAACAGGAACAGTTATTATTAGTACAAATGTTGGTATAGTACCAGACGCTTTAGGTGAGATGCAAAAAGAATACATATTAGAAGAAAGGACAAAGGACTGTTTAAAGAAAAAAATAGCAAAACTATTAGATGAAAAAAAACAAATAAAATCATTAAGTATGGAGAATTTAGAAAGAATTAAGAGTTGGTCTTGGAAGAATAAAGTTCAAGAATTTGATGATTTTTTTAATAAAAATATGTAAAATAATAAAAGAAAGGATTTGATACCTATGAAAAAGAATAAGATGTTATTGAATATTATTAAAAACCCAATTATATATATATTGATTTTTTCTCTTTTGATTCAATATTTTGTTTACTCTATATATCCTAAATATACAATTTATTCAGATACAGAAACTTATATTTATCCTATGTATAGTGAAAATATTTTTACCGGTCATGTAAACTCTACTCGAACACCAGTATATCCATATTTTATTAAAACTATTGCTAAATTTTCGAATAAATCGAATTTATATGATAATATTACTTTAGTACAGAAAATAATGTTTTTTTTGTCAACAATTATTTTTTATGTTACAGTTAGAAAAATTTTTGAAAGTAAATCTATAAATATTTTGTTGACAGTCTTGTATTCTATTTGCCCATTTATATTTTTATGGTCTACAACTATATTAACAGAGGCATTGTCAGCTTTTGAAATTGTGTTATTAATGTATTTAACTGTATCATATATTAAGAAACCTAATAATAAATTTGCTATTTTAATTGGTATTCAATTGCTAATAATGGTTATGACAAGACCAGCAAATGTTTATTTGTTGCCGTGCTATTTAGTTTTTTGGATATTAAAGTATATTTTGGAAAGAAAAGATAGTATTAAAAGTATAATAATTGGAACTATGTCAACGGTTTTTGCTATTATTATAACTTTACTATATTGTAATCAAGTTAGGAATCAATATGGTAGTTTTGGATTAACAAACATTTCTTATCTAAACAACTTCTTATCGGTAGTTGATAGCAAACAATATAAATATGGAGACAATCAAAACATTATAAATGATTTAGATCAATACTACATATATGATGAGTTGTCAGTTTGGAAAAGTGGTGGATATATAGTAAGTAACTATAGTGTTGAATCTATAAAAAAATTCATAAACTCTGCAATTAATAATAATAGAAAGAGATATATAAAATACATGGTTTCAAAAGCTTTTTCACAAAGTCCTAAAAATATAGGAACAATTTATGTATCTAATGTAGAAGAGTACAATGGATTTGATATATCAAATATATCAAGTATTATCTTTCCAATTACTTTTGGTTTTGCATATGTAATTTTATTTTCTTCAATAATTTGTTTTATAATTAAATGGATCAAATCAAAAAGAATTGATTGGGTTTTTGCTGCTTGTATAGCCATAATTTTTGGAAATTTGTTTGTGTCTATTTGCTTGGCTCCTTTTGAAACACAAAGATTATCATTAATATCAATTCCAATTCTTTTAATTCTATTCCCATATTTATTAAATAATCTTAATAATTGTGATAATCTATCTATTGTAAAATCAAATAAATCAAAAAAGAAAAAGAAAACAAGGAAAAAGAATTCTAATAAAAATATATCAGAGTTTTTTGAATATGTTTTTGCATTGGATTTTTATAAATTATTTAAGAAAAAGACAGATAATACAATAATACAATTTTTTAGATATTTATTTGTAGGTGGAATTGCAGCTGTTGTGAATATTGGAATGTTGTATGTTTTCACTGATGTTATGAAAATACATTATATTATATCTAATATATTATCATTTACGTTAGGATTGATAGTTAATTATATTTTAAGTAAAAAATTTGTTTTCCAAGAAAAAGTTAGCATAAATAAATCAAAAGAATTTATAATATATGCAATTATTGGTATAATAGGTTTAGGAATTGATACTTTATTAATGTGGTTATTTACAGATGTAATATCAATTTATTATATGTTGAGTAAACTTATTTCAACAATGTTAGTATTTATTTGGAACTTTGGTGCAAGGAAAGTATTATATAAAATAATAAAATAGGAGGATAATATGCAAAAGAAAAAAGTTATTGTGATAGGAGCAGGTCCTGCTGGCCTTACAGCGGCATATGAATTGCTTGATAAATCAAAAAAGTTTAATGTAACTGTGTTAGAAGAAAGCGATATGTTTGGTGGTATTTCAAGAACAGTTAATTATAAAGGAAATAGAATGGATATGGGAGGTCATAGGTTTTTCTCTAAGGTTCCAGAAGTAAATGAATGGTGGGAGAAAATGTTGCCAACTCAAGGTAGTATGCCAAAAGATGATGTTGAACTTGGAAGAAAATCAACAGTGGTAAAAGGTGGTCCAAATCCAGAAAAGACGGATAGAGTTATGCTAAGAAGAAATAGATTATCAAGAATTTTCTTTAAACATAAATTTTTTGATTATCCTGTTTCATTAAAATTTGATACTTTAAAAAATATGGGTATTGGGACAACTATTGTTGTTGGTTTCAGTTATATAAAAAGTGCAATTTTTAAAAGAAAAGAAAACTCACTTGAAGATTTTTATATTAATAGATTTGGTAAAAAACTTTATTCAATGTTTTTTGAAAACTATACTGAAAATTTGTGGGGAAGACATCCAAGCGAAATATCTCCAGAATGGGGTGCTCAAAGAGTAAAGGGATTATCTATTATTGCAATTTTGAAAGATATGTTTGGAAAATTATTTAAAAAGAAAAATAGAAAAGTTGAAACGTCTCTAATTGAAGAATTTGCTTATCCAAAATTAGGTCCAGGTCAATTATGGGAATTAACGGCAAATGAAATTATTAAAAAACAAGGTGAAATTATAAAAAATGCTAAGGTAATTAGTATACATAAAAACAAAAAAGGTCTATTGACAGGGGTAACATATTTAAAAGATGGTAAAAAAATTAAATTAGAAGGTGATTATGTTATTTCATCTATGCCAATAAAAGACCTAGTAGAAGGAATGAATGATGTACCTAAGAAATATTTGAAAATTGCTTCAGGATTACCATATCGTGATTATATGACTGTCGGAGTATTATTGAATAAACTTAATTTGAAAAATGAAACAAAAATTAAAACTATAGGGGATATTGTTCCTGATAATTGGGTATATGTGCATGATAAAAGTGTCAAAATGGGAAGATTTCAAATATATAACAATTGGTCTCCTTACTTAGTAAAAGATTTAGAGAATACTATTTGGATGGGTCTTGAGTATTTTTGCAATGAAGGTGACAAAATGTGGTCTATGACAGATGATAAGTTTGCAAAGATGGGCATAAGTGAAATGGTTAAAATGAATTTAATTGATTCTGATAAAAATGTGTTAGACTATCATGTTGAAAGAGTTAAGAAGGCATATCCTGCATATTTTGATACTTATGAGCATATTGATGAACTAAGAGATTATCTGGATACTATTGAAAATTTATTTTGCGTTGGTAGAAATGGTCAACATAGGTATAATAATTTAGACCATTCTATGTGTACATCTTTTGAAACTGTAAAGAATATTATTAATGGTGTAAAAGATAAAAGCAATATTTGGAACGTTAATACAGAAAAAGAATATCATGAAGAAAATAACAAATAACAGAATGTAGTAATACATTCTTTTTTTTGTTATAATAATCGCGATGGTGATACTATGTCAAAAATTAAAGTGTTAAGTGTATTTGGAACAAGGCCTGAAGCTATTAAAATGGCGCCTCTTGTTAAAGAATTAGAAAGTAGAAAAGAAATAGAAAGTATTGTATGTGTAAC
>AUXO017818331.1_pt1 | contig 10630 bp, 8 predicted proteins | sample 768731 | NCBI WGS metagenome assembly AUXO01 (sample SAMN02715735, study PRJNA202380) | gut metagenome | biome: sheep rumen | host: Ovis aries | place: New Zealand: Palmerston North
AGCCGCCAGTCCCTCAGAAAATTCATAGCATGCATCCCATTCTGCCGGAATAACTAGCTTACCCTGCTTATTAATGAAGCCTCGATGTCCTCCGGTTTCTACCACAGCAAGGCCATCTGAAAACGGGGCGGCAAATTCATACTTGATGTCTATGATTTCCCAGCCATTTGCATCAATACAGCCAAACCGTCCGTTCCTTGCAACAACAGCCAGACCGTCCCGGAACTCATTGACAAACTCATATTGGGGATCAACCACAAGAGCTCCCTGTGCATTTACAAACCCATACCGGTTGTTAACACACACGCGTCCCATTCCTTCTGTAAACTCCAGGGTCATATCCCACTCTGTAGGAACAACAAGTTTCCCTTCCCGATCAATATAACCCCATTTTCTGTTTTTCATTACAGTACATAAACCTTCATGGAACTGCCCTGTTTTCTGCCACTCAGGAGCAATCACGGTGTTACCACTTTCATCCAGAAAACCATAAAGATCATTTTTGCAAAATGCAGCCAGTCCCTCAGAAAATGTATACCCCTGGTCCCACGGCATGGATTGGATCTCATTACCCGCCAGATCAAGGAACACTGTCTTTCCACGTCTGGATGCTGTAGCTTTTCCGTGCAGGTAATCTGTTGCTGAATCCCAAACGATTGGAATGACAATTTCACCAATCCGATTGATATATCCAAAATGATTACGCTCTTCTACTGGTGCGAGTCCCTGATGGAAGTCACCGGCCACTCTCCATGACGACTCAAGAATCACATGTTCCTCAGGACAGACAAGACCATTCCGGCGTCCGCCATGATCGCGGAAAGTAAAAACGCCTTCCCCACATGAAGAGACTTCTTTGGACCGATGAAACATATCAATAAGGCGTTGTTCTGTTTCCTTTTCACGCGCCTTCATTCCACGGCCGCCACGCATCCTGGTATCAGTTCGTTCCTGTTCTTGCTGACGTCTGACCTGTTCATTTCGTCTTTGCGCAATTCGAGGCAGTTTCGCATCACCGGAAAGCTCCTTCTGAGCATGGATTCCAGGCTTATCCTGTGCTTTCACAGCAGAAGATGTGGATTGCTGGCCCGCGTTCGAAGAATGACTGTGTCTTTTCCGCCCGTTTTGCATTCTGTCAGCTGGAGAAGCGGATACTGCACCATTCTCCTTTTTGGCAATCTCATTTCTGCGCAGTGCTTTTCCGGTATTTGTTCTTTTCACAGGCTCGCGCATCTGAATCTTGTTATCGCTATTTGATGAACTCCTTGCAGGCTTTTTATTCTGCGGTGCCGTCTGCGGCATTTCATTTTCATTTGCAGGACTGGCGGCGAGCATAAGCCATGGGCAAAAAACAAGAAGCCAAAAACCTTTAAACATACAATTCCTCCAATTGCTACAGACACATATGAGCGATATTTACCTTTCATATGCTGATTGCCGTTTTCAGGCAATGACGAAAGTATAACATTCCGTGGCGTTTCAGGCAACTTCAAGTTATAGTCATGTGGAACTGTTTGATCAGGGTTCTGATGAGCACCAGCAGAAAATAATGGCATGTCATACCGGTTTCTCAATCAGTCGATTGCATCCGAAGCAATATCTCAAGTACACGTCATTTGCTGCTTCGTTGACATTGGATTATACAATCGATAAAATGAGCTCGTTCATACATTATGTGTATTATCGCAACTCAAATGCAGCCAGACATATCAGATTCATTCGACACAATTATTATGTCTGGATTACGGAGGACATTATTTGCATGAAGGCTCAATCATTGAGGAAAACAAGCTCCAATCCAAAAGTATGGGCTGTCATGTTTTGGATAATATTGTGGCAGATTGCCAGTATGGTCATCGGAAAAGAGATTCTGTTAGTTTCTCCATTACAGACAATAAACCGTTTTCTGGAGCTGGCCATAACATCGGCTTTCTGGCAATCCATCTTTAGCTCTTTATCCCGGATTTCCTTCGGGTTTATACTGGCAGTGCTGACTGGCATAGCGCTTGGTATACTGTCATCTCAATACACAATTGCCCGGGATCTGCTTTCTCCTTTGATGCTCACAATAAAAACGGTTCCTGTTGCATCGTTCATTATTGTTGCCCTGATATGGTTTTCAAGCAGGCATCTCTCAATATTAATCTCTTTCCTCATGGTGCTTCCGATTATCTATACTCATGTGCTTGACGGAATCATGGGGGTCGATCATAAATTACTGGAAATGAGTTTTGTATTCAGGATCCCCAGAATCAGAACAATTGCATATATTTATGTTTTACAGGTATTACCTAATTTCCGGACTGCCTGCAAACTTGCAATCGGTTTATGCTGGAAGGCAGGCATAGCAGCTGAAGTCATTGGTATACCAACAGGTTCTATTGGTGAAAAACTTCAACAGGCAAAAGTATATTTGAATACTGCAGACCTATTTGCATGGACTTTCGTAATTATTCTTTTAAGTCTTTTATTCGAACGGATAGTTTCATTCCTTCTGTATAAATTGCAGAAACGATTACAAAAAGCGTGAAGTTTCACTATACATTGTATCACCAGGAAAGGAATTCTTATGCCTGATATTCAGATAAAAAATCTTGGCATATCCTTCAATGGAAAACGAATCCTAACAGATGTCAGTATGAGCATTCCCCACGGGGAAACCACATGTATCATGGCACCATCCGGTTCAGGGAAAACCACGCTCCTGAATCTGCTGATGGGCATTTACAAACCAGATAATGGTAGTATCAGTGGCCTCGAAAATGCCAAAATAGCAGCAGTTTTTCAGGATGATCGTCTCATTGAATCCATGGACCCGGTATCCAATATTCACCTTGTATGCCGGAATCAAAGCAGGAATACTATCATAGAAGAAATGAAGAGTATCGGCCTTACTGATTGTTTCGATCAGCCAGTCTGCGAACTTTCGGGTGGTATGAGGCGCCGCGTCGCCCTGCTGCGTGCAATACTCAGTGACTGGAATGTATTACTTCTCGATGAACCATTTCAGGGCCTTGACGACACATCCAAAAAAGCCACCGTCAATAAAGTCCTCCAATGGTGTCATGGAAAAACAGTGTTGATGGTCACACACGATCCTGATGAAGCAAAGCTTATGCAGGCGCAGATTATCTCTGTAAAGCAGGGCTTTAAGCAATAGCGATACGTGTTAAAACCCGAATGTATGCTCCATATATGATACTGATCACAATCTGATATTTAAGCCTCATTGAAATGCGTATGCTTACGTTCCCGCACTTTCATGTTTTGTTCCGATCCACTCGTATGCTATTCTTGGGTCTTTATCTTCATGAACGTATATAATCCCACATCTGGTAAAACCCAGCTTTTCAAGTGTATGCTGCATTATGTAGTTATCAAAGTGAGTATCTATACGAAGGGCATCACACTTCTTCATTGCCCACTTTATACAGGCACTCCCGGCACCACGATATACGCCACTTGATGCAATCCTGTGCACTACGCCATAACTGCCTGTTTGCAGCCAGCTGCCTTCTATGTACTCATAGGTAGGTTCTATATGCGGACCATAATCGAAAAAGAAGACCGCTGCTATACTATCCTGTTCAATACATACATAACTCTTTTCTGACAGAATATCCTGACATATCAGTTGTTCAGGCGGCCATTTTGTCGGGCCCCATTGCCTCGGATTTCCATGCTCTGCCATAAACGCACGGGCATTTTCATATATACGCATAACTTCCTTTAAGTCATCCATTTGGGTGTGTCTTATAAACATGCTCAACGATCTCCTTTGTGTAGTTCAATCTCTTTGGTTTCTAGAACTCTTGTTTTCCGAGATGTAGCTCCAAGAATACTGGTCAGGTGCAAAACGGCAAAAAGGAGCAGTTAGGTAGATACTTTATCACGCATTGCATATGCTTTCTTCAGATTTATTTTTATGATTATAATCATCAGGCCCTGCTACACAGATTCGTTGCAGCACATTGTCATAAGGAACCATTTTTGCTAAAATACATAGGAATCCTATATGGGAGGGATAATGTGCAACGATTTCTGTCGTTTTTTGTTTTAGTAGCACTCTTAGTTTGCATTGTTATATCTGTTCATGCAGAAACCGAATTTACATTTGACGATGGGCGCGATGTACCTCTGTTTGATCCTGCAAAGGCAATGACGGAGCTGGAGATTCCAGATTCTCCGACTGTGTTACCGATTGATTTTTCACCAGGCTTAGGTCCATGGAAAGACCATTATCTGAGTGACTGGGAATATAAAGATCCTACAATCCATGTAAGTATAGCACGCAACAGAACCGAGGATTGTACATATTGGGTTGCTGACATTCGGATTGCAGATGCTTCTCAGCTAAGAACAGCTTCAGCTGATGGTTTTGACTCAAATATGGTCATGCCAGGCACTGCATTAGCCGAACGAGTTCATGCCATCGTAGCATGTGATGGTGATTATTTTTGTTACACTCGCAAGGGGTATATCATTCGACAGGGCCATCTGTACCTTGATAAGATTCATGGAGGACGGGACTTGCTGCTGATTGATGAAGATGGTGATTTTCACATCATTCGCAAGGCAGACCGTCATGATGGCCGTGAAGAGATCAACGGGAAAAAGGTCATCAACTGCTTCTTTTTTGGTCCCGTGCTTGTTGAGCACGGTGAACTGGGCGTGGATTTCAGATATTCGGACATGGCTTATAAAGAGAAAGCACAGAGGATCTGTATCGCTCAGGTTGATAAACTGCATTATCAGATCATTTGCTGCGAGGCGCCATTTCGCGGTTCCGCAGGCATGACTTTGAAGCAGTTTGCTCAGTTCGTTCAGAGTCTAGGGGTCGATACCGCGTATAATCTTGATGGTGGAGATTCGACCATGCTGCTTTTCCGTGGCGAAAAAGTAAATGATGTCAACAATCCGCATACCCGTGATATCGCAGATATCATTTATTTCGCTTCAAGTTGGAATCCTGATGCGGAAGGAACTGATACAAATTGACAACATATGGTTGTATCTTATGTGTAGGTATCTTGGCAGTTTTTGCGCTTTATACGCTCCGGCTGCGCAAGTATCAACATCCACTTTCTGAAGGTATCATTTCGTTGGTTTTTTGTACAGTATGTGGTGCCATTTTTTCAAAACTGGGATACTGTTTGCTGCTAGCCGATACAGAGCTTTTTGGATATGGTATAGATTCACTTTTCTCGTTTTATCCTTATGAGTTTTCTGTATTCTGTGGCGGTATAGGCGTGCTTTGCGGCATTGTTCTTGCCAGCAGAATATGCAAACAGGCTTCTGTTAGCAGCCTCGATCTGTTCGCCCCCTGTGGAGCGCTTTTACTGTTTGTCATACGCATTGGAGAAAGTCAGCTCGGATCAATCGGAGCAGGCCCGCTCCTAAACGGGGAATCCTGGCTGACACGAATCGGATTCGCCTTTGTAAACAATTACGGTGAATGGCATTTTTCTGTTTATCTGTTAGAAGCTATACTGGCATTATTCTGTTCAATCTATTTCTTTTTCCGCAGTTTCAAGGAAAAGGGACAGACATTCCAGTGGACCCTTTTTATGCTGGCTCTTCCGCAGGTTTTTTGTGAAAGCTTACGTGCAAGATGTATGAAATGGGGATTTGTAAGAATTGAACAGCTTCTCTGCGGACTTCTTCTGTTATTCCTGATCTGGCTGGGATGTAAAAAGAATTCCTCCGGCGCTGGCAAACAGAAGTATCTTCCACTTATCATCAGCATCTTCTGTGTAATCCTGATCGTATTCGTTGAATTTGCATTGGATAAGCTGCCGATATCTACCCTTATGTGTTATGTGCTTATGATACTGGCCCTGGTGATCATGGCTGTTATGAAGAAGAAAACTGAATTATAACAGAAATAGGCGCTGCCATTGGAATTCCTTTGCTTGAATTCCAATGGCAGCGTTTTACAAATCAAAACAGGTAAAATGGCACTCAATCGCTATTGGTACCTTCCTGATGCGCAGTCCAATGATTTCCGTCTGAAATAAGTGATACTGTTCCCAACCGTGTCAGAAACACTTCAGTGTCCATGTCTTTCAGCATATCAACAATCTCAGGATCTTCAGGGTTTTCTGCATCACTTGTTATGATTGCTATGCCCGGATGAATCATGCGAAAAAAGTCCCCGCTTTTCTTTTCTTTCACCCCATGGTGTGGAACCTTGAGTACGTCAAACTCACCAATTTGTTCCTGCAGAAGTTCTTTTAAACGCGGATTCTCCGCATCACCCGCAAAAAGAATGTTTGTATTCTGAAAGTTCACTCCGGTAACCAGCGAAAAGTCATTCTCTTCATCTTCACCATAGTATGTCTGATTGGCCACATCAATTGAAAACACCATTTCACCAAGGTCAAATGTAATATTCTCTTTGATCTTCGTGCAAGGGGTCTGAGTATCCTCCACAGCAGCCATAAACTCAACAAACTGTTTGCTGTCTGAAAAATAGTCCGGAATGAAAACCTGATCCACATCGATCCCGTAAAGCACGCGATCAGCTCCACCCACATGATCCTTATCAAAGTGTGTAATAATCATCAGATCAATTTTCGTTATCTGATGGTTTTCCAGATAGGACAGAATCAGATTTCCAGCCTTATTCTTACCTGTATCAATCAATACTGTTTTTTCTTCTGACTGCAGGACTATAGCATCCGCCTTACCAACATCCAGAAATGTAATTTCAAGCTGACTCTGAGCAAGTGTATTGCATGGAAACAGCAGCATGAGAATGCATACGATCAGAATACTCTTTCTCATATTTACCTCCTCTTTTAACTTCATCATAAGATATGAAAAGTATCTGCCACAAGTGTGCGGGTATTACACCCACTCTGAGATCATGAAATCAGTTGTTTCACACACGGTATCAGCACAAATGAGGAGAATCACTCCGGTATGGAATCTTCAAAAGGGATGTAAGTTCCCTTCTGGAAGATTTCGTGGATGGTTTCATAATGTGACCCTGTTCTCCATCCGCCTTCCGATGGATTATGAGTCGTATCAATAATTGTTTCCGGCAAATGCTTGTGCAATTCTTTCAATTCATCTTCTGAGATTTTGACTTGCCGGTTCCGATTGATACAGTTATACATCCACAGTCTTTTCAGCTGGGGCATCGCATACACCTGTGAGACATCACCAATCCTGTTATACCCTATATTCAGATCCATGAGATGATCCAGATTATGCAATGGAGTCAGATCAGTCACCTGATTAGAAAACATTTCCAGGTATTCCAGTTTGGTAAGACTGCCTATGGGAGTTATATCCTCAACCTTATTGCATGCAATGATCAATACCCGGAGTTCCGGCAGCTCATAAAGAAAAGAAAGGTCTTTCACACCATTATGTCCAATATCCAGTGCTTTCAACTGCTTACAGTATCGGACAACACTTATCTCCGTACCACTATGCACTTTCGCTCCGGACCAATGCAGTGTAGAGAATGCGGTTGCATCTGTACGCACAGTATGATCTCCAAACGACAGAGTCCAGCCGAAGGATACACCGGGATATCTTTCCGTCATTTCATCCGCTCGCTTTCCGGTTACCCGAGTTGAGAACATATCAACATGCTGCAGATGTTCAAACTGATCCAGGAAGTTGTAAAACTTGTTCCAGTCCGATACCCGTATATTCCCCAGATCAATCGATGCTGCATCTGATGGAAAAGACTGTTTCTGAAAATACAATTCCTCAGCCGATGCAGTCCAGGCACAGCCAAGAAGCAGAAGAAACAGCAATAAACATATACTTCGGGTTCTCAAGTGTTTCCCTCCTTTTTCGTTTCATATTGTATCAGTTCCAAAACGGTACCACAAGATTGTGATTTTCTTCTTGACACACTTTCATGATCTTCTTAAAATACGATGGTATGTTTTTTCCAACGAGCTGGCAAAGGAGCGCATGACATGACTACAAAATTTGTGTTTGTCACAGGTGGCGTCGTTTCCTCACTTGGCAAAGGGATTACCGCTGCATCTCTCGGACGCTTGTTAAAAGCACGCGGATATCATATCAGCATGCAGAAATGTGATCCTTATTACAATGTTGACCCTGGTCTTCTTTCACCCCTTCAGCATGGTGAAGCATTCATAACAGATGATGGCGTGGCTGCCGATTTGGATCTTGGACACTACGAGCGCTTTATTGATGAATCCCTGCATGGAGAAGCCAGCACCACAACAGGAAAAGTACACAAAACAATCATGGAGCGTGAGCTTGCTGGCGAATACCATGGTGGGACGGTACAGGTTGTTCCGCATGTAACCAACGAAATCAAGTCAAGAATTGTCAATACTGCTAAGCAGAGCGGTGCTGATGTTGCAATTGTTGAAATTGGCGGCACGGTTGGTGACATGGAATCTTCCCCTTACATGGAAGCCATACGCCAATTGAAATGGGAGCTAGGTCCTGCAAGTACCTGTTTTATCCATGTCACGCTTCTGCCCTTCATCAGTGCAGCGGGCGAAATGAAAACAAAGCCCACCCAGCACTCTGTTAAAGCTCTGAGATCCATCGGGATTCAGCCTGATGTAATCGTCTGCCGAACCGAAAAGGAAATCCCTGAAGAGGCAAAAGATAAGATTGCAATGTTCTGCAATGTAAAACCATCGAACGTTGTTCAGAATGTGGATTGTTCCTCCATCTATGAAGTACCGCTATTGATGGAAAAAGAAGGACTGGGCGACATAGTTTGCCAGGTTCTTGATTTACCGGTGAGGACCGCCGATCTGTCTGATTGGGAAAAACTGGTAAATCATATGCATAATCCTCAGCACACACTGAAGATTGCTCTGGTCGGAAAATATGTTGAGCTTCATGATGCTTATCTTTCGGTTTCTGAAGCTCTGAAACATGCCGGTATTCATACCCGTTGCGCTATCGATGTCAGCTGGATTCTCTCCGATGATCTTACTCCGGCGAATATCAATGCTCTTTCAGAATATGATGGTATTCTTATTCCTGGAGGATTTGGTGATCGTGGTGCTGAAGGGATTATTCTGGCCGCGCAGTATGCTCGAGAGCACAAAATTCCTTGCCTCATGATCGGTTTCGGTATGCAGTTGGCAGTAGTCGAAGCCGTTCGTCATCTGTTAGGTGCATCGTGTGCTAACTCGACCGAAGTCAAGCATGACTGTAACCCCCAGGTTGTTTCCATTCCAACTGACAGAGTAGGCGTCAACGATAGCAGACAGAATACTCGGCAAGGTGGTTATGACATCCACTTAGAGCCCGGTCAGATACTCAGCATTTATGGTAATAGCAGTATACGCGAACGTCACGGTAATCGCTACGAGATCAATCCCGATTTTGTCGCACCACTTTCTGAGAAAGGTTTGCTTTTTACCGCATTCTGCAACGAAGGTGAATATCCGGAAGCTTTTGAATTGAAGAACCATCCTTTCTATATCGGAGTTATCTACCATCCGGAATACATCTCACGTCCGAATCATCCTCACCCACTGTTTACATCATTTATCGAAACCTGCCTGCAAATCAAAACAGACAAGGAATAATACAATGGCAGCATGTATCTTATCAAAAGGGCGCGAAAAGCGAGTCTATCAGGGACATCCATGGGTATTCCGGAGTGATATAGCCGAAGTAAAGGGAAATCCAACACCAGGCGATATCGTCGATGTCTATAGCCATAACGGGTCTTTTCTGGCAAAAGCATATTATAACCCTGCCTCCCAGATCACACTCCGGATTATGAGCCTGAAAGACGAACCAATAGACCACTGTTTCATTGCCAGACGAATACACGAAGCAATTGAATACAGAAAGGCTTTTGCTGACCTTCATTCCTGCCGGCTCGTTTTTGCTGAAAGTGATCGCTTACCTGCCTTGATTGTGGACAGTTTTGGAGATGTACTGGTCCTTCAGTGTCTTGCACTGGGAATCGAGCGTTTCAAAAAAGATATCATTGACGCATTAGTAGAGGAGCTTCATCCGGCTGGAATTTATGAAAGAAACGATGTACCTGTACGTAAACTTGAAGGGCTTGAAATGAGCACGGGTACATTGTATGGTGAAGTCCCTGATCGAGTTGAAATGATCGAAAACGGGATTCGTTTTCTTGTGGATGTCAAGGAAGGACAAAAGACCGGATTTTTCCTGGACCAGAAAGAAAACCGGGCTGCCATTGCGCCTTTCGTAAAGGAACAGCGTGTTCTCGACTGTTTTACTCATACGGGTTCTTTTGCATTGCATGCGGCTCATTACGGTGCTTCAGAAGTCATTGGCGTTGACATTTCTGAGTATGCCTGTTCTTTTGCTTCAGATAATGCCAAACTGAATCATCTGGATGACCGTACTCACTTTACTGTAGCCAATGCTTTCGATTTGCTTTCCACTGAAAGCCGAATGGGAAACAAGTATGATGTCATTATTCTTGATCCGCCAGCATTTACAAAGACGCGTTCTGCTGTTGGCAGTGCTTTACGTGGATATAAGGAAATCAATCTCCGTGCAATGAGGATGGTCAGACCCGGTGGATATCTGGTAACATGTTCGTGCTCGCAGCATGTGTCAAGCATCGCCTTTATGGATATGGTGCGCGACGCAAGCCGTGACGCCCATGTTCAGCTTCGTCAGA
>AUXO010136145.1_pt1 | contig 10629 bp, 10 predicted proteins | sample 768731 | NCBI WGS metagenome assembly AUXO01 (sample SAMN02715735, study PRJNA202380) | gut metagenome | biome: sheep rumen | host: Ovis aries | place: New Zealand: Palmerston North
TTTTGCTAAACGTTGAACTAATTTATATCCAATATTTCCCGCATCTAAATCAGGAAATATCAAGACATTTGCTTTACCTGCCACTTTACTATCAGGAGCTTTTGACTCTGCAACAGAAGGAACAATAGCGGCATCTAACTGTAACTCACCATCTAATAAAATGGAAGGATATTTTTCTTTCGCAATATGTACGGCATTAACCACTTTATCAACATCTGCATGTTTGGCACTTCCCATAGTAGAATGAGAAAGAAAAGCAACAATTGGAGTTTTTTGAACAAGTAATTCAAAACTATCAGCACTACTTGCTGCTATCGCTGCTAATTTCTCACTATCTGGATTTTGTTCAAGTCCAGAATCTGCAAAAATGAAAGTACCATCTTCTCCATATTTGCAATCAGGAACAACCATTAAGAAAAAGGCTGATACTAATTCTGCATTAGGAGCAGTTTTAACAATTTGTAATGCTGGACGTAAGGTATTGGAAGTTGAATGACAGGCTCCAGAAACAGCTCCATCAGCCATACCCATTTTAACAAGCATACATGCATAGTACATATAATCTTCTAGTAACAATCTTCTAGCTTCCTCTATAGTCATTCCTTTTTCTTTACGAAGTTCATATAGTTTTTGTACTAATTCCTCTGTTAATTCATCCGTTTCTGGATGAATAATTTTAGCTTTGGATAAATCACAACCAACAGAATTCTCTTCAATTTCCTTTTCATTACCAATTAGAATTAGATTTGCTATTCCTTCTTGAAGGATTATATCGGCCGCAATCATAGTTCTACGATCCATTGTTTCTGGTAATACAATTGTCTTTTTAACTTGTTTTGCTCTTTCTTTAACACTTTCAATAAAATTCATAAATACTCCTACTTTTGATTTAATATTTCAAATATTTCTCTTTTTTCATTATTATAAAAATCTTTTTTAGAATATCTTCGAAGCCATGCAATAATTTTGGAAGGGAAAGATACAACTAATTTATTAAATTCTACAACTGTATCATTATAAAATTTAATAGCTCCAATAATATTTTCTTCATTGTTATTAAGTTGTTCCAAAATAGCACATAATGATTCACTTTTAAATAATTTTTCATTCTCATCTAAAACCTTAAATAAATCATTATATACTTTTTTAAGGGCTAAATGAGTTTCAAAATTGTTTTTATCATCATAAGATTCCTCTAACTCTTCCATAAATTCCTCTAACTTGAGTTCTTTTTTAATAATGGGACGAGTACGCTCTAGCAATCCCTTTTTATTATGTAAGTAAATATCAATATCTTCTTCTGCTTTATCAATTTTAATAATAGCTAATTGAAACTTATTATCATAAATTACAAAGAGAAAAGACAAAAATGAAATAACAACAATAACTCCTAAAATAGCCTCTAACATCTAACCACCTCATACTATATAAATTATAGCAAATTCCAAACTTCATTACAACCAAACAAGAAAAAAATTATTGAATCGGAATTTCATCAAAAACAGGATCTTCCATTCGAGGTTCTGTTCCTCTTAAATAGTACATTACTTTGGTGTTTTTTTGAGGATCATCCATCGGTTTTCCAGAGATTGGTTCCACAAGCATAGCAACAACGTTTTTTGGTTTCTCATACCATCCATCTTCTTCTCCAACATCTTTTTCAATCTCTTCAATGGTGTGAAACCATATATTTTGAGCATATTTATAGTCTTTGGTAGTCAATTCTTGATTATCATCATTTCCAACCCATACAGCACAAACCACATTTTTATTAAAGCCAATATTCCAATTATCACTTTGAGTTGTTCCACTTTTTAGAGCATATTTATGCTTTAATTTACCGGCTAAACCGATAGCTGTTGGATAATTATAATCAATAAAAGCAGAATCATAAGTAGAAGTAAGTAATTGATTTAGAATAAAAACCAAACTTGGATTTAAAACAAGTTCTTTTTCATCGGGAGCTTCATATAATACATTACCATAACCATCCACCACTTTCCGGATAAAGTGAGGTTTTACCTTATATCCAAGATTTGCAAAAGCTGAATATCCAGCAGCCATATGCAAAATATTAATTTCATTTGTGCCCAGTGGAAGAGAGGGAACTTCTTCCAGTTTTTCTGTAATTCCAACTCTTCTAGCGGTTTGAATCAAAGAGTCATACCCTAGAAACATATGAGTTTTAACCGCATAAATATTTTCACTATAAGCAATAGCCGTTGCCATAGAAATAGGTTTATTTCCATACTTATTATTATAATTAACAGGAGAATAGAATTGTCCATTTTCCATTGGAAACGAAGTAGGTTCACTGATAAAGGCAGAACTAGATGTAAAACCATTTTCCAAGGCAGAATAGTAAAGAAAAGGCTTCATAGTAGAACCAACCTGTCGATAAGAAAAAATAGCTCGATTATAAGAAGATTGATTATAGTCTCTACCACCAATCAAAGCATACACTCCGCCAGAATTAGGATCCATAACCACACTCGCAACTTCTAAAGAAGAGTCATCAGGAAATGTATTTTTTACATTTTCTTCCAATATTTTTTGATACTCCGCATCAAAAGTAGTATATATTTTTAAACCATTTCCTTCACTATAATTATTAGGAATACTAGAAATTGTTTTTAACTCATTCATAACAGCGTCTTGATAATAAGAAATATTACTAGACATCTCTTTTTGATCTTCTACCATAAAAACCAATTCTTCTTCATAAGCCTTGTCCATTTCTTCTTGAGTAATAATATGTGAACGTACTAAATTATTCAAAACAAGCCATTGTCGTTTCTTGGCATTATCTAGATGTAACAAAGGAGAGTAATTAGTAGGAGATTTAGGAATTCCGGTTAATAAAGAAGCTTCTGCTAAAGATAATTCACTAGCACTCTTCCCAAAATAGAATTTACTAGCGTTTTCAATTCCATATTTACCATGTCCATAATTAATCGTATTTAAATAACCTTCTAATATTTCATCTTTGCTATAATTTGCTTCAATTCTAAGAGTATACCAAGCTTCTTCCCACTTTCTCCTCCAAGTTTTATCAAAATCTAAAAATAAGTTTTTAGCATATTGTTGAGTAATGGTAGATGCTCCCTGACTCATATCATGATATCGAATATTAATATACATAGCCTTCAGAATTCTCAAAAAATCAAATCCAAAATGGTGATAAAAATTCTTATCTTCCGTATAAATAGTAGCTTGAATTAAAGAATCACTAATTTGATCTAAAGACACCCATTCCTTTGCTTCACTTCCTTGAAAGAAAATAATATCATTTGAATCATACAAAGAAATATTATTAGCACTGTTAATAGTCAGTTTGGGAGACAGCTTAACATATAAAAATACTCCACCAATCACTAACAAAAGAAAAATAAGAATGAATTTGCATCCTTTCCACATAATTTTCCATACTTTCATAGGTCCCTCCGTCCTTATTAGTATTTTAAAATATCGCGAAAATATGTATAAAATAATGAAAGAATGTGTTATAATCAAGTCATTGATTTGGAGTAGGTGGTAATATGCCAAAATGTAACATAAAAGTTCGAATACAAAATAGCGAAATAGATCAAACAACAGAAGTAAAGGCTATTTTTCAAGACAATAGAATTAAATATAAAGAAGAAGATAATACATTCGTTACATTTGACTATGAAAACAACTGCCTAATAAGAGAAAATCAAAATCTCCGGATGCGGTACCACTTTAATGAAAAGGAAGGAATAATAGAAGCTAAAGAATATAATAGAGAATTAAAAGTACAATTAAATACCAAAAAAATAGAACGAAATGGGAAAAATATAGAAATACATTTTGATGTAGAAGAAAGTCCATTTCTTTATAAAATAGAGGAGATCATATGAGTATTATTAAGAATTTAGAAACCGAAATAAAAGAAATTATAAAACAAGCAGGATATGAACTTGAAAAATATACCTTAGAGAACTCCAATCGTAGAGATTTAGGAGAATTTCAAATTAATGATGCGATGCAATTGGCTAGTAAATATCATGAAAATCCAAGAGAAATTGCCGCCAAAATAGTATCAGAACTAGAAAAAGATGACAGATTTACCAATATTAACATTGCAGGACCAGGATTTATTAATATTAGTCTTTCAAATGAGTATATGGTGAAATTACTGAACGAAATGGAAGAAAATATTTTCAGTAATATTGATAAAAAAGAAAGAAAAAAAATATTGATAGATTATGGAGGAGCAAATGTTGCAAAAGCCCTTCACGTAGGGCATTTGAGAAGTGCTAATATAGGAGAAGCTTTAAAAAGACTTGCTAATTTGCTAGGGTATGAAGCTTTAGGAGACGCTCATTTAGGAGATTATGGTAGACCTCTTGGGTTAGTAATTAAAGAAATTCAAACGAGATATCCATCTCTAGAGTACTTTGATCCAACTTATCAGGGAAATTATGAAGAGTTATCTCTTCCTATTACCAATGAAGATTTAGAAAAAATATATCCATTAGCTTCTAATAAATCCAAAGAAGATGAAGAATACCTAGAAGACGCCAGAGAAATAACAGCTAAAATTCAAAGACATGAAAGAGGATATTATGATTTATGGAAAAAAGTTGTTAGTATTTCCAAAGAAGATATTAAAAAAACCTATGATGATTTAAATGTTCAATTTGAAATATGGAATGGTGAAAGCGATGAAATGGAGTACTACGATGCCCTAAATCAAAAAATAGAAGAGGCTGGTATACTAATAGACAGTGAAGGAGCTAAAATAATTGAGGTTTCAGAAGATAGTGATACATCACCAATGCCTCCACTTCTATATACCAAAAGTAATGGTTCAGTATCTTATGAAACGACAGATTTAGCAACCATTTTAGAAAGAGAAATCAATGTAGATCCAGACGAAGTATGGTATGTAGTAGATGGAAGACAAAGTCTGCACTTTGAACAAGTATTTCGTGCCGCTAAAAAAGCCAAACTAATTAAAGAAAATAAAGTGTTGGAACATGTAGGATTTGGAACCATGAATGGACGTGACGGGAAGCCATTTAAAACAAGAGATGGTGGTGTTATGCCTTTAAAGAGTTTAATTGAATTAGTAAATGAAGAAACCTTAAAGAGAATTAATTCTGATACCGTTCCAGCAGAAGAAAAAGCAACCGTGGCCAAAACCGTTGCAATTGCGGCATTAAAATATGCGGATTTTCTACCTTTCAGAGCAACAGACTATATTTTTGAAGTAGAAAAATTCTCAGATTTAGAAGGAAAAACGGGACCATACTTATTATATTCAACTATCCGTATGAAATCTTTACTTGCCAAAGCAGAAGGAATAAAGGCAGAAAAAATAACAAAACTAAAAGGAAATACAGAAAAAGACATTGCATTAACATTATTAAATCTTCCAAATGTTTTAGATAAATCCTTAGAAACAAGGTCCTTAAATGAAATTGCAGAGTATTTATATAAACTTACTTCTTATTACAATAAATTCTATGCTGAAAATAAGATTATTACCGAAGAAGAGGAAGAATTAAGAAATTCATGGATTGTATTAACAAAGCTAGTTTATAAGGTAAATAATCTACTTTTAGATGTATTAGGAATAAAAGTACCTAACAAAATGTAAAAAAGTGTTGCTTATAGAAACGATATGTGTTATAAAATTATTGGTATTTTTATGACCACGTTCCAAAAGCCATAAAGTATTAGAACGAGGAGGGCTAAGTATGAGCTTAAAAACGATGAAAAAAGAAGATCTTGAGTTACTATCTAATAAAGATATAGCTTTTATGATATTAGAAGAAGGAAAAAGAAAACTTAATACAGCAGATTTATTTAATAAAATTATAAAACTATTAGAATTACCAGAAAGTACATTTGAAAAGAAAATAGCAGATTTTTATACCGCTTTAGCAACGGATAAAAGATTTATTTTATTAGATAATGGAAAATGGGATTTAAGAAGTAATCATACATCAGACAAAGTTATTAAAGTATCGGATGATGACGATGAGGATGAAAACGAAGACGAAAATGAAGATGAAGAAAAACAAGAAGACGAGATAGAAGAAGATAGCTTTGATGATACAGAAGATGAAGATTATGACGATGACACGAATGAAGAATTAAAAGATTTAGTTGTAATTGACGAAGACGAAATGGAACTAGAAGAATGATAGAACAGGAGAGAAATCTCCTGTTTTATTTCAATAGTAAAGTATGATATAATAGTGCTGAATTACGAAAGATTAGGTGAAAAAAATGATAGAACGATTAGAAGCAACTTTAGAAAAATATCAAAACTTAGAAGAAGAATTAACAAAACCAGAAGTACTTTCCGATATTAAAAAAACAAAAGAATATTCGAAAGAAATGGCAGAATTAGAAGATATTGTAAATTGCTATAAAAAATATAAGAAATTATTAGAAGATATAGAAAATACAAAAGAAATGGTGAAAGATCCAGAACTAGGAGAAATGGCAAAGGAAGAATTAAAAGACTTAGAGGAGCAAAAAGTACAATTAGATGCTGAACTAGAAGTTTTATTAATTCCAAAAGATCCTAACGATGGAAAAAATGTAATTATGGAAATCAGAGGAGCAGCTGGCGGAGACGAAGCAAATATCTTTGCAGGAGATTTATTCCGTATGTATACTAGATATGCCGAAAAACAAGGCTTTAGCTATCAAGTGTATAACTCAGTAGATGGTACTGCTGGTGGGTTTAGCCAAATCGAGTTTATTATTAAGGGAAAAGGAGCTTATTCCCTACTAAAATATGAAAGTGGATCTCACCGAGTTCAAAGAGTCCCAGTAACAGAGTCAAATGGAAGACTTCAAACATCAACCGCAACGGTTTTAGTCATGCCAGAAGCGGATGAAGATGTTGAAATTGAAATCAATCCAAATGACTTAAGAGTGGATATCTATCGTTCCAGTGGTAATGGTGGACAGGGAGTAAATACAACCGATTCTGCCGTAAGAATTACTCACTTGCCAACAGGCTTAGTCGTTACTTGCCAAAATGAAAGAAGTCAAATTCAAAATAGAGAGCAAGCCATGAAAGTATTAAAATCAAGATTGTATGAAATGCAAGAGCAAGAAAAAGCCGAAAAAGAAGGAAATGAAAGACGTAGTAAAATAGGAACAGGAGATCGCGCAGAAAAAATAAGAACTTACAATTATCCTCAAAATCGTGTAACAGATCACAGAATAGGTTTTACTACTAACAGTTTAGATCGTGTTATGGATGGAGCATTAGATGATATCATAAATGCCCTAATTCAAGAAGATCAAAAAAGAAAATTACAAGGAGAAGAATAATATTGTAAGGAGGACATATGAGAGTAGAAGATTTATTAGTATTTGGAAAAAGTCATTGTCACTCCGATCATGCAAAAATATTATTAGCGGAATTAATTCAAAAAAATCCTTTAGAATTATTAAACTACTTAAATGAAGAAGTTCCTTTTAACTTAGTAGAATTATATAAAAAAGAAGTGTTAGCCTTAGAAGAAGGAAAGCCTCTTCAATACGTAATGGGTTATGTCAATTTTTATGGAAATCGTTTTGAAATAGATGAAAGAGTATTGATTCCTCGCTTTGAAACAGAAGAATTAGTGGAGAATACTATAAAGTATTGTCAGCAGTTTTTCACACAACCTGTGGATATAATTGATTTAGGATGTGGTAGTGGGGCAATAGGTTTAACTCTAGAAAAAAAAATATCCCCAAAATCTGTGGATTTAGTAGATATTTCCAAAGATGCCCTAGAAGTTGCCCACAAAAACTGTGGAAATTTTCATTCACAAGCCAATTTAATTCAAAGTGACTTTTTTACAAATGTGCAAAAACAATATGATATTATCATCAGTAATCCCCCTTATATAAAAGAGGAAGAGGAAATCGAAGAAATTGTGAAAGAAAATGAACCTTCTATCGCTTTATATGCCGGAAAAGATGGATTGGACTGTTATAAAAAAATACTAAAAGATTGTAAATCCCATATGAAAGAGAGATGCTTGATAGCTTTTGAAATAGGATGCACACAAGCAGAAGACATTATAGAATTAATACACAAGTATATAGGAAATGTTCCAATCGAAGTAAAAAAAGATCTATCTGAAAAAAATAGAATGATCTTTATTTTCTATAATTTGGTATAAAAAATAAAAAAGAATCTCACTATTATTATGAAAGTGAGATTTTATTATGAAAAAAATATTAGTAATCGCAGCCATTTTAGTATCAATTTTATGCTATCAAAAACAAGAAAAAATAATAATTCCCAAAGAAGCCATTCGTTTTCGAATCATTGCGAATAGTAATTCAGAAGAAGATCAAGAAATAAAAAAGAAAATTGTAGAAGACTTATCCACAACACTAAAAGAAACAGAAAATGGGAAAAGCATAGAGGAAACAAGAAAAAACATTCAAAAGAATTTACCACTATATGAAGAAATTGTGGATAAAAGCTTAAAAAGAAATAGCGAGCAATTAAATTTCCACATAAACTATGGAAAAAATTATTTTCCAAGAAAAGAGTATAAAGATGTCATTTATGAAGAAGGAGAATATGAATCTCTCGTAATAACATTAGGAGAAGGAAATGGCAATAACTTTTGGTGTGTATTATTTCCTCCCCTTTGTTTTATAGATGTAGAGGAAGATATTGAATATAAATCCTTTATAAAAGAAATAATTAACAAGTATTTTTAATGATTATAAGTAATAAAATATATAAGGTGATGGAATGACTCCAATCCTTATATATTTTTTTGTAGGAATCGGTTTAAGCATGGATGCTTTTTCACTATCATTATCACTGGGAATAATATTGAATAGTTCTAGAAGAAAGTGGTTTTTAATAAGTTTCATTGGACTATTTCATTTTTTCATGCCCCTATTAGGATTTATATTGGGAGGAAAAATCATAGTAATGAATTCCAATCTTACCAATAAAATAGTATCAATCATATTTTTATTATTGGGAATAGAAATGTTACATTCCAATCAAGAAGAGATAAAGAATCCAATAACTACTAAAATAGGCTTACTTTTTCTAGCATTATTAGTTAGTCTAGATAGTTTATCGGTAGGATTTGCTTATGGATTGAAAAAAGAGTTTTCCTGGTATATTCCAATAATATTTTCAATAGTAAGCATGTTTTATACATATTTAGGATTGTGGCTTGGAAGAATTGCCCAAAAAAAATACAAAAATAAAAGTATCATCTTAGGAAGTATAATACTATTATTTATGGCTATAAAATATTGGCTATAGTTTACGACAATTCCTAGTGTTTTCAGTGGAATGAATTGACAAAAACAAAGGATTTCATTATGATTAATTTGGGTGATTATATGTTAGTGAACTTTAATGAAATGTTAGCAAAAGCAAAAAAAGAACATTTCGCTGTACCACATTTTAATATCAATAATTTAGAGTGGACAAAATATATTTTAGAAAAATGCCAAGAACTTGAAGTTCCTGTTATTTTAGGAGTAAGTGAAGGGGCTGCCAAATATATGGGAGGATTTGATGTTATCGCAGGAATGGTTAAGGGATTAATAAAAGATTTAAACATTACAATTCCTGTATGCTTACATGTAGACCATGGTCAATCCTTTGAAACCTGTCAAAAAGCAATTGATGCTGGATTTACGAGTGTTATGATAGATGCATCAAAACATGAATTAAAAGAAAATATTGAAATTACGAAAAAAGTAGTTGATTACGCTCATGTTCGTGGAGTATCCGTTGAAGCAGAAGTAGGACATATCGGTGGAACCGAAGATAATATTACGGGAAGTGCCACGAATGCTACTTTAAGTGAATGTGTAGAATTGTGGGAATATACTGGAATAGATGCCTTAGCACCAGCTCTTGGTAGTGTTCATGGATTCTATAAAGGGGAACCAAACTTAGATTTTGAAAGAATGGCAGAAATCAACGAAACTCTTTCTATTCCACTAGTATTACATGGTGGAAGTGGAATACCAGATGATAAGATTCGCCGAGCAATAGAATGCGGAACCTCTAAAATAAATGTTAATACAGAGCTACAAGCAGCCTGGACGAATGCTCTTAGACAATTTTTAAATGAAGATAAAGAAGCCTATGATCCAAGAAAAGTAATAGGAAGTGGAGAAAAAGCAATAAAGGATAAAATTGAGGAAAAAGTACGTTTATTTGGAACAAAACAATAATTCAGGAGGATATTATGAAAATAATTGAAATTGAGGGTTCAAAAAAACTAAATGGTACCATACGCGTTAGTGGGGCCAAGAATGCAACGGTTGCTTTAATTCCAGCAGCCATCTTAACGGATGAAGAAGCAACCATTTGCAATATCCCAGAGATAACAGATACAGAAGCCTTATGTGATATTTTGAGATTATTAAACGTCAAAGTAAATCGTTCTACCGAAAGTGTTGTCATTAATCCACAAGAGATGATTAATACAGAAATAACAGAACCATTTTCAAAAAAACTTCGAGCATCTTATTATTTTATGGGAGCCTTATTAGGAAAATATAAAAAAGCCGTTATGTACTTCCCAGGAGGTTGTTCCATTGGAGCAAGACCAATTGATTTGCACTTAAAAGGATTTGAAGCACTAGGAGCAA
>AUXO010195891.1_pt1 | contig 10629 bp, 6 predicted proteins | sample 768731 | NCBI WGS metagenome assembly AUXO01 (sample SAMN02715735, study PRJNA202380) | gut metagenome | biome: sheep rumen | host: Ovis aries | place: New Zealand: Palmerston North
AATAAATCATCATTAGTAGAAATAACATTTCCACCTATTTTATTATCATTATAAATAAATTCAACATAATCATTTATTCTAAGACTCATTATTTATACCTCTAATTAATTTTATTTCACTTAAAAGCATTATTGGAACTATGACAACACCTAAAATTAAACATGGTAATAACCCAAATCCTATATAGCCTAATGCATACAAAGGGGCTCTTAATGAGAATATATCAAAATCTCTTCTTGTAATTCCTTGAATTACATTATTATTCTTTCTTAAGTAATTACAATATAATCCAAACATTGGAACAAATGTAAATGGGAATGATACAGAGGCTGTTGTACTTAATATGTATAAAGCTATATTATTTTTTACAAATATTATCGCGATAATACTAAAGAAGAATAAAACAAAGCTTATACATATTAAATATATCGATTTATTATGTCTTACTGCTATTTGACTTATCATATTAGCTAAGACCTTTAAAAACTCTACTAATACAATAAAGATAGTTACAGATTGAAATGATAAATCATTAATGTATAAATATAGAGGCACTATATTATCCATTATTGGCTGAAATAATCCAAATGCTATATGAAATACTATAAACCAAGGATTAAGCTTAACATGCTCACTATTATTTGATTTAGTATTATCATAATTATCCTTTAATTCCTTATATGCAAATAAGATAGGGAATATAGAAACCACATAAAATATTGATGATGCGATACTTAATATTAAAAATGAATTTTTAATTTCACTAGATAATAAGAATCCAGATACTAAAGTAAATACTATTTTTCCAATGTTAGTTGCTATCATAAATAAACCGACATTGTTCTTCTTATCTCCAAATGTAAATACTAAATTCAAAGGTATTGAATATAAGGCTTGTGATAATCCCATTAATCCTGCAGATAAGATAATTACTCCTATATTTATAGTCGCAAATGATAATACATATTCAGTAATAATAATTGGAATAAAATGAATTATCATAGCTAAAACACCATATTTTTGAATTATCTTCTTTAAGATAAACATAAAGAATAAAACAAATAAAGAAAATATGATTAAATATGCCATAGATAATCTAAAATCATTTGTCACCTTTAAAATATATAAAGGAATAAAAACAATTATAATTGAATCTGCGATTGATTTTAATAATTTATGTATAAATATTTGATTACCTTTTTTCATATTACTACTCCCAGTTAATCGCATTAATTATAGAACTATTTTAATATATCATCAAGTCAATATAAAACAAAAGGATGCTTACGCATCCTCATTTTTTATCTATTAGCTAAAATAATCTTTGTTAACTCAACAGGGTCAACAATCTTACCATCCTTATATACTCTCATATTTCCAGATGCAATTTCATCAATTAAAATAACTTCATCATTATTATAACCGAATTCAAATTTGATATCCCAAAGGTCTAAGCCCATTCTCTTTAATTCCTTAGCAACTACCTTTGTAATCTTTAATGTTTGTTCCTTAATAGAATCATACATATCAGCAGTCATAATATTTAAAGCTACTAAGGCATCTTTAGTTACAAGTGGATCACCTAATGCATCATTCTTAAATGTACATTCAACATATCCACCCTTTAAAGGTGTACCATTCTTAATATATTCGCCATATCTTCTAATGAATGAGCCAGTAGCTACTAATCTACATACTACTTCTAGACCATGACCAAATACCTTAGCTGGTAATACTTCCATAGTTGCGTCCTTAACATTAGCGGATACGTAATGAGTCTTGATTCCTTCCTTCTTTAAAATTTCAAAGAAATGAATTGATGTTTCAAGATTAGATCTACCGATACCTTCAATCTTTAAACCTACTTGATTCTCACCTGGATCAAATACTCCATCCTTACCTGTACAATCATCCTTAAATAATAATTGAACATTACCATTTTCTAATTGGAAAACATCTTTAGTTTTGCCTGAATAAATTTTCTTCATTTTATCTTACCTCACATAGTTATTTTATATCAATATTGATTAAAAACAAATTACTTTTTTAAATTTGTGGAATAACTCCAACTGTTCTTAAGATTAGGTATGTTAAATATAAAACATAGATAGCAATAAATACTATACCCATCTTTCTATTTAACTTCTTTGTTAATGCAAATCCAAATAGTAATACTGAAATAGCCATCATTACAATTAAATCAATGATAATTTGACTTCCTGTAGTTAACGGATTAACTGTAGCAGAAATACCTAATACGAATAAAATATTGAAAATATTTGAACCAATAACATTACCTAAGGCAATATCATTTTCACCCTTCTTAGCAGCAACAACACTAGTAACTAATTCTGGTAAAGATGTACCAACAGCTACTATAGTTAAGCCTACTAAGCTTTCAGCTAAATCATGATTGATACCCATAGCTGTCGCGCCAGTTACGGCTAAGCCCTTAGCACCAAATACAACGAATTCACCACCACATGCAATACCAATAGCACCTAAAATTACTAATAGGATAGCCTTCCACATCTTCATATCCTTTATTTCTTCTTCATTTTCATCTACTATTGGATTTTTCTTTGCATCAATAACTAAGAAAGTAATATATGCAATACTTAATACAACAAATACAATACCCATCCATCTAGATACTTCATAAGTACCAGTTATAGCACCACTAATTAATACAAATAGTACTAATAATAATGAAACACCTAATAAGAATGGAAATTCTTTCTTTAGGCTAGATTTCTTTACAATTATTGGTGTAAAAATTATTGATAAGCCTAATACTAATACAATATTACAAATATTAGAACCTACAACATTACCAATGGCAACATTGGCATTACCACCTTCAACTAAACAAGCAATTGAATCTGAAACTGATACAGCAAGCTCAGGACATGAAGTACCCATAGCTACTACTGTTAAACCAATTATCATAGGTGCGATATGTAGCTTTTTAGCTATTGATGATGCGGCACCTACAAAAACATCACAAAACTTCACTAAGAAAAAAACACCAACTACCATAAATACTAATAAGATTAATATCTTTGGCGCTGTTGCCCAGCTCTCATAAAATTCTGGAATCATTTTATATTTCCCCCTTTTTTAAATGAAAAAGACTTCTACCACTACTATGGTAAAAGTCTCGAAATTTAATTTATGCACGAGTATTTAAAATACTGGGTATGTCGACACATAATCCTGTAAAACAGGTTTCTACTCCCTTTTAGAAGTCTATTAATTTTACTTTAATATATTAACACTTTAATTATTATTTTGCAAATGAGTATTTAATTTAGAAAAAAAAGGAAATTGCAAAACCTGCAATTCCCTCAATTTTTAACTATTTATATTATCTGTAGAATCTAAAGTCTTAGATAATTCCTTTTGCTCATTAACAAAGTCTTGAGCTTCTTCTTTCTTCTTTTGACTTGTATGATAATGAGTAGGTGCATAATTTTGAATAACAACCTGATTGAATGATAAGTCGATACCAGCCTCTGTAAATACCATACGATATTCTCTTAATAAGTCACGTTGAACTTGATATCTATCCTCTTCAGCACACTTAGCAACAATCTTAACGGCAACGTTTGAATCACCATATCCAGAAACACCTTTATAGAAAGGTCCTTCAATAATTGCAGGAATCTTTTCACGGAATAAATCGAAATGATCCTTTAATAGATTTTCGATTACTTCAATAGGTACATCATATGGGAATTCACAATCTACAACTGCTAATGATAATTCTCTAGACATGTTGATTACATTTGAAATATCTGAATTGTTGATAATCTTAATATTACCAGCCATATCTAATATCTTAGTTGCACGAATACCAATTTCTGTTACAGTACCTCTAAAGTCACCTACAGTGATAATTTCACCTACATTATATTCATCTTCGAAAATGATAAACATACCAGCAACAATATCGGCAATTAAACTTTGGCAGCCTAAACCTATAACTAGTGTTAAGATACCAACTGATGCGAAAATTGCAGTTGCGTTTACACCTAATGCTTGAAGTACAAAAATGATAATAGCGATAGCACATGCATACTTAACTAAACCATCTAATAATGTAACAACAGTTTTAGCACGATTAGACTTCTTCATCTTTTGCTTAAAAATCATTCTAATTAGCTTACATACTGCATAAATTACAACTACGTAAATAACGCTTTGAATTAGAACAGGGAGGTGAGTTACGAAATCTTTTCCAGCCTTCTCTGTATCCCAAATATTTTCTTTTACCCATTCACCAACAGATGAGGCTGGTGAAGCCATTTCAATAATAATAAATGTTAAAAAGGCAATAATTACTACAAATATTATTGATAATTCAACAATTGTAAAAGCCTTTTTGCTCTTCTTTTCTTTCATTTTTTCTTTCCTCCTTTAAATAGTGACAGTATATGTGTCGCCGTTCTTATTAGTAACTGTAATCTCTACAGACTTTAAGTATGTTGCAAGTGTCGATGAGCTTGCTTCAAAATTCAATAATACACTTCCATCAGTTTCTCTCATGTCAGTGACTGTTAAAGTTATGTATCCATAAACATAGTCTTTTGACGTTGGAAGACTATCTAGCGTAAATTTATCAGTAGCTGTATATGATGAATCTCCTGGATTAATTGTAAAGGTAATTTCTTCTATGTTATTAATTGCATATGAATTCAATTTTACATATCCGTATTTATCGCCACCATAATATTCTCTAATATTAGTTACATTTGTGAATGTTGCACCAACATTATCTAATTTTATCGATAAAATGTGTGAATCATATTCCATATAAGTAATTCCGTTATAGAAATATGTAATTATCTCAACAATATAGCCTCTTTCAGAACCAGGAAGTCCCGTGTATGATATTGTTGATGAAGTCTCATAATCACTACTTTCTTTTAATACATTATAGCTTGTATCATATACTATAACTTTATAATAATAATTTGGATTTGTCGTTGAATCAAAGCCAGTATTGATACTTAAATCATACGTATTACCATTTTTAGTTACCCAATCGAATTTATTAAGTGCATTTAATGCATCTAAATCATATAATTCGTCTAAAGCTTTGGTTCCGTTTAACTCATATGATATTGACTTAGTTTCACCACCATCAATATTGAATGAAAGTTCAACACTATCAACAGATGAAATTGTATTTTCATTCATCGTTATGTTGTGTAACATTATGATACTAATAGGTTCTGAAGATCCTTCAATAGAATAGTTTGACTCAACAGAAAGTATTGTATCTGTTGCATCTCCCATACCACTAACGGCCGCACCCTTTAATACATTAATTGTGAAATCTGTAAAATTATGTAGTGCGTAACCCTTATAACTTGCATTAACATTAACTAATGCTTTATATAAGAAGTATGTTGGATCTTCTTGATTATTAGATACCTGAATTCCACCGTTATCATTTTTTACATAATAATATGAAGAATCATGATACATTGACATTGTTAAATCATAATCGATGTCAACTTCAAATTCATAATGCTTTATAAATGATGAAGTAACAAGGATTCCATCCTTTTGATATGTTAAATCAAATATAAAGTCTACACCCTTAGAAGTTATATTTTCAATTTCAATATTTCCAACTGATGAACTAATATTGCTTACTTCATCACCTACTGTAACTGTTGAATCACCTTCAATTTGAATACCATTTGCTACCTTTATCTCATAAGGAACAACAATTGTTTCATCTACAGAAGGCTCACCAAATACAACATCCATTGGAAGATATACTGAAGCTTGAACTCTATCGTAATATAAAACCTGAATTTCAATATTCTTAATTTTCTTATTTTCTACTGCGGTAATTGTTAACTCTAATGTATCTTTACTTTCTTCTTTTTCAGTTATTTCACCATCATCATAATAAATAATAGCCTTAAGATTATAATCTGTGAAACTATCAACCTTAGTAGCTGTTATATTGTAATCCAATCCTTCATTAGTTACAGCTATTGAAGAAATTAAATTTTCAATTGATTGTAATGGTGGAGTTTCTATTTCTCCATCTTCACTTATTACAATATTATAATTATCTTGGCTACTTTCATAATTCATCGCACTAAAATTTTGTTCTAATATTTCAACTAATTGAATATCTAAATTACTATAGCCTCTATCAACAAGTAGAATTGCAGATTTATCAATAACATTAGCTCTTCCTACTTCACGACCATTATAATATGCGATTGCATATAACTTATAAATCGAATTAGTTGATGAATAATCAGGAACCTCAACAGTTATAAGATTTTGAGTTGATAGCTCAGATAATTTAGTAGTTACATTATCCTTTGTATAGCTAATTGTATTATTAATGATATTTACTTCCTTAGCTACACTCTCAGTTGAACCAGTGATAGAATCTTTAACATAATACTTAGCAGATGCGTTATAATCTATTTCTGTTCCACCACCAGTTAAATAGAATTCAACCTTGATGTTATCATATTTATTATTATCATTCTCATTATAATAGAATAATGAATAACCATATCCGTTTCCAGTATAATCAAATCTCTTACCTTCATGGCCACCAAATTCAAATACTAATTCTGGAGTTTGAGTTAAATCAATTTGATATTCCTTACCACCATAAGTAATTGTAAGTCCTTTTGATATATCAAGATATCTAGTATTTAATGTTACATCCATAACTGCATCATTAGTATCATTTCCTGATATTGCAGCTCCTAAGAATGTTTCATTAGATGAGAACACATTTGAATAATCTCTTGTTTCTACAGATATTACACCATAAGTAAATTCTGTATCATATAGCATATCGCCAGCCTTATGATATGCTCTTACTCTAAAGTTGTAATTTAAATCTTTAATATTTAATAATGAAAGACTATCTTGTGATAGATCAGAATAAATGAATTTTTCTGTTCCGTTTTCTATATAGCTTCCTTCTACTCTAATATAATGCGGTTTGCTAGCTACATTATCTACAAAATTTGGATTAAAATAATAGCTTACTGTACCATCAGAATTAACTTTCTTTGAGTAATCAACATAATATGTTTCAGTTGAATCATCATAATAGCCAAGTGAGAAATTATTAAGATTACTATCATATTTTGAAGAATCTTCATCACCGATACCTGTATTAACATCAACCGTATATTCTGTACCATTTAATGAATATGTTATTGATGAAGCATTAGAAGCGAATGAATATCTATAATACTTACCATCCATTGCGTCACTATCAAGTCTATTGCCACCAACAATAACCTCAGGATATAAATCAATGTTTACATTCTTTCCACTTATTGTAGCGTCATACTTAATATTGAAATATGAATAATAACTTCCTGAGTGAGATACGAAGTATGATACATCATAATCAGCACCTAAGTCATAATCTTCAACTCTTACGCTATTATGAATTGTAACACCATCAATTACATAGCTCATATTTAATTGGACATTAACTACGTTGCTTTGTAAGCTTTCAAGAACCAATTTACCTTGTCTTCCATCAAACTCAACAGCACATTCTTCTTCATCTATCATTGGATCAATTTCTATTTGATCAAACTCAGATAAATCAACATCAAATGGAATAATGATGTTACCATCATCATCGACGTCAGCCTTACCTAAACTAAAGTCATCAATTACAGGTGAATTAAATTTAGTAATTAATGTATCGCCATAAGTGATTGAAATGTCAAATGATTCTACCTGGTCTATAGTGACATCTTGATTCTTAGATATTGCACCTTCAATGGAGATTAACTCACCATCAATTAACTCTATATTTAAAGCTTTTTCTTCTTTTGTTCCATCTTTGAAGTTTGTGACAATCTTCATATTAAGTGGCTTTTCAGCCAATTTATCTTTATAATCTTCTGAAACTCTACCTTCAAAATAATAACCAGATTCATACTGATCAAAATAGATTTCAGAGAATAACTTAGGGTCAATATCATATTTAGAAACAATAGTTGGTTCATATTCAGTAACATTGTCACCATCAATTCTAAGTGGTGTGAATTTTAAATCAATGTTTCTAACATATGAATCTAAATTAATATTAACGATCCTATCAGTTGATGTAACTGACTTTATTACTTCTTTATGGTTAATTACATCTATTCTATATGCTTCCTTATCATCTTCTGTTTCAAAGTTAGTATTAATCTTTAAATCAGTACCACCAAATAAATCAAATGTTTGTGAGAAGCATTCTGTACCAAATGTATAAGAACCAGAGAATATATTTTTCAATTCGAAGTCTGCAGGCATTTCGATATCATATCCATATGAACCTATTTCAGTATCATATACAACATCTAATCCATTAAACCAGTCAGTATAAGCAATAGCTCTAATAGAGTCTGTACTTACATTTTTTATCAATCCTTTAAAGAAATGATCTTCTGGCATTTCTCTATCTTCTAGTATTAATTTGTTGCCTGAATAAATTTGTAAATATGAATTGCTACCATTCTTATAATAATCTGAAATATATGTTTCATATTCCAAATCAATTCTACCTAAAACATAATCGAAATGAGGTGTAAATTTAAATACAGCCTTAGGCTTAGGTAAAACATCAGTATAGCATTCACGTGTATAATATGGTATTTCACCAAATTCCTTTGAAACACCAATAATTTCTAAATCATATTTTCTATATGGTAATAGATCTGGAACTATCTGACGCTGTAATCCAGGTTCTACTACTGGATATTCAACTGAAAAGCCTGGCTTAGATATCTTTATCTTATAATCCATGTTTTCAGATAACTCACTTAAATCTATTTCATATTTAATATAGTTAGTACCAATCTCATAATTTTCACTATTGATTGTTGGTTCTTTTTCTAATACACCACCGGCGATTGATGCAACTACGGCAGCGGCAGCAGCAATAACTGTTACAGAACCAGCTAAAGATGCGACTGTAGATGTTACAGTTAAACTTGATGCAGATGAAGCCTCAACAGCGGCAACCTCAGCATCAGCTTCTGCCGAAGCATTTAAAGTTAAATCAGGCGTTCTAGTACCATCTGCGGTATTTGTTATTCTATCTAAATTTTCTTTTGCTTGTTCATATTTATCTATAGTGGAAGTCGTATCTTGTAAAGACTCTCCACTATTATCATTTGAATTTTCGCTATATGCTAATAATTCAGCCGGTCCAGCTACTGCTTCGTTAACAGGGTAATACTCCATTGCTGGTATTTCTTTATATTCAGAAATAGGCTTATTCATTTCATTACCACGACTCTTGAACTCGTCATCCATATGGGTTTACCCCCTTTCAAACCATTGTATATTATATCAAGAAAACGTTGTTATATCAAACAAAATCGATACCAATCAAAAAAAAGAGTATTAAAACTCTTTGTTTTGGAGATATTCCGCATAAAAATCGTTTAAATCTTTTGAAATTGTTTTTATTCCATTCCTTTTAACAATTTCTCTAAATTCTATCTCATATATTTTTTCTACTTTATCTTTACCATAAATTACAAACATATTTCTTCTCTTTTTAACTAATTCATGTAATTTATTTAAATATAAATTCTTCTTTTCTTCTAAGTCAGGATAATCAAATAAATCAGAATTTAGAACTAAATATATTCCAAATATAGAGCTAATAGCATAATTCATTTTTATTTTGCTATTCTTTTTCTTTAAGAATTCATATAAATCTAATGATAGATTATAAAAATCATCAAATATTTCAACTAAATAATGATGTTTATATTTAGCTCTAGTTAAACTTTCTTTATTTGCCTTCCATTTATATGTAGGAACATCTAAGAATGAAATATTCTTCTCATCAATTACACCTATTATGCTTGTTGTAAAATAAGCATCCTCTACATGTCTTATTCTTTCATGGAATCTAATATCATTATTAATTAAGAATTCTCTTTTATAAACCTTACCATGCATCCAAGGGAATGTATCCTTACCCTTTTTTATTTCATTTCCATTTTCTCTTTCAACTGAAATATTAGTAACTAAATAATCGGGTTCATATTTAGTAATAAAATCCATGATAATAGATAATGTATTTGAATCATATAATTCATCATCACTATCACAAAACATTACAAATAATCCATTAGTATTATCAAAGCCCTTTTGTCTTGCAAGACCAGGTCCTGTATTTCTATCGTTAATCATAAATGTTATGTCTAAATTATTAAAGCTTTTTAAGAATTTATCACTTAATAAGCAATCAGATTTATCATTAACAATAGTTAATTTTATTTGACTAAAATCGACATTCTTTTGATCATTTATTGAGTTTAATAAATTTTTAATTACTGATTCATCCTCTTTATATTGAGGAATAATAATATCTAATATCATATTTGACTCCTAAAACTTAAATAAATTATATCATTTATTTTTTGTTTATTCAAAATAAAAGGGCACTTAAGTGCCCAATTATTATTCAGTTTTTAACTTACCTTCTTCAATTAGCTTAATTACTACTTCAGCCATCTTAGGATCAAATTGAATTCCTTTACATCTTTCGAACTCAGAAATAATCTTTTCCTTTGGATAAGGATCCTTATATACTCTTCTTGTTGCCAT
>AUXO014299119.1_pt1 | contig 10629 bp, 9 predicted proteins | sample 768731 | NCBI WGS metagenome assembly AUXO01 (sample SAMN02715735, study PRJNA202380) | gut metagenome | biome: sheep rumen | host: Ovis aries | place: New Zealand: Palmerston North
GACCCTCTGGAATCGAAGCGAGGATTGGACATGAACGAGAAGAATACAACCCGCGAATTTGAAAAAATCGATATCATCTCTTTTCTCAGCGACTACATGCACAGGTTCCGGCGGTTATGGTGGATCGTTGTGCTGTTGACAATTGCGTTTACTGCGCTCAATTATTATCGGGTCAGCACCAGTTATTCCCCCACCTATGTGGCGGAGGCCACCGTTTCGGTGGAGATCGTCAATGGGGGCACCTACGCCAACCGGAATACTGCGGAGCAGATGGGCAACATCTTCCCCTATATCCTTACCAGCGGCGCCTTGTCAGACGTGATCGCGGCAGACCTGGGGGTCAGGAGCGTTCCCGGCAAGATCCAGGTCTATAACATCAGCGGCACGAATCTATTAACCATCAGCGTCACTTCTTCCAATGCGGAAAACGCATATAAAGTACTGCAGTCGGTGCTGAAAAACTACCCGGAAGTAGCCCAGTATGTCGTGGGCCAGACGGAGCTCAACGTCATCGATGACAGCGGCATCCCCAGTGACAGCGGCCGCACGGCGGTGATCCGCGGATCCATGCGGCGGGGCGCCATTGTTGGTTTTCTGCTTGGTCTCCTGCTTATTCTGATCCATGCCCTCAGCTTCCGCACCGTGCGCAATGAGACGGAGCTGCGCTCCCTTCTGAACATTTCCTGCCTGGGAACCCTTCCTTTCTGCCAGAAAAAACAGCGCAGAAAGGTGGAGAGAAGCGAAATCAACATTCTCACCGATACTACCCAGAGTGAGTATATTGAGGCTATGCGCCTTATCCGTACCCGCCTGGAGCGTCAGATCGAGGGGAAACAGGTGATCATGGTCACCAGCTCCATCTCCGGTGAAGGCAAATCTACGGTAGCCGCCAACCTGGCCATCTCCATGGCAGTCAAGGGGAAAAAGGTGATCCTGGTGGACTGCGACCTCCGCAATCCCACCGTGAGCCGTATCTTCGGTCTGAAGGAATCCTTCCCCGGGCTCCTCTCTGTCCTCAACGGGACGGCTTCTTTGGAGGAATCCCTTTATGAGGTAACGAGCCGAGGAGAACCCGTAGGCCTGACGCTCCTTCCCGGCAGTGATAAGGAATCCCGACTGGTGGAGATCCTGGGAAGCGATGTGATGAAGGAGACCATTGATCGTCTGCGGGAAAAGGCGGACGTGATCATTCTGGATACGCCCCCTTCAGCCGTCCTGGTGGACGCCATGATGCTGGTCCGGCATGTGGACGCCGTCGCCTATGTGGTGATGAGCGATTTTGCCATCCGGCGCTATATCTTTGAGGGCGTTGAGGAACTGAAGAACAGCGGCGCGCCCATTGCGGGATGTATTCTCAACGGCGGCCGTGTGCATTCCGCCGGATATGGTTATTACGGCTACGGTTACGGGAAGAAATACGGCTATGGGTACGGCACCTACGGCACGGCAAAAAAGACAGCCAAAACCAAGACGGAAAAGTGAGATTGGCCGCAGAAAACGTCAGGATCGAGGACTTGGGACAGGATGACAGAAACGAGGAAAACAGCTTATACAAAGTGGATCAAACCCTTGCTCGACAGATGCCTGGGCTTTCTTGGGCTTCTCTGCCTTTCCTGGCTCTATCTCATTCTCGCTGCCGCCATCTATCTTGACGATCCCGGTCCGATCCTGTTTCGGCAGAAGCGGGTGGGAATCCGTAAAAACGGGCAGCTGAGTTATTTCCAGATCCTTAAGTTCCGCACCATGCGGGTTGACACGCCGCACGATACGCCGACCCATCTGCTGTCCGATCCGGACCATTGGACCACCCGCGTGGGAAAGCTATTGCGAAAAAGCAGCTTGGATGAGCTGCCGCAGCTTTGGAACATTGCGATTACCCATGAACTCAGCATCATCGGTCCCCGGCCCGCTCTTTGGAACCAGTATGATCTTATTGCAGAGCGCGAAAAATATGGGGCCAACGACGTGATGCCCGGCCTCACCGGCTGGGCCCAGGTCAATGGTCGGGATGAGCTTTCCATCCAGGAAAAAGCCCGGCTGGATGGGGAGTATGCAAGAAACATCAGTTTTGCCTTCGATCTCAAATGCTTTTTCCGAACCATCGCCTCGGTTCTGCGCTCTGACGGCTTTTCCGAAGGCGGACCCAAAGCGAATGGGTGAGGATACATATAAGGCCGGAGCGGCCCAATAAAAAGCGGGAGTATTGTAAAACAGGAATGGGGAAGAAGATCCTTTTTGTTGCCAATGTCGCAAAAGAACATATACTGAAGTTTCATCTCCCCACGATTCGGGAGTTTAAGAAACAGGGTTGGACTGTCGATGTTGCCTGTGCGGGTGAAGAGACTATACCGGAGTGTGACCGGCAGTACCGGATGCCCTGGAAGCGCAGCCCTTTTTCATGGAAAACCATTCAGGGAATCGTTGCACTGAAAAAGATCATCGACAGGGAAGCGTATGATATCATTTATTGCCATACCCCGGTGGGCGGAATGGCTGCGAGATTGGCTGCGGCTGCAGCTCGTAAACGCGGGACAAAGGTGATCTATTGCGCCCATGGGTTCCATTTTTACAAAAATGCCCCCCGGATCAATTGGTTGGTTTATTATCCCGTGGAAAAGCTTCTTGCGCACCTGACGGACGTTCTCTTTACCGTCAATCGGGAGGACTATGAGAACGCGAAGAGGCGCTTCACGAAAAAGGTGAAGATTGAGCTGGTCCCTGAGGTGGGCGTCGATTTCGGACGTCTTCAGATCGGTGACAGAGAAGAGATCCGAAGGCAATATCGGGACCAATTACAGATTCCGCAGGACGCCTTTGTTATGATTTACGTTGCGGAACTGATTCCCAATAAGAATCAGAGGATGCTGATTGATGCTCTGAAAATCCTCCGTGACAGAGGAAAGAATGCCTTTCTGCTGTTGCCCGGACCGGAGCATGATGATGGTGATACCAAGGGATATGCCGACGAGATGGGCATGACGGCTTACTGCCGCTTCCTCGGGTGGCGGAATGATGTGGGGCAGTTGATGGTATCGGCCGATGTCTGTACGGCCTCCAGCATTCGTGAGGGCTTCGGGATCAATCTGGTGGAGGCCATGTACTGTGGCCTTCCGGTGGTGGCGACCGATAATCGCGGCCATCAGATGGTAGTACAGGATGAACTCAACGGCTATCTGGTGCCGGTAGGGGATTCCTCACTCATGGCAGAAAGAGTTGAGAAGCTCTGCGACTCCGAGGAGCTGCGGAAAAGGCTTTCCCAGCAGGATGTCAGCTCCTATGACTGTTATCGGATAGCAGAGATCTTGTATCAACGAATTACGGGAGTATAGAATGGCGTTAACGAATTACTGGCTGCAGCTTATTTGGATGTTTGCCTTCGGCGCAGTCAGCTATTTTGCGATCCCGCAGCAGGAAGAGATGGTTCTGGGCGAGAGATGTATCCGCTGGCGCCGCCTGCCTGCCTTCCTCCTGGCGCTTCCCTATGTATTGTGGGCGGCCTGGAGGCCGGACGGATACGGTGATACAAGTACATATCGTGGCCTCTTTTTGAATATGGCGGTCGGCTTATCCAATATGTCGGAAACCATGTCTCAAGCGAATAAGGGACCGGCATTTATTGCTTTTGAATACCTGTTTAAAACTCTGATCTCTCGTTCAGATGTTGCGTTCTTTTTTGTTATCGCGTTTATTCAAATGGTCCTTCTCGCTCATACATTTCGCAAGTATTCCATAAACTATTGGCTCAGTATGTTCTTTTTTGTGGCATCTACAGATTATATGTCCTGGATGCACAATGGAATTCGTCAGTTTTTGGCAGTCACGATCATTTTTTCCTGTATCCATCTAATCGTAGAAAAAAAATACTGGCTCATGTGCTTGGTCGTTCTATTATGTGCGCCAATTCACTCCGCGTCACTGATTTTTCTGCCCTTCATATTTGTCATTAATGGGCGCGCATGGAATATGCGCACACTTCTGTTTCTCGTTGGATTGATCGTTTCTATTCTGCTTGTGGACCGTGTGAGCGGATTCATTGTTCGCTCCATGGAAGGAACGGCTTACGACGGGGATATCGAGATCTTTTTGAATGATGACGGTACCAATATTATTCGCGTAATGTTTTATGGGGTCCCAACGTTGCTTTCCTGGGTTTTCAGAGACAGGATCTACGCGAAAGATGATCCAATGATTAATCTTTGTGCCAATCTTTCGATCATTGCAACGGGAGTCTATGTTTTTAGCTATTTTACCAGCGGTATCCTTGTCGGCGCTTTGCCGATTTATTTCAGCCTTGCCAATTATATTCTGATCCCTTGGCTTATTGATGAAATCTTTGATAAGGATTCCGCGTTATTCATCCAGACCGTCTTTGTTGTCGTCTATTCAGTGTTCTTCTATTATCAGATGGGAATCGCCTGGCAACTGTTGTAATGGCACAGAACAGGACGGTAACGTTTTAGAATACGGTGTGCAGATGCATATACAGCCCATTCTGTTATAAATATAGATCATAAATAGGAGCAGTAATATGAAGATTCTGGCTATAGGCGCACATTTGGACGATATTGAGATTGCATGCGGAGGAACCCTCGCAAAGGCGATCAAAGAGAAGCATGACGTTAAAGTGCTTATTATGAGCAAGTCCGGATACACCAACAAGAATGGACTGGTACAGCGTTCGGATGATACTGCCGTCAGCGAAGGATTGAATGCTTTGAACACATTGGGCATTCAAGATATTGAGATCCTGGATTTTCCGACCAAGGATATTCCGTTTCGGTCGGACGTGGTCAACGCCATAGATTTAAAAATAGACAGCTTTGATCCGGATATCATTTTTACACATCATCCCTTTGATACCCATCAGGCTCATGAGGGAGTATCCAAAGCAACTATTGCTGCTGCCCGCAGGCGTAATACCGTCTTTTTTTATGAGCCGATCACTCCTTCCGGGCGATCTTATGTAGCATTCAAGCCGACTCTGTATGTGGATATCGAATCGACGCTGGATATGAAAATTGCCTCGTTAAAGTGCCATACAAGCGAGTATAACAAGTTCGGCGCTGAGGACTGGATTGAGGGCGTCAGGTGCCGCTGCGGTTTCAGAGGATATGAAATCGGAAAAAAGTATGCGGAAGCTTTTGAAATCCTGAGACTGGAAATGAGCTTTGATGAAGGGACTGCGTTGTGATCAATCTTTCCAAGGAAGCAATTGACAGACTGTCTGAAAGATTTGGGTGCCCGCTTTATGTTTTTAACGAAAGCGGGTTTATTGAGAACGCAGCTCATTTGGAAAGGGCAATGAAAGCCCTGTATGGCAAGTACCGGATTGCCTACTCTTATAAAACCAACTATACCCCGTATATATGCAAGACGGCGAAGAACCTGGGAGCCTTGGCGGAAGTGGTTTCCGGTATGGAATATGAGTTGGCCAAGCGAATCGGTTATGAAGACAGTGAAATCATCTTCAATGGACCCGATAAAGGCACAGAAGGAAGGGACGCGTTCCTTCACGGGTGTAGGATTCATGCGGACAGCCTGGATGAACTGCGTATGTACTGCGATGCCGCCAGGTCAGAACCGAATAAGCAGTACAAAATCGGGCTCCGTATCAATATCGACGTAGGACAAGGCTTCCTTTCCCGTTTTGGAATGGATGAAAGAGACGCAGAGACTGCGTTTCAGATCGTATCCGGCGTACCGAATCTCATCATCAACGGACTGCATTGTCATATCAGCCGCTGCCGCGGAATCGATGCCTGGAAACAACGTACTGAGATCATGCTCCGTTTGGCAGATCGCCTGTTTGAAGAGACGCCGGAGTATATTGATTTGGGAAGCGGCATGTATGGCAGTATGGATCCTGCCTTTGCTGCACAGTTTGGGGAAGTACCCAGTTATGAAGAATATGCCACTGTTACCGCTGGCTTGATGGCGGAGCATTATTCCGGAGAGCAAGGCCCTGTACTGATTACAGAACCGGGTACGACCCTTGTCAGCAGATTCGTCGATTGCATTACCCGCGTCGAATACATCAAACAGATTTGCGGTCACGATTTTGCAATCCTTAACGCCGGTATTCATACGCTTGGCGAAACCTGTACGTTAAAACAGCTCCCTGTTCGGGTTTTCCCTGTTGGGAATGCTCGGACGGCGTATTCCGGCATTGATCTCACGGGTTACACCTGCCTGGAACAGGATGTTCTCTATCGTGGCTTTTCCGGAGAACTGGCAGTGGGAGATTACGTAGTTTTTGGAAACGTAGGTGGCTATTCTAACGTATTGAAGCCGCCCTTTATCCGCCCCAATTGTGCCATGGCGGCGCTTCGGCCGGATGGAGAAGCGGTGTTAATCAAGCGTGCCGAGAGCTATGATGATCTATTAAGGACTTACTTGTTTTAGGATGTATGATATGATGGATAAGTGCAATGTACTGATTACTGCCGCGGGCAACGTCTTTATGCCGGGTACAATGGCGTGCATCAAAAAGAACGGGGAGCGGGATATTCGGCTTGTCGGCGCTGATATGAGCAAGGACGAGACAATCCTGCAGATTTGTGATGCGGCCTACCAGGTCCCGAGGGGGAACGATCCGGCTTATATCGATGCTTTACTGGATATCTGTAGAAAAGAGCAGATCGATTGCCTTCTGCCGATCATGTCGGTAGAATTGAATGCTCTGGCAATGAACAGAGATCGGTTTACCGCCATAGGCACGCAGGTATCGGTATCCGACCCTATACCACTTGCCATTGCCAATCATAAGCTGAAGCTCATGGAGTTCTTGCAAGCGAACAAAATGCCGTGTGCTGACTTTTATTCCGTGAAAAGTAAGGAAGACCTGGAGGAAAAGGTATATCGTCTGGGGTACCCGGAAAAGCGCGTCTGTGTGAAGGCAACAGATGGGAGCGGGAGCCGGGGATTCCGTATTTTGGACGGAAAGTCATCTCGTTATGACCTATTCCTGAATGAAAAGCCTTCATCAGCCATGATGAGGCTTGATGAACTTCTCTCTGTCTTATCAGAAGCGCAGGTGTTTCCGGAACTCATGGTGATGGAGTACCTTCCCGGCACAGAATACTCGGTAGACCTTTTGGCGGATCACGGAAAGGTGCTGGTGGGCTGCTGCCGTAAGAGTCTGCGTATGGAAAACAGCATCATGCTGGATGCGGAAATCGTGGACAATCCTGAGGTGCTGGAGCTCTGTAGGAGCGTTACGGAGAAGCTCGGACTGGATGGCAATATCGGCTTTGACCTCCGGGAAAACGATAAGGGACAGCCTGTTATTATGGAGTGCAATCCCCGCATTACCGCAGGGATTCCGTATTTTACAATGGCAGGGGTCAACCTTCCGTATCTCTGTATCAAAAAAATGCTGGGAGAGGAGTTGCCTCCAACAGAGCTGCGATATGGAACAATCGTGAAAAGACGCTGGATGGAAATGGCAACATGAGGTAGTCTGCCCGATGGAAAAACTGGTAACATTTTTTACCCCGACATATAACAGGGCCCATATCCTGCATCGTTGTTATGAGAGCCTATGCCAACAACAGTCATTTGATTTTGAATGGCTTATTGTAGACGATGGCTCCACAGACGGGACCGAAGAACTTGTAAGGCAGTGGATTGAAAACGAAGATCGATTCAAAATCAGATACATCTATAAAGAGAATGGGGGCTTCCATACTGCGTTTAATCTGGGTGTGGAGCAAGCCGGATCAGAACTCTTTGTTTGTTTTGAATCGGATGACGTTTTTACCCCTGAAGCTATGACGATTATTAAGCGTTATTGGAGCCGTCTTCAAAGCAGTAATTGTGTCGGCTTCATAACGTTGTGCAAACGTCTGGACGGGACAAGAATCGGCACAGAGTATCCGGAGAACGTCAAAACCTGTCTGTTTCGGGAGCATCGCCGGATTGCGCCGGGGGATAAGCAGTTTGTTTTTCGTACCGAAGCGCTGAAAAAAGTGTTCCCGATGCCGGTCTTTCCCGGTGAGAAGTTTTTTGATCCATCCTATGCGTTTTTCTCTTTGGATGCGATCGGCCCCCTGGCGGTGACAAACGAAGTATTTGATCTTGTGGATTATCAGCCGGGCGGCTTGACGGATACTGTGATCCGGCATTATTATAACAGCCCGAACAGTTTTGCTGAGCTGCGTAAGCTTTATATGATGCTTCCGAACAGAAGCGTGCTGTACCGGCTGAAAGAAAACATTCATTATGTGGCCAGCTGCAGCCTTGCCGGAAAATTGAACCGGGCCATTCCTGAATCCCCGCGAAAGGTGTATACTGTTCTGGCATTTATGCCGGGGCTTTTGTGGGCGGGTGTGATCCGATTTGCGAACCGGGAGAAGCGTGAGGATAAAAAATGAAAAGCGTGCTCTTTCTGATCCCTACTCTTGACCGGGGAGGGGCAGAGAATGTCCTGGTCAATCTTGTAAACCATCTGGATCAGAGTCAATTCCGAATTACGGTACAAACCCTGTTTGATGAGAATTCTCAAAAGGATCTGCTTCGGGAGGGAATCGAATACAGGAGTTTTTTGTATCATCAGTTTCATGGAAACAGTCGTCTGATGGCCTGTATTCCTGCAAGCGTTCTTTATCGTCTGATTGTCCGGAAGCGGTATGATATCGTTGTTTCTTATCTGGAAGGCCCCACGGCGCATATTGCTTCCGGCTGCCCGTATGAGGAAACGAAGCTTGTGGCCTGGGTACACGGGGAAATGGAAACAAGCCGACAGTGGTCGGTAGGCTTTTGTTCCCACGCGGCAGCCTATAAGGGTTATCAAAGATTTGACAGGCTGGTTTTTGTTGCGACTCCCGTTAAGAATTCCTTTGAAAGAATTGCAGCTAAGCAATATGAAAACGGGATCGTTCTTTACAATACGCTTGAAACGGATGATATCAGGAGAAAAGCACTTGAGCCCATTTCAGAGAGACTGTATCAGGGAAATGAGTTTCATATTGTTTCCGTAGGGAAAATTGCCTCTGTAAAAGGATTTGACCGATTGGCGCGTGTTCAGAAAAGACTGAAAGACATGGGGTACCCTACCCATATCTATATCCTTGGCCAGGGGCGAGACCGAAAGACAATCGAAGCGTACACGAAAGAGAACGGTATTGCGGACAGCTTTTCGTTTTTGGGCTTTCAGGAGAATCCTTATAAATACGTTGCCGGGGCAGATTTGTTTGTTTGCTCTTCCCGCAGAGAGGGGTTTTCGACGGCGGTAAGTGAGGCGCTTGTTCTGGGCGTACCTGTGATTAGTACAAACTGCTCCGGCGCTTATGAGCTTCTGGGAGAGAACAACGAATTTGGGTTGGTTGTAGAGAACGACGAAGAAGCGCTTTATCAGGGAATCAAAAGCCTGCTTGATGATCCCGCTCTGCTGGAATACTATCGCAGACAGGCCTCTAAGCGGGGAGAACGATTCAGTACGGAGAGTACGGTCAAAGCGGTAGAAGATATGCTGCTGGAATTGTTTTGAGATTTACAGTGGATTGCATGATACCGCGGAGAGGATGATAGTGACAGACAGGAAGGATTCATGAATTATTTAAAAGAATTGCTCTATCGACTTCGAGGAGATTATACAACAGAAAGATTGATTGCCATGGGCATGACGGTTGGAAAGAATTTCAAACGTCTTCATGGTGTTATATTGGATCCCTCTCACTGCTGGCTGATCACTATTGGGGATGACGTGACCATGGCCCCAAGAGTACATATTCTTTGCCACGATGCCAGCACCAAGATGTTTTTAGACGTTACCAAAATTGGAAGAGTTACGATCGGAAACCAAGTCTTTATAGGCGCAAACTCTGTCGTTTTACCTGGCGTAACCATAGGGAATCGAGTTGTAATAGGCGCCAATAGCACTGTTACCCATGATGTCCCGGAAAACTCCGTTGTGGCTGGAAATCCCGCGCGTAGACTATGCTCTTTGGATGAATACCTGGAAAAAGAAAGAACGCGTATGGAGCATTCACCATGTTATGGTGAAGAATATACCCTGCGGGGTAATGTCACGTTGGAAATGAAGAAACGTCAAAGAGAAGAACTGGATGGAGCAATTGGGTATATCGATTAATGAAGCATACTATTTCAATCATCATTCCGGTTTTTAACCTTCAGGATCATGTTGCCGCCTGCCTGGAAAGCGTGCTGGCACAGACCTATGAGGATCTGGAGATCATCGTGGTTGATGACGGGTCAAGTGACAACTCTCCACAAATCTTGGATGCCTTCGCCGCCCGTGATTCCCGTATTCGTGTGATCCATCAGGAAAACAACGGGGTAACCCGGGCACGGCTCAGAGGTGCGGCGGAGGCAATGGGAGAGTATATTGGCTTTGTCGATGGCGATGATTATGTGGAGCCGGAGATGTATCAGCATCTCTTGGAGAACGCGTTGGCTTCCGGCGCCGAGATCTCTCACTGCGGTTACCAAATGGTGTTTCCCAATCGGACCGATCTATACTACGGAACCGGGAAGCGGGAAAAGCAGAGCGGCAGAGAGGCCGTGAAAGGCTTGATCATCGGCACTTTTGAGCCGGGCCTTTGCAACAAATTATATCGGCGGGAATTGCTGCGGGATCTGCTGCAGAGCGGGGAAATGGATCTCTCCATC
>AUXO010824759.1_pt1 | contig 10628 bp, 14 predicted proteins | sample 768731 | NCBI WGS metagenome assembly AUXO01 (sample SAMN02715735, study PRJNA202380) | gut metagenome | biome: sheep rumen | host: Ovis aries | place: New Zealand: Palmerston North
ATGCAAACGGAACCATCATTTCGATGTATTCTTCCATAGTTGCTTGTTGAAGAAATTGACCATCTTTATAGCAATAAATACAATAATCTGAATTTTTAGAACCGTCTTTGTTTGTTCCAAATACAGATTCATCGTTCATTGGCATAGCACAACTTTGACATATTTTTTGCATGAAACTTCCTTTGTTTATACCTATATTATATCATGTACAATAATTATAGTCGTTTATTTTTCTAGTATTTTTTCAAGGATATATTCGTGGTGCCATTCGCCGTCTATGAAAGCGGTATCATGCAAAATTCCAACGATTTCGTATCCTTGTTTCAATAAATTGCCCAAAGAACGAGTGTTTTTATGACGGACTTCGGTTTGTAATTTATGAACATTGTTTTCAGATGCCCATTTGCCAACGATTTGTTTGAACTTTGTTCCCAAACCATTTGATGTATATTTTTCCAATATGCTTGTTCCTGATGTTGCGGTGCGACCAGAATATGGATGGTCTGGCATTCTTTTCATTATGTTTGCCATACCTATCATTTTATTGCCGTCAAATGCAGCGATAAATAAACTGTTGTTACTGGTCCAATCTTTTTCTGCACGTTCTTTTGGTGGTAATGGACGTCCCGGATATTGCCATGTCCATTTTGCACCGGCACCATTTACAAATTCTTTCATATATTTTACAAAAGCATCATAATCATCAGGTCTTAAACGACGAATAGTAACAATTTTACCATTTTTTAATTTGAATTTGATAGCACGATTCATGATGTTTCCTTTTATCTGGTTGGTTTATAAATTGTGTGTTTGTTTGCGACATAATCTTTTAAAACTGTTTCGCCGGCACTTTGTTCAATTTGTCCATATACGGTTATGCCACGTTTCTTGAATTCGTTGAACCAATTTGGTTTGAAACCTTCGTCAAATCCGGTTATTTTTGTAACGTGTTCGGATGGCACGCCGTAATAAACCGCTTTTATTCCGGACCACATAATTCCGCCCAGACACATCATACATGGTTCAGCCGTTACATATATACTTAAATTATATTTTGATAAATCGTATGTTCCCAATTTCTTTTCCGCCAATTTTATCGCGTTCATTTCAGCGTGATTATGACTGCAAGTTTTATTCACAACGCTGTTCGCGGTTTTTGCAATCAGGTTTCCTTTTGAATCATAAATAGCAGCCAGAAATGGACCGTGTCCTTTTTTGATATATTTTTTCAATTCTTGCTGTAAATTTAATATGATTTTTTCAGCGTTTGCTAATTTTTTATTATCAATTTTTTCGTTGGCAATTACAGATATTTTATTCTTTGTTTGCATATCTTTTCCTTTTCTATCAGTATGCCATAATTTATGCTAAATTGCAAAAAGTGTATAAACAAAAATTGATTTTTTTCGTCTTTTTTTTTGATATAATAAATACAAACGAGGTGAAAAATATGGCTTTTTATAAATTGGAAATATTTATACCAAAATCTCATTTTAATAAATTGCAAATTGCTCTGCATGATGTTGATGCAGGGCATATTGGTAATTATGATTCTTGTTTATCGTACAGTGATGTTATCGGTGTATGGAGGCCAATAAATAAAGCAAAACCTTTCAATGGTGAATTGAATAAAATATGTGAAGCCCCAGAAGTAAAAGTAGAGGTGATTATATTGTCGGACAATCTGGAAAAAACTTTGTCGGCAATCAAAAAAATACATCCGTATGAAGTTCCTGTTATAAATATTATTCCGTTATTAAATGCTTTTTAACATATTTGGTATTATTGATTTTTCATGCGTTTTGTGATATAATATATCTTGATTTGACGGGACTGTTTACCCGTCTTTTTTTATGTCCGGCGTGTCCGGATTTTTTTATTTAACAAAAAAGGAATTATTATGAAAATAAGTGATAATGGCGTAAATATGCTTAAAAGGTTAGAGGGCGGTATTAAAATTGGAAACCGACATGTTATATATGATGATAAAACAGGAAAGCCTGTGGATGTGAATAAAACTTTGCCAAGTGGTGCAACTATCGGTTATGGTCATTTGATTAAAGCAAACGAAGATTTTAGAAACGGAATTTCTGAAGCCAAAGCCACCGAATTATTACGTTCTGATATTATTATGTCAGAGCAGGGAATAAATAATCTGGTTCATGTTCCATTAAATCAAAATCAATTTGATGCATTGGTTCTGTTGGTTTTCAATATAGGTATAAAAAATTTTGAAAAATCTACAGTGCTGAAATATTTAAACAATCCGAATTTTTACAGTTCTGCGTATCCAAATTTGGAATCTGCATGGATGTCATGGAACAAATCAAACGGATACACAGTTGCAGGTTTAACAAATCGCAGAAAACAAGAATGGCTATTATTTACAAATCGCAGTATATGGTGATATTGAATTCTTTTTATCTATTTCACCGTCGCCACAATCCATACAATTAAACATTCTGTTTTGACTGTGTGTGCGGTCCAATATAATTTCTGTGTTTGATAATGCCGGTATTCCGTCTATTCTGGAACGCGGTGAAAAACCAAAATAAATTGCACGATTTGGACCACTGCATTCAGATAACACACCGTCATAACATTTTACATCGGTTAATTTATTTGCGTCTGGGATACAATATGTTTCACATGTTTCTTCGTCAACAACGGCGGTTTCACAATCTGTGCATGATACGGAACGTACACGCAATGTTGCGCCAATTCCACCATGTGCAGATGTCGGTTTTGCAATATTGTCGCATTTTTTTACGACTTTGGTTGCATTTGGATCTTCTACGCATTCCCATTCCAATGCACCGTAATTTAATCTTGCAATCATACCCGATGGACAAGTCTTATCGGAATAGGGGTCAATGCATTCCCAAATATTATCAACCATAACAGCGGTTTGATTGTTTGCACATAATGGTTTTCTGGTTTCGTCTGCGACACATTCCATCAAATCAGGATCCCAAATAGTATCGCCAGTGCAAGAAATTTTATAGTTATATTCGATACATTGCCAACGACCAAAACGATATGTTTTCATTGTTCCGTCTGGACATTGAATGTTTGAACCGTCAACAACAGGGTAATCTATGGTCGCAACGGGAATAGTATATTGCATAATGTACATAATTTGTCCCGTTTGTAATTTTGCGGTGTCTATAACTTTTTGTGGAATTTTGCGTTTGCTAATAGAACCAGCAGACATTAAATCAGGCGAAACAAATATACCAAATGTACCCGCGTCTGGGTAATATTGTTCCAAGATTTCCAACATGTTGTTATATTCTTTTTCGGGTATAGGTTCGCTGGTTGTGATTATGAAATTAAAATCGGGCGCCTTGTCCGAATCGCACGATACGATATTGTATCTTTTATCCATGCAAATATATTGACTGATGATGCCATATCTTTCAATACAGACATCGACGAATTGTTCCCCATACATATATGCGTTTTGCGCAGATGCAACACATTCAGCAACCGAACGTAAATCAGACCTTTTTATTGCGTATTCTGTTTCTTGTTGAATTATGCGCTGGGATGGACTGGATATAACATAATATCCTGCCATAAACAGAATGGATAAAAATATTAAAAAAATATTCACATTCCCCCCTTGCGATTTATCAAAAGTTTAACTAATATATCAATAAAGTTCAACAGGAAAAGTCATGAAAAAAATAGTTTTGCTTTTGTTTCTTGCATCGTGCAGTTTTAAACCAGTGTTTTCAGGTGGTGATACAGATGTATTTGTTGCACCAATTTCTGGAATTAACGGAATTGAATTGCGTAATTCTTTGAATGCGAGTTTTGGTGGATATCATGATGAAACAGCAAAATATACTTTGACTGTTAATTTAAAAGAACCAACCACACAATACAAGGCACTTGAAAGAACAGGGGACGCCACTTGGCAGGAAGTCAGATTGACAGCCTCTTATGTTTTGAAACAGGGCGATAAAGAAATTGCGACAGGAAATGAATCTGCATCTGAAAGTTATACTTTCGTAAGATATTTGGTCGCGTCAAATGCGTCTTATAATAATGCTGTGTCAAACACAATTCAAATATTGGCAAACAAAATCAGTATGCGTGTAATAACAGAAACTCAGAAGAATTAATATGAAATGGAAAGAAGCCGATATTAAACAGGGAATATCTAAAATAAACGCATTGTTGTTGTATGGTCCTGATGCGGGGCTGGTTGATGAATTGTGCGATAAAGCAATCGAATTTTTAAATGTTGAAAAAGATAATTTGTTGGCGGTTGATTCTGATGAATTATCTGAAAAGCAAGATGCTATTTTTGCAGAAAGTTGCAGTCCATCTATGTTCGGTGGAAACAAGGCTGTTATTATTTCTGATGCAGGCGACAGTGATACTAGAATTATTTCTGAATTGGTAAATTCTGGTTCGTTATGTGCGACTGTTATTGTAACGGCGGGTGATTTGCGTGTTGGTTCATTGCGTAAATTATTTGAAGATGGAAAAAATATTGCCTGTGTTCCATGCTATACAGATGATGCTAAAATGATAGAAGCATTGGTTCACAAAGAATTATCTGCGGATGCTGGTATTATACAAATTACCCCAGATGCGATGGCATATATGACTTCTCATTTCGGCAGTGATCGTGGCATAACACGTGGCTTTTTACAAAAGATTGCGTTGTATGTTTCTGATAAACACATTGTTGAATTAGAAGATGTTGAAAAATGTTTGCCAGATACATCTGCATCCAGTGCTGATGATTATATGTATTCTTTGACTGCTGGACACGCAAATCAAACAATGGTTGCGTTGGACAGATTGATTTACGCGGGTGCTGATGCAAATATGTTGGTTCGTATGTTGTATATTCATTTTAATAAATTATTGACAGCGGTTGTTGATGGTCAGGTTCCAAAATTGTTTTGGAAAGTTGCAGATAAATTTAACAAAGCTATCAAAATATGGCCGGCAGAAGAAATTGTAAATGTTTTATCTAAATTAAACGATTTAGAAAAATTATGCAGAACAAAAGGTATGCAACCAGAAATTTTAATTCGTGATTTTTCGTTAAAATTGTCTTTGCATGCTGGTAAACTTTATATGAAAACAAGGAAATAAAAAATGTTATCGTCAGTATATGCACCGAAAGATTTTAAAAGATTGCGTGTTTCTGGTGATTTAGTTGCCAGATGTTTTGATTTTATAACACCTTATATTGTGGCTGGCATTTCAACCGGTGAAATAGATAGATTGGTTGCTCAGTTTTTAAAAGAAAATGGTGCGCGTTCTTCTGATTTGGGGTATATGGGATATCCTAAAAGCATTTGTACATCTGTGAACGATGTTATTGTGCATGGTATACCAAGTGATGAAGTTATTTTAAAAGATGGTGATATTGTAAATGTTGATTTGACTGCTGAATATCACGGTTTCCATGGCGATGCATCGCGTATGTTTATGATTGGAAATGTTTCAAACAAGGCACGTGAATTGGTGCAAACATGTCAAGATGCGTTGAATGCGGCGATATCTATTTGTGCGCCGGGGGTGCCGTTATCCGAAATTGGTAAAACAATAGAAGCAGTTGTTAAACCACATGGTTTTTCAATTTCTCGTGATTTTGTTGGACATGGTATTGGCAAAGTTATGCATGACGACCCACAAATATATCATTTCTATGATAAAATGTGGGATAATGTGAAAATGGTTCCAGGGTTAGTATTCACAATCGAACCGATGATTAATACAGGTCGTCCAGAATGCAAAATAGATCCAGATGGATGGACCGCCAGAACGGTTGACGGTGGTTTGTCTGCGCAATGGGAACACACATTGGGTATCACAGAAGATGGCGTGATTATATTCACTGAAAAAATGACTCATGATTAAACAAGAAGAAGCAGCTTCTTTACAGAAAGGTCACAGGGCCAGATTACGTGAAAAATTTCTTGCTGGTCAGTTGGCTGAATATGAATTACTTGAATTGTTATTGACATATTCAATACCAAGATGTGATGTAAAAATGTTATCACGTCAATTGTTCAAAAAATATGGCAGTATTCATAAATTGATGTCTGATTCGGTTGAATCTTTATCCCAGAACAAGGGTGTAAAAGAAAACACAATAACATTGTTAAAATTAATCCATAAAATAACAGAATTAGAATATAAATCTGAATTAGATTCTGCACCAATATTTTATAATTATACGAAACTTGAAAATTATTGTAAATTGGTTGTCGGTGGTAAAGGAATAGAAGAATTTCATGTTTTATACCTTGATTCACAATATAAATTGATAGAAGATTCTTTGCACAGTTCTGGAACAACAGATTGGGCGGCAGTATATGTTCGTGAAATTGTTAAAAAAGCTTTAGATTTAAATGCGCGCTATATCGTATTATTACATAATCATCCAACACCTTATGTTTCTTTTTCAAGTCAGGATATAGAAATGACAATGGAAATAGAAAGTGCACTGGAAAAATTAAATGTTGGTTTATATGACCATTTATTGGTTTCTGGTGATGTTGTATATTCTGCACGTAATATGCATTTATTAAATAAAACAAAAAATTAATATTCTTCTTCGGTGTCTGTTATTTCAATGCCGGTATCAACCACATCAAATGTTTCATATAACATCGCTTCGTCAGATTTAGCAAAGTTTTTATTTCTTTGTTCCAATAATTCATTTACTGCTGATAATGACACTTTTTGTGTGTCGCATTGTGATGCAAATAAATTTTTACCGTAAATAAAATCAACCGATGGTTTAACCAATGCAAACACCATTAACACAAGAAATAAAGTTTTTATGTTGCTGAAAAACGATGAAATTTTTACACCGTTTTTTATGTATAATACCGCCCAACCAAACAATATAAATATAACAAAAACCATTGCTGCAATCCATGCATAATAGAACAATTTATCAAATGCAGGAAAGATACAATTAGGGTCTGTAAAATAAACAAAATTATTGTCGATTCTGGCGTTTTCTATGCCAGAATTTTTCAATAAATTTAATATTGTTATTTTATCCATTTATTTTGACTTTTTTGTAAAAAATCCAGGGACAGAAAATTCTTCGTCATTGGCGGCAATTCCACCCCAGCTGAATAAATCGTTGGAATTGGAATCTTTCTGTGTTTTTGGTTTAAAAGGTAATATACTGCGCAATGTGCTGATTTTACTGCGTGATGCGGTTTTTGATTCAGATGCAATTTTATCTTGGTTTTTTACATATTCTGTTGCCAATTGTTCCAATGTCGCATCAACATTTTCAGTTTCAACAGGTTCTTCTTCTGCTGGTGGAACATTTGCAGATGTATCTTCGCCCAATGGTTTTATTCCAGATAATAATTTTTCAAGGTCTGGTTCTGTTTCTTCTTCGAAAGTATCAGGAACATTGGAAATATTTTCGCTGATAATATCATCAATAATTTCTTCTTCAGATTTTTCTTCTGTGATTTCTGGTTCTTCGATTGGTTCTTCAACAGGTTCTGTTTCGTCGGTTATTTCTTCTTCAATAACTTCTTCAACAGTTTCTTCTTCGTCATCGGAAGACAATACAGACAAAATAGGAATTATTTTTTCATTTGTTGTTTCTTCTTCGATTTCTTCACCCGATTCTTCTTCTACAATTTCTTCAACAGGTTCTTCTTCTACTGTTGGTTCGACAATTTCTTTGCGTGGACGACCACGTTTTTTCGGGGTAATAATTTCTTCTGTTGGTTTTATTTCAGATACAACAGTTGTTGGTTCTTCTGGGGTTTCTGGTTCGATGTCTGGTTCTGGAATATATGTTTCTTCAATTGTTTTGTTTTCTACGTTTTGTTTTTGTTCAATATTTGTTGTTAATCCAGCGTCATCGTTATCAACCGGCACACCAAATAAAACAGTATTTTTATCCAAATTTAATGCCAATCTAACTTCGTCAAAAGCAGCGCGAATATCAGCGATGTCAAAAACTTCAGTTCCAGAAATATAGATAATTTTCGTTTTCATAAAACCTTTCCCCTTATTTGATAGGGATATTATATCACATTTTAACCTTGAACGCATATAAAAAATGTCGTAATATAAAAATATGGCAAATATAAAACAACAAATTTTTCAAGAACTGGATTCTTTAGAGGCTTCAGTAATTCATTTACGCGCAGACGCAACCAGTGCGAGCAAGCAAACCGATTTAGAAGTGGCTATTTTAACCAAGCAGGTTAAAAATTTGCGTGAAAAAAACGAAAAAGCCAAAGATTTAATTGAAAAATCTGTTTCAATACTAGAGAAATTAAAGAAATGAGCGTTGTTTCAATACCTATTGTTAATAGAAATTACCCGATGGGCTGTGAAGACGGTCAAGAAGGGCGTTTGATTGAATTGGGACGCATGGTTGATGCGCGCGCGCGTCAAATTCTTGATAAAATGGGACCTTTACAGGAAAATTCATTATTGGCAACTTTGTGTATTGTGTTGGCAGACGAAATACAAAATAAAAATCAGGCTCCGGCTGCAACAGATGAAGATTTGCACGAAATATTGGCGCGTATTCGTGAAATAAAACATAAAATTTCTTAAATAAAAAAAGCCCGTTTAAAACGGGCTTTTTTTATTTTTCTTCCTTCTTTTTGAATTGCATATCATAAAGCATTTTATAAGCGCCATTTTTGATTTTTAACAATTCATCGTGTGTGCCAGATTCTACGATTTTACCGTCGTTCACAACTATAATTTTTGATGCGTTGCGAATTGTGGATAAACGGTGTGCAATAACAAACACTGTTTTTTCTTGCATCAGATTTTCAATAGCTTTTTGAACAACAGCTTCTGATTTATTATCCAATGCGGATGTCGCTTCGTCCAGAACCAATATTGGTGCGTTTTTCAAGAATGCGCGCGCAATCGCAACACGTTGCTTTTGACCACCAGACAACAATACACCGCGTTCACCAATTTCGGTGTCCAGACCGTCTTTCATTGTATCCAGAAAATCGTCAAGATATGCCATTTTAATAGCTTTATCCAATTGTTCTTTTGTTGCGTTTTCATTACCCAACATAATGTTTTCACGAATTGTTCCATCAAATAAAAAGTTATCTTGGAATACAACGCCAATGTTTTGACGCAAAGATTTCAATGTGAAATTTCGAATGTCTGTACCATCAACAGTTATTTGACCTTCTGTTACATCGTAAAAACGAGGCAACAAATTTACCAATGTTGTTTTTCCACCACCAGAATTACCAACAATAGCAATTGTTTCGCCCTGATGTACAGTAAGATTAATGTCTTTCAATACCGGTACATCAGACACATATTCAAAAGAAACATTGTCAAAACGGATTTCTTTGTGGTGTTTTGGCATTTGAATTGCTTTTTCAGAATCTTTAATTTTTGGTTCAGAATCAAGAACTTCAAAAACTTGTTCGATTGCCCAGAAAGAAAGCAATACTGAATTATAATTGTTTCCGATTGTTTTCAATGGGTTATATAACAAAATCAAGGCAGTTAAAAATGATACAAATCCGCCAGGTGTTAATTGATTTGTCAATATCAAATGGGAACCAAACCATAATGCCAACGCAATACCAATAGATAAAATTATATGCATCACAGGTGTCAACCATCTGGTTCTTTTGAATAATTTCATACTTAAACTGAAAGTTTCGTGTAATACATTTAAATATCTTTGGTCTTGGTATTGTTCAAGATTGTATGAAATGATAGTTTTGTTGCCCGAATATGTTTCGTTGTATTTTGTAGCCAAACTGGCACCTGCAACCATAGATTTATTTAATACAGGTCTTACGCGTTTACGCAAAGATGTCATAGGTAATAACGCGAAAATCAATATTGCAACGCACACCAAAGCCAATTGCCACGAATTATAGAACAATACACAAATAAGAGATACTGCGGTAAAGAATTTGCGAGCAAAATTTTTAACATTGCTTAACAGTCCGGCACACGCGGTATCTGCATTTGTGCTGAATTTGACCAAAATGTCCCCAGAATTTCTGGAATTGAAAAATTCTGTTTCAAATGTCAGCAATTTTTTAAACAAATCTGCTTTTAATAAATTAGTGATATTTGCACCGACCCATGTATTCAGATAATTTAAAATATATGTCAAAACACCCTGAACACAGGTAAAAGCGACAATAACCAATGGAATATACCAACCAGCTGCCATGTTTTCTTTCAGCATAACAGCATCAGTATAAGGTTTAATTGCCCACGCAATGATTGCGTCCATAGAACCAATAGGAATCGTCAACAATAATACCATCAATGCACGAAACCAGAATGGTTTGATATATGGCCACATACGTTTATAGTTTTGGACGAACATATTTTCCAAAACTTGTTTTCTTAATGCTTTCGATAATTTATGTTGCATGTTTAACCTTTATCTATAAACACAGAAATATTAGTATTTTTATTACGATTTGTCAATATATGGGTGGCTGGGTTTATATTCTTATAAAAAATGAAAAAATAAATATTTTATACTTGCTTTTATGGATATTTTTGTCCAAAATACGCCCGGTTTAATAAAAAACTTACAAAGGAGAAACCATGTCTAATAAATGGGTTTATACATTTGGAAATGGTGCCGCAGAAGG
>AUXO013848461.1_pt1 | contig 10628 bp, 10 predicted proteins | sample 768731 | NCBI WGS metagenome assembly AUXO01 (sample SAMN02715735, study PRJNA202380) | gut metagenome | biome: sheep rumen | host: Ovis aries | place: New Zealand: Palmerston North
TAAATCCAGATATAATAAAAAATAAAAAAAATGAGCAAAAAAGTATTGATTTACAATAAAAAACATGATATTCTTTAATTGTAGGCAAGATAGCTTATATATTAGGAGGTAAATTTTTAATGACAAAGACAGATTTAGTAAATGTTATAGCTGAAAAAGCTGGTTTAACAAAAGCAGATGCATCACGTGCTTTAGAAGCAATGATAGAAGGAATTACTGCAGGATTAAAAAAAGAAGGTAAAGTAACAATCACTGGATTTGCTACATTCACTTCAAAGAAAAAAGCAGCAACTACTGCACGTAATCCAAGAACTGGAGAAGTTGTTAAAGTTCCTGCAAAGAATGCAGTTACAATTAAAGCTGGATCTAAATTAAAAGATGCTTTAAACTAAAAGGCTAAATGCCTTTTTTTCTTTTAATAAAAGAGGTGATAAAATGATAAAAGATGCAATAGAAATACTTAAAATATTGGAAAGTAAAAAGTATAAGGCTTTTATAGTTGGTGGATTTGTAAGAGAATTTTATAGAAACGAAACTAATAAAGATATTGATATATGTACAAACGCAAAACCTGAACAATTAAAAGAAATATTTATGGATAATATATCTTTAAATAACTTTGGATCTTCAATTTTAATATATAAAAATAATAAATATGAAATTACAACATTTAGAAAAGAAAAAAAATATTCAGACCATAGGCATCCAGATAAGATAAAATACGTAAATTCGCTTAAAACAGACTTAAAAAGAAGAGATTTTACAATGAATGCATTATGCCTTACAAGCGATTATAATTATATTGATTACTATAATGGAATGCAAGATATAAATAATAGAATAATAAGAATGATAGGAAATCCAGAAAAAAGATTAAAGGATGATGCTTTAAGAATTCTAAGAGCAATTAGATTTGCAACAACCCTTGAATTTAATATTGAAGAAAACTTAAGTAAAGCCATTACAAAAAATGCAGAATTAGTAAAAAATTTAACATATTATAGTAGAAAAAAAGAATTAGAAAAAATATTTATGAATAAAAATAAATTTAAAGGCATTGAACTACTAATAAAATATAATTTATATGAACCATTAGAAATTTATAATATAAAAAATATAATAATGACCGAATCAATATATGGAATTTGGGCTCAAATAGAAAATATAGAAAAATATCCATTTACAAAAGAAGAAATGTACACTATAAACTCAATAAAAAAATTAATAGACAAAGATTTAACAATACCTCAAATATTATATAATAATAAATTAGAAATTTTAAAAATCGCCTCACAAATAAATCATCAAAATTTTGAAATAATTGAAAATAAATATAATCAATTACAAATACATGATAAAAAGGAAATTTGTATTACTTTTAATGATATAATGCAAATATATAATAATCATGATATAGCAATTCAATTATTTGATGAAATTCAAAATTTAATATTAAATAATAAGTTAGAAAATAATTATGAAAAAATAATACAATTTATTAAAGAAAAAATTAAATGATATACAAAAATAAAAAAAATGGTATAATTTAAGCAAGGTGATAAATATGACAGAAAAAATTATAGACTTAATTTCACAAGGAAATATAATGTTTCCTAAAATATTATTATTAAATTACAAAAATTTAAAAATAACAGAACAAGAATTAATATTACTAATTTATCTACTAAATACAGATCATATCTTTAATCCAAAAAAATATTCAAAAGAATTAAATATAAAAATGACAGATATATTAGAATCAGTAAGTAACCTAGAAGAAAAAGGCATATTAAAAATAAATACAAGGAAAAATAATAATATAACTGAAGAATACTTAGATTTTAAAAACTTATATAATAAATTAGCATTCTATATAATAGAAGAAAAAAATGATGAAGAAAAACCAGAAAATTTATTTGATTCATTTGAAAAAGAATTTGCACGTACACTATCACCAGTAGAATATGAATTAATAAATGGATGGAAAGAAATAGGATATAGTGAAGAAATAATTAAATTAGCTTTAAAAGAAGCAGTTTTTAATGGTGTAACAAATTTGCGCTACATAGATAAAATATTATATGAATGGAAAAGAAAAGGTATAAATAATAAGGAAGATGTAGAAAAAGATAAGAAAAAATTTGCAAATAAAAATAAAGAAATAGAAAAGCGTGAATTAATAGATTACGATTGGTTAAATGATGATGAATAGAATTGTAGAATATATGGATAATTTATATCCTAATCCAAAATGTGAGTTAAATTATAATAAAGACTATGAACTCTTAATTGCTGTTGTTTTAAGCGCCCAAACGACAGATAAAAGAGTAAATGAAGTAACAAAAATTTTATTCAATAAATATGATAATTTAGAAAAATTAAGCAAAGCAAAAATAGAGGATATATCCACAATTATAAAGTCAATAGGAACATATAACAAAAAAGCACTATTTGTTCATAATATTGCAACAAGATTGCTAGATGAAAAAAATGGTATAGTTCCTAATGACAGAAAATACCTTGAAAGCTTAGATGGAGTAGGAAGAAAGACAACAAACGTAGTTCTTAGTAACTTATTTGATGAAAACTGCGTTGCAGTCGACACCCATGTATCAAGAGTTAGTATAAGACTTGGCATAGCAAATAGAAAAGACAGTGTACTAAATATAGAAAAGAAAATTGAAAAAAAATTCAAAACATATAATTTAGCAAGACTACATCATCAATTTGTCTTATTTGGAAGGTATAAATGCAAAGCACAAAATCCAATTTGTGAAGATTGTAAATTAAAAGATATATGTAAAAAAAAAATAGAAGAATGATTCTTCTAATTTTTTTATTTAATTGTAATAGTTTTAATAAGTGTAAATGATTCATCACTATATTTAGCCAAATATTTAATTTCGTAAGTATCTGCCTTTGAAGTATCAATATTTGAAATACTAGAAACAATAGAACCATCAGATTTTTTTGTGATACTTTCAATTTTAATAGTCGATTTAGAAGTTACATCCGCACCATTTTCAGTAACCTTAACAGGTGTAGTAGGTTCAGCATATTTACTTCCAACGCTAACATTAATATTACTATCTGTAGATAACTTTGCTTCAATTTTAGCAGCATTTGTAGTAACATTTAATTTAGTCTCAACTCCAGAAGCAGCATTAGCTTTAAATATTGAATAACATGATTTAACAACAAATGTTACATTCTTATTTGAAGTTGTTTTCATTGTGTAATTGAATTTAGTATCATTTGTAAAACCAAGAAGTGTTAATGAACCATCAGAATTTTTTAAATAAACTTCATAACCCAATGTACCAATTGCTCTCGCATTATATTCAAGTCTTCCACCAAGAGCCATTGATTGCCATGAAGGATTGGTATACATATTATTTAAATAATTTCTTAGAAAATCCTCTTTTATTGCGTCAGGAGTAGGTATACCATTCCAACTAATTGTAATATTTTGTCCATTCTGAACAGCTCTTACATTTGAAACATCAGCTAGTCTAGAGAATCTTCTTGAAGTTTCCGCAGGCTCAGTACCAGCTTTAAACAATTCAGTAACTATCATATTACTAGGAGTAAATTCTGAAGGTAATTTAGCTGGATAAGTTTCTACTTCAACAGCAACAGAAACAACATTTCCAGGATTATTAAAATTAGCTTCAGAGAATATCGACCCACCAATAGCATTAAATAAATTTGTATTTCCATGGTTTCCAGATTCTGAATACCAGCCTTTGGCTGCATCCTCAGCTGTAATAGTTTTATAACCATACCACACAGCCATAGAATAATTTGAGTCATAGCCAGCAACCCATAAATCATTTATTGCTGAACCAGGTAATCCTTTAGCAGCAAGAGCTCTATCATCAAAATTTGTAGTACCAGTTTTAGCAGCAACTCTTACACCATTAATACCAGATACACCAGCCCATTCAGCAGCATTTTGTAAAATACTTGTAATCATATAAGCAGTATCTTCACCCATAACTTTTCTAGTAACGACTTCTGGAATATATTCTTCTCCAGTATCACGCCTTACTACTTTTTTCACACAGTGTGGCTCGTTAAAATATCCACCATTAGCAAATGCAGCATAAGCACCAGCTAAAGATACAGGAGTTTCACCAGTGTAAGCACCAATAGAATGTGCTTCATGTAAATATCCATCTTCTAATTCTGGATGTAATCCTAAATTAGTAACAAATTGATAAATTTTTTCTTTATCAACAGATTGAAAAGTTTTCAATGCAGGAATATTTCTTGATGTTCTTAAAGCTTCTCTATAAGTCATAAATCCATAATAATTTAAATCCCAGTTATTGATTGTACCACCACCTGTATATGAATATTGTTCATCAGTAACTGGTCCATAAGTAGATGCATTGTTAAATTCAATAGCAGGGCCATAGTCATAAAGTGGTTTAGATGTCGAACCAATTTGTCTTACTTCATCAGTAGCAAAATTCCATAGTTTAGCAGCACCAACATTTCTTCCTCCACCAATGGCAACAATTTCTCCATTATGTACATCAATAACAGCAACTCCACCTTGTACAGCCTCGTTTTCCCAAGCAAATGCAGAGCCATTCATAACATTATTAATATTATCCTGTTTTTGAACATCCAATGTTGAAGTAATAATAAGAGGAACAGTATTAGGATCCCAACCAGTTTTTTCTTGTACCTCTTTTAAAACCATATCTTCAAAACTTTGATATGGACTAACTGCATTTGATCTACTACCAACAACAATCTTGTCAACAGTTAATTTTTTTGCAATCTCTAACTCTTCATCAGTAATATAACCATGTCTTTTCATTAAATTTAAAACAGTTAAACGTCTTTGTTCACATCTTGCACGTTTTTCATCTCCACCAAGTGGGTCATAAGAACCAGGTGATTGATATAATCCTGCAATTAATGCAGCTTCTGATATATTTAAATCTTTTGCTGATTTATTAAAATACGTTCTACTTGCTTGCTCAACACCATAAGAACTACTTCCTAAATAGCTATAATTTACATAAAATTCCAAAATCTCTTCTTTGGTGTATTTTTTTTCTAATTTAAATATAGCCATATATATATCCGTAAATTTACGCTTTATACCAGTCATACCAGAACTTTTTTCTTCAGTATTTTCATTTTTTACAGTATAAGCATTTTTAATAATTTGCATAGTAAGAGTAGAAGCTCCACCTGCATCTTCATTACCGGCTGCTTGACCTAATGCAGCTTTTATAAAACGAGGTAAGTCAAAACCATTATGTTGAAAAAATCTTGAATCTTCTGTAGCAATAATAGCATCTATTAAACTTTCTGAAATCTCGTCATAAGATAAAGTTTCACGTTGTTCATTACCAATTCTATCAATTTCATTACCATTTTTATCTAACAAAATTGAAGATTCCTTCATTAGTAAATTATTAACATCAAAATCTGGAGCTTCATCAACAATATTTTTAAAGAATAAACATACTCCAAGCATACCAATAATTCCAATTATGAAAAATATAATTAGTAAAATCTTAATAATAAACTTAAATTTGCTTTTTTTCTTCTTATCTTTTACTTTTTTAGTTTTAGATTTTTTTTCATCTTTAACCAAATTCTTAATTTTCTCTTTTAATTCTTCATCACTTATTTTTCCTTTAACATTAGAATTACTTTTTGACTTAGTTGAATTTGATTTAGACTTAACACTAGATTTTGATTTATTAACTCTATTTATAATTCCAAATCTAGAAGCCTTCATATTATCTTTAATTTTTTTTGATCTTGAACTCATAATTTCACTACTCCTATTTTTTTCTAAATTATCATTAAAATCTTCATAAGAACTATTATCTAATTCATTATAATCCGAAGAATCATCATCCAGTTCATTAAAAGAACCATAATTTTTATATTCAAAGAAAATAAATATTCCATCAACAAAAATTAGAAATAAAAATACTTTAAAAAAACCAATAACAATAGTTCCTACTATAAGAAGTATAATACTTAATATAATAATTGCAATATATGTCGGATTATCCTCCAATAAATTAATAATATTTAACATTAGTCTTTTAAATTTTTTAGAAAAATTATTCTTTCGTTTTGTCATAAATTAAATCACCCTCATATTTATCAATTATTTTTAAATAATCCAATCTTGGATTATATTTTTCTTTTAATAATATTCCTTTTTCTCTAAAAAAAGAAATAGGTATAGTCTTTTTTTTATAATCATTAATAAAATTTATAAAGTCTTTAGCAAATACAAAGTATGTTTCTCCTAAAATAGAAAAACGAATTATCAAAAAAGCAATACCACCTAAATCTATTATTTTTTTTAAATGAGTAATTTGATGTTCATGAATATTAATAAGTGGAAATCCTAATTTATTTTTTGTTTCCTTTGCTTCAAAATCAATATACTTTCCATTATATAAACCATTGTAATCAGTAGTTGATGGAGTTTTAAAATATGCTTCACGAATAACCGCATCATTTCTAGACTTATAATCAACATTTACAATAGTAATTGGAGTAGGCTTTTTATGAATTACCGCAATATCATTTAATAAATAGTAGTTATTTGTTTCATTCAAATCATTTTCAAGATTCATACCACGATTACCATAATTTATAACGTGTTTATTTTTCTTTATACTATTTGGATAATTCATGATACTAATCACCTTCATACAAAATTATACAATATTTTTTTTTTATTTTCTACAAAAAAATATAATTTACATGTAAAGTAAAAAAATATTTCTAGTTTTGTCGAAATACAAGAAAAATTAAATCTAACTGATAAAATATATATTATATAAGGAGGCAAAAATATGTGTGAACAACACCATATAGAAAAAATAATAAATGAAATGATTGATAATATATGTCTTATAAAAGAAACTACTTATAAAAAATAGGTAGTTTTTATATTAAACAAAAATAATGAAATAAACAAAATATAGAAATAGTCATATTCATAAGGAAAAACATAATATAGTAAAAAACTTGAAAAAAATTTTTTATTGTGGTAATATACAGTAGCACTTGAGAAAATATAAATAATTGACAAATACATAAAAATTTGCGACAATATAATACAGAATAGAGAGGTGCAAAATTATGTATCAAGAAGGAATATTACTTACAGTAAAAGATATACTAGACAAAGAATTTAAAGTTGATACAAGAGGATATAGACCACAAGAGGTTGACAAATTTCTTGATTTAGTAATAAAAGATTACGAAGAATTTACAAATATCATTAAAACGTTATCAAATGAAAAAAAAGAACTTATCGATGATAATATAAAGTTAAAACAGGAAATTAGAAACCTAAGAACAAAATTAGAAGTAGTAAAAGAAAATGCAAATGAAGAAATAACAAATGCAGATATTTTAAGAAGATTATCTAATATAGAAAAAGTAATATATGGAAGAGATGAAAATTAAAATAATATTTTGACAAACGCTGCATATTTTTGTAGAGGAAAGTCCATGCTCACACTAATCTGTGATGATAGTAGTGTTCGTGCTTGGGGAAAAAATAACCCAAGGTAACTTATGTTAACGGCGTTGAAATAACCTAAGTATTTATATATGGTTAAAGTAGATATAAAGTGCCAAAGTGACGATGTCTTTTAGAAATAAAAGAAGTGGAACGTGGTAAACCCCGCGAGTGAGAAACCCAAATTTTGGTAGGGGAACCTAGTAGAAGAGAATATAGAATTTTCTACAGGATTGTCTTATGACAATAGATAAATGTTTGTCGCCTATTTATAGGAACAGAACATGGCTTATAAAATATTATTTTTTTATTTTATAAAGAAAAAGGTGAAATATGAAAGAAATAGGTATTAAATTAATGGAAACTCGAGAGAGTATGGGAATATCTATTGAAGAAGCTGCAGAAGATTTAAAAGTAAAAAAAAATCAAATAGAAAATATTGAACAAGGTAATATGGATGCATTTAAAGATATATTTTATTTAAAATACTTCATAAGAGACTATTCAAAATATTTAGGGCTTGATTATGAAGCAATGGTAGATGAATTCAATGAATATTTATTTGATTACACATCAAAAATTTCAATTGAAGACATTAAACAAGTAAAAAATAAAGAAAAAAAAGAAGAAAAAGAAAATAGTGAACCCAAAATAATGTCACCATATACTATAGAAAGAAAAAATCCAAAAAATAATAAAAAATACATAATTATCGGAATAATAATAATTCTAATAATAGCAATCGTAATATTTGTAATTACAAAAAAGTAGAAAAGAGAGGTTGTATATGAATTTACCAAATAAATTAACAGTTACAAGAATTGTAATGTCTATATTAATAATTATAATACTAATGTTTCCATTTGATTCAGCAGGTATTAGTTTACCAAAATTATTTATTGGCGAAGCAATTGTTGCAGATATAAAATATTTTATAGTAGGTGTTTTATTTGTCTTAGCTTCAGTGACTGATTGCTTAGATGGATATCTAGCAAGAAAAAATAATCAAGTAACAGACTTTGGAAAAGTAATGGACGCCATTGCAGATAAGGTATTAGTAAACTCAGTTTTAATTATTTTAGCATCTAGCGGATTTATTCATCCTATAATACCAGTAGTTATAATAATAAGAGACAGTGTAGTAAACTCTATTAAAATGGTTGCTGGAAATAATGGGAGAGTAATTGCTGCAATAAAAACAGGAAAAATTAAAACAATATGTCTAATGGTAGGAATAACACTAACATTATTTTATAACTTACCATTTGAATTATTGAATTTAAAAGTATCTGATGTATTATTAATAGTAGCAACAATATTATCATTAATATCCGGAGTACAATATTACAATATGAATAAAGATTTAATTTTCAAAAATGATAAAATAGAAGAAAATGCATGACAAATACTTAACAAATATTAAGTATTTTTTTTTTATTTGCAAAACAAAGCAAACAAAATATAAAAAAATAACGAACAAATTTTCGCAAAAACTATTGACTTTTTAATTTTTATAGTGTAGTATTGTATTTGTAAGAAATAAGGAGGATAAATATGGCAACAAAAACAACTACAAATGATAAAACATTAGATCAAGTACTTTTAGATATAGAAAAACAATTTGGAAAAGGCGCAGTAATGCAATTAGGAAATAACGAACATAGAGAAATTGACACAATCTCAAGTGGATCATTATCTTTAGATATTGCGTTAGGAATAGGTGGATATCCTAAAGGAAGAATAATAGAAATATATGGACCAGAATCAAGTGGTAAAACAACTTTTGCATTACATGCAATTGCTGAGGCCCAAAAAAAAGGTGGTAGAGCTGCTTTTATAGATGCAGAACATTCACTTGATCCGCAATATGCTTCAAAACTAGGAGTTAATATAAATGAATTATTACTATCACAACCAGATAACGGAGAACAAGCACTAGAAATTTGTGAAGCATTAGTAAGAAGTGGTGCAATAAGCGTAATAGTTATCGATTCAGTAGCAGCATTGGTACCACAAGCAGAAATTGAAGGAGAAATGGGGGATACTCATGTTGGACTTCAGGCAAGATTAATGAGTCAAGCACTTCGTAAATTATCAGGTGTAATAAATAAAACAAACACAATAGCAATCTTCATCAACCAATTAAGAGAAAAAGTAGGTGTAATGTTTGGAAATCCAGAAACAACACCAGGAGGAAGAGCACTAAAATTCTATGCTTCAGTAAGACTTGAAATTAGACGTTCAGAGCAAATTAAATTGGGAACAGATATAATAGGAAATAAGACAAGTATTAAAGTAGTTAAAAATAAAATGGCTCCTCCATTCAAAAGCTGTACAGTAGATATTATGTATGGTGAAGGAGTATCAATAGAAGGCGAAATTGTAGATCTTGCAAGTGATGTAGGAATTATAGATAAAACAGGAGCATGGTATTCATATAATGGTGATAAATTAGGTCAAGGAAAAGAAAATGTTAAAGAACTTCTTAAAACAAATACAAAGCTAAAAGAAGAATTAGAACAAAAAGTAAGAGAATACTATGAAATTGCAAAAGATTCTTCTAAAAAAGAAAAAAAAGTTGAAGAATAAAAAATCGTGAATTAAAATCACGATTTTTTTATATTTCATTAGGAATTAATCTATCCAAATATTTTATAATAGAATCCTTATCGTAATGATTGGGATTTTTTATATACTCTAAACAAATATTTATAACACCACTTACATAAAATTTAGCTTGTATATCAATTGGAATAAATTCCTTTCCATTTGATTTTAAAGATAAATATTCTCGTACATCTCTAAAACATGTTTCATATAACATATCCATAACAATACTATTATTATTTTTTAACAAAATTGGAGTATATAAATTAATATTCTCATCTACATAATCAAAAAATAATTCAATCATACGCATAAAATAATCTTTTTGTTTTTTTATCTTTTCATTTTGATTTAATTTAAGCATCAATTTATTTTTCATCTCATTAATCAAACTGTCTAATAATTCATATTTATCATTAAAATGATCATAAAAAGTAGAACGATTAGTAAGAGATTTATTACAAATATCTAATACTTTAATTTCTTCAAAACTTTTTTC
>AUXO011645425.1_pt1 | contig 10627 bp, 6 predicted proteins | sample 768731 | NCBI WGS metagenome assembly AUXO01 (sample SAMN02715735, study PRJNA202380) | gut metagenome | biome: sheep rumen | host: Ovis aries | place: New Zealand: Palmerston North
AAGGATGCTTCAATCCACGTTGAACATAAGGGAAAAGTGGTTTTTGAAAATTTTTATGGAAATGCAAAACCTCGTTCTATTTTTAAGATTTATTCAATGACAAAACCAATTACTTCTGTGGCTGCCATGATTCTTCTTGAAAGAGGAGTGATTGATCTTGAGGAATCGGTAAGCAGGTATATTCCTGAAATTTGTGCCAGAAATCAAACTGTAATTGTTAAAGAAAATGAAAAGGAATATGGCAAGGAAAATTTAAAGAAGTCCAGTCGCGGAAATTTGCTCAGACCCTGTGGAAAAGATGTTAAAATCCGTGATCTGCTGAATATGACTTCAGGAATGATGTACCCGAATCCCTGTGAACCTTTTAACGAGGTTAATGATGTTCAATCTGATATGGAAAGGCGCATTGCAGGGGGTGAAAAGTTTGACAATACAAAAGTTGCTGTTGAATTAGCCCTGGCACCGCTTGCTTTTGAACCGGGAGAAGACTGGCTGTATGGAACAAGCGCTGATATTCTGGGAATTGTAATTGAAAAAGCTTCCGGTATGAATTTCGGTGAGTTTCTGCGGAAGGAAATTTTCCAGCCTTTAAAAATGCAGGATACCTGGTTTCATATTCCTGCAGAAAAGATGAGCCGCTGGATGAAGCCTTATTCCAGAAAAGAAGACGGGCATCTTGAAGACGTTAGTCCTGAAATGCTGGCCTGGCTTGGTCAGACAGATCCTACTCAGGAAGTGATTTTTCAGTCTGGGGGTGGTTACCTCTACTCTACTCTGGAAGATTATACGAATTTTGCCCATATGCTTGTTAATGGCGGAAAATTTGAAGATAAGCAGATTATTTCTCCAAAAACAATCGAGTATTTTGGAATCAGTCAATTAAATGAAAAGCAGATGAAATCTTACTGGCTGGCGGATCAGGGGTACGGTTATGCAAATTTAATGAGGGTTATGCTGCATCCGGAAATGTCAGGTTTTGGGTCTGTGGGGGAATTTGGCTGGGACGGTCTTGCAGGAACTTATTTCCTTATTGATCCTAAGGAAGAGCTGATGGTTGTTTATATGCAGCAGATTAAGGAAGGCGGAGATCCGGTTTTAAGAAGGAAATATCGTAATATCATTTATAGTTCAATTTCTTAAAGGAAGAGGATTCAATTTCTCTAAAAGACTTTGTATCATTTAAAATAAGAAATCCCGGTGAACATTCAGTTTTGAAGTACGCCGGGATTTTTTTATGATTCAAAAGAATTTGAACTTACTCAAATGAAACATTAGTTACGGCAAGACCCTTGAAGTCACTTGCTTTTGTTCCCTTTGAAGTAGAACCCAGGCTTGTATACAGTTCGATAGCAGTAATCATTTTTGTTGATTCAGGGAAGAGTGTATCTGTCCATGACTGACATTCTGTATCAACATAATAAACTGCATTGAAAGGAACCTTAATATCCTTTGACTGGTAGATTGATTTTTTATCTTCTCCACGTTTGTTGTAGTTAAGAGTACCGGCGCGGCGAAGTTTGTTATCTTCTCTGTTTAATGTAAAGATTGAGAACATAAATTCTCTTTTTCCATCTTCCTTAATCTGTGGATCGAGAGGTTCCCAGTCAACGTGAATCTTAGTTACAGAGCGAACCTGAATTGGTTTTGCAAAGTCAATTCTAAGACGATAGTTTACATCTCCATCCTTCTGAGCCTGAGCCTGAACGATGATTGCCTGTTTTCCAGAAGGGGCTTTACCCTTTGTTTGTTTTCCAGCCACGCCGTCAGCTTCAGCGGTAACAATGGAATCTGGTGTGAAAAGCAGGTTTGCGGTGGTTTCGGCATAAACTGTTGATGCTAAAAGTCCTGCAGCAGCTATAACAGCAAATAAAGCTTTTTTCATTAAATAATTCCTCCTAAAAGCAATATAAGGTAATTATAAATCACATTTAGCATAAATATACGGATAATTTTTCTAGTTTTTACTTAAAAATTTTTACTAAAATAAACATAGTAAAGAACAATAAATTTTTAGGTTTTTTTTGCCCACAAAATAACAAATAATTAAGTCAAAATCAGAGGTAAACTTTTTAAAGGAGTAAAGACGTGCCTACTACAAATAGTAAATTGACAGGACGTGAACAGGTTACAAGAGTTGTATACTGGATTTTACGCGTTGTGTCTGTTTTTTATGTATTATTCCTGTTTTTACCAAGTGTAAATCCAGCTCGTATTACATTAAACATTAACAGAAATCACTCGTTATTAACATCAGGATTTTTCTACAAGGTATTAACTGATGGTATGGGTCGCGGCATTCAGAAGGGTTGGATGTCACAGCAAGCATTAACAATTGACTTCCTTGCAAGTATGGCTTGTTGTATTGGTGCTATTCTTGCCGGATTTGGTGGATGTGCATCAGTAGGTAATAATAAACTGAGAAGATTTGCATCCTTTTTCTCAATTGGAGGCGGTGCTCTTGGTTCAGTAAGCGTATTTGGAATTCTTAAAGCCAGAAATATTCTTGCTGATATTGTAGCTGCAAAACCTTCTTATGCAGATAAGACAAATGTAAATTACAGTAACACAAATATTATTCTGTTTGCTGTTATTGCAGGACTGATTCTTTTCCTTGGACTTTTAGTACTTATTCTTAATAAGAAACCTGAAAAGGATGAAAAGTTTGAAATTGAACCTAAGTACAGACTTTTCCTTATGTTCATGCCATTTGCAATTCTGGTATTTGTATTCAGTTATCTTCCTCTTTGGGGATGGCGCTATTCATTCTTTGATTACAAAGCTGGCCAGACTCTTTCAATGCAGAACTTTGTTGGTTTCAAATGGTTTGTTGCCCTTGTAAAAGATCCTGCTTATGCAAAACTCGTTGGACGTGTAATGATTAATACTCTGGCAATGTCAGGTATTGGTCTTCTTACTTCATGGTTGCCAATGGTATTCGCAGTATTCCTTTCTGAAATTAAGAGTTCAAAAGTACGCCGCTTTATTCAGACTTGTACAACACTTCCAAACTTTATTTCATGGGTACTTGTTTACGCTGTTGCTCTTGCAATCTTCAGTACAGACGGATTCCTTTCATCATTCATGGTACAGAACGGTTTCTGGGAACAGGGTAAAAACCTTCTCATGAGCGCAAAGGGTACATGGTTTAAGATGTGGGCCTGGGGTACATGGAAGGGCCTTGGATGGAGTGCAATTATCTATATTTCTGCAATTTCCGGTATTGATCAGCAGCTCTACGAAGCAGCAACTGTTGACGGTGCAGGACGTTTCCAGAAGATGTGGCATGTAACTCTTCCAGAACTTATTCCTACATATGTAGTACTTTTGACACTCCAGATTGCAGGTATCCTCAGCAATGGTATGGAACAGTACTTTGTATTCGAAAATGCCATGAACTCAAACTCAATTCTGGTTCTCGACCTTTATGTATATAAGATTGGTATTGGTAGTGGACTTATTCCTCTTTCAACAGTTGTTGGTATGCTTAAGTCTGTTGTTTCTGTAGTATTACTGTTCATTGCAAATAACATCTCTAAGATGATTCGTGGAACTGGTGTAGTATAATAAAGGAGAATAGAGAAAATGAAAAAGACATACCTTAAACCAGAAGATGTAATATTTAATTTCTTCAACTATTTATTCTTCTTTCTGTTTACATTTATTTGTATATTCCCTTTCTACTATCTTTTCATTAATACAATTTCAGATAATGAAATGGTACGGAAAGGTATTATAAACTTTTATCCAAGAGGACTTCATTTAAAGAACTATCTTGCTCTTCGTTCCATTAAGGATTTGGGCAGGGCATTTATGGTTACTCTGGGAAGAACTGTTATTGGAACTTCTTTAATGGTTATGGCATCTGGATTTGTAGGTTACCTTATGACAAAGAGGGAAATGTGGGCAAGAAAATTCTGGTACCGCTTCCTTATTATCACAATGTACTTCAATGCAGGTATCATCCCTTGGTTTATGACAATGCAGATGTTAGGCCTTACAAACAATTATCTGGCTTACATCATTCCTTCAATTGTTGCTCCTTACAACATTATTCTTGTAAAGACATACATTGAAGGTATTCCAGGTGAACTTGAGGAATCAGCATCAATCGACGGTGCTTCTTACTGGGTTATCTTTACAAAGATAATCTGGCCTTTGTCAAAACCAATTCTTGCTACAATCGCAATTTTTGGTGCAGTAGGTAACTGGAACAGCTTACAGGATTCTCTTATCCTCATGCAGGCTGAACCTAAGCTGTTTACTTTGCAGCACATTTTGTACAACTACCTGAATAAAACATCAAACCTTGGTGCATTGATGAATTCCGGTACACAGATTACTGATGCAATGCGTGCTTCTCTGTATAATACTAAGGTTATTAAGTACACCATTTCTATGGTAACTGCTATCCCAATTCTGGTAGTATATCCATTCATGCAGAAGTACTTTGAAAAAGGTATTATGCTTGGTGCCGTTAAGGGTTAATTTTTGGCTAAAATGTTTTAACATAAGACGTTTTCACGAAATTTAAAAAATGGATTCGTCAGTTTTTAAATTGTTTGTTTCAGCAGGAGGAATTATGAAACAGATTACTAAAATCGCAGGAAGTTTGATTCTTGCAGCTGCAGCTGTTGGATTAACAAGCTGTGGTGGAAACACTGGTAAAAAAGGTGAAACTGTAACTTTACAGGTTTACGACCAGTTGGCTAACTACTCTGGTGAACAGATCGGTTGGTTCGGTAAGATTATGGAAGATAAATTCAATGTAAAATTGAATATTATTCCAGAATCTGGAAACACTTACACAACACGTATGGAAAGCGGTAACCTTGGTGATATCGTAATCTGGGGTGCTGATGGTGATGACTATCTCGATGCTGTTGATGGTGGATACCTTCTCGACTGGGAAGAAGATGACCTTCTTTCAGAACACGGTGCTTATATTAAGGATCACATGCACCAGGCTCTTGAAAAGAACCGCGAAGTATCTGGAACAGGAAAAATCTACGGTTTTGGACACGGTGTTTCAACATCTTCAAAGGACCGTCAGGGATTCTTCTATACATGGGATATCCGTTTCGATCTTTACGAACAGCTTGGTAAGCCAGAAATCAAGAACTACGATGACCTCGTAGAACTCTTTAAGAAAATGAAGGAAATCTGTCCAACAGATGATAACGGAAAGGAAACATATGCACTTTCACTCTTCCCAGACTGGGATGGTAACATGGTAATGTTCGTTAAGTCTCTGGCAACAGCTTATGTTGGTTGGGATGAATTCGAATTTGGTCTCTATGATCCAGAAACAGGTATCTACCACGACTGTCTTGAACCAAACGGCGAATATATCAAGGCAATGCGCTTTATCAACAAACTCTATCAGAACAACCTTCTCGATCCAGACAGCATGACACAGAACTATGATGCAATGTCTGAAGACTACCAGAACGGTACAGCATTCTTCAACATCTTCAACTGGATGGGTTCAGGTGCTTATAACACAGACGCTCACAAGGAAGCTGGAAAGGCTATGTATCCAATCCGCCCAGAAGAAGCAAAACCAATCGTTTACGGTCAGTCTGTATTCGGTTCAAACCGCATCTGGTCTATCGGTTCTAAGACAGAATATCCAGAACTCTGTATGGATATCATCAACTGGCTCTGTACTCCAGAGGGATTCATGACATCACTTTATGGTCCAAAGGGTGTTACATGGGACTATGATGGAAACGGCAAGACATACTTCACAGAACTTGGTAAGAAAGTTCAGCAGGATCAGAAGACAATTATGCCAGCTCCATACTCAGGATCATACCAGGATGGTTCATTCCAGATGAACAACATCACATGGGCACAGGATGCAACAAACCCAGATTCAAATGGTGAAACATACAACAAGGATCAGTGGGCAAGCAACGCATTACCAGCTCAGACTCAGATTGAACAGGATTGGCGCGACTGGGCAGATGCAATTTCTGTAGAAGACTACCTCGGAAAGGGTAAGTTCGTAGTTGCTCCAGGTTCAGCATTCTCTATTGGAACAAAGGACGAAGACCTCCAGATGAAGGCTAACCAGATGCAGACATGTATCAAGACTGGTACATGGAACGCTCTCTATGCTAAGTCTGATGCAGAATTCGATTCACTTGTTGCTAAGATGACAGAAGAAGCTAAGGGGTACGGATACGCTGACCTCAAGGCTTGGGCTGACGAACAGGCAGCACGCAGAAAGGCAGCTGAAGACGCAGCAGCTGAGTAATTTCAACTGGTGTTCTAAAGCAGTTTAACTGTTGAACTAAATCCGCTTAAGTTTCGGCTTAGGCGGATTTTTTATATTTAAAAATAAAATAAAACTTGTGTAATTTATCCCTATTTATTGAGAAAAAAAAACGCTATATTTGAATCATGAGTATTTTTAATACAGAGGGTAAACTCTACAAAGCTATTACCTGGATTGGTAACATTTTTTTCTTAAATCTTTGCTGGATTTTATTTAGTCTTCCGATTATCACAATTGGTGCTTCAACCGTTGCGGCTCATGCAATGATGTTTAAAATCATGGAAAATAAGGAAGGCTATCTTTTTAAAGGATTTGTAAAAGAGTTTAAGGCAAACTTTAATACAATTGGAGCTTCAACAGTTGCGGCTCATGCAATGATGTTTAAAATCATGGAAAATAAGGAAGGCTACCTTTTTAAAGGATTTGTAAAAGAGTTTAAGGCAAACTTTAAGCAAGGGACAATTCTCTGGTTAATTACAGCAGTTGCAGGTTACGGAATCTATATAGATTTGCAGTTTATGTTTAATGACAATTTTGACCCAAGTGTTTTCTTTATGATTTTCAGCATTGTTGGAATTGTTTTAGTTGTGTGTTCCCTGATTTACGCCTACCCTCTTAGCGCCAGATATCAGAATAAATTTTTTATGCAGATAAAAAATTCTTTTCTCCTTGCTACAATGCATCCTGTTAAAACATTAATTTTGCTGGTAATAATTGCCGTTGAAATTGCAGGAATGATGTGGAATACAGTTACAATGATTCTTGTAATTTTGATTGGACCTATGCTGCTGATTGCAACAGTTGCAGGTTTTGCTAAAAGAATTTTTGATGTTAACGATGCCCGGAATGCAGAAATTGGAATCAAACCAACCTATGTTAATCCGGATGATGAAAGGGACGCAGAAGAAGCAAAATCCCTAAAAGAAAATAAATATTCTGAAACCGAAATTCTGGATTCTTCAACAATTAATGACAAACTGTAACGGAATCTAAATTAAAAAGCCCGAACTTTCAGGAAATTGAAAAATCAGTTCTTGAAAATCCGGGCCTTTTTTATTTTACGTTTATAAAGATAGATTTTTCTTCTTTTCCGCAGACAACTGTTAATTGATGTTTTCCAATTGTGAGAGGAATGTACCACTCAAAAAGATTTTGTCTTCTGTCAAAGAATACACCATCAATATAAAGATCCGCAAAAGTTGAATCCCCGCCGTATGCTTTAACTGAAAAACTTTGCTGCTGAGGCGAAAGAGATGAATCGTAGAAATAAGTGGCCTTATCCTTAGGATAAAGAATTTCCAGACTGCTGCCACCTGTTCGGAAAGAGCCGGAAAAGTTTTCAGAGCTTGCCCAGTGCTGATACTGACTTGGATATACAATCTGTACCCTGTTTTCTTTAACAATATGCCAGTCGCAGAAATCTGTACCCGTTGAAGCGTGGGAAACATCCTTTGTCTTTACATATTCCCAGGTTTTTGTTGGACAGAATTTGCCAGGTTTTTTACCAGAAAGAGAACAGATTTGCACTTTTGAATAAGAAAGTGGCTGAGCAAAAGGAGAGCCCGGACGAATTTCATTCAAATCATCCAGCATAATACGGACAATTGAGGCAGGAATAGAACTTCCTGTTTCATGAATGACCGTCTGACCTTCAAAGTTTCCCATCCAGACACCAACAGTAAATTCACTTGTAGCACCTAAAGCAATAATGTTCTGAAACTGATTTGAAGTACCAGTTTTAAAAATTGCCGGGTAAGGTGTGTCAAAAATTTGTGAATGTCCAAATCCCATAGAACGAGCATTTTTATCACTTAAAATATCGCAGAGAATGCGGGCTGTGTCATGCTGATAGACTTGATTTTTTGATATTAACGGATGCTTTTCTTCATCATTATAAAAAGTCAAATCTATAAGATTTCCATCCCGAGGGAAAACAGAAAAGGCTCTTGTCATTTCGTAAAGAGTTACTTCATTTCCACCCAGTGCCAGGGAAAGTCCGATGGACTGCCTCTGATCTTTAAGAGAATCAAATTGAAGTTTACTTAAAGTATCCAGGTAAGAATCAACTCCTACATGGTAAAGAAGATAAACTGCAGGTACATTTAGAGAAGATGCAAGGGCAACTCTAAAGCGGACTGGTCCGTTGTAGTGATTGTTAAAATTGAAAGGAACATAAATTTGTTCGCCGCCAAAATCCTGCGGAATGTCAGGCAGAATTGAATTCGGTTCAAAGCCGTGTTCCAGTGCGTGGGCATAAAGAAAAGGTTTCATTGAAGAACCCGGCTGATTCTTTACAAGAACACCATCAATTTGTCCGCCGTGCTGCAGGTCTTCAAAAGAGGCATTTCCAACCCATGCAAGAATTTTGCCACTCTTATTATCAATGATGATTGCGGCGCCGTTATGAATTCGGGCGTGTTTATATTCATCAAGTTTTTTTTGCAGAAGCCCTTCAATCTTTTCATTAAACTGATTGTCAATGCTAAGATACAGGTCCTGTGGAATATGTTTTCCCTCTTTTTCAAAAGTGCTGATTACATATTTGATAAAATGCGGGCATTTGTTAGGATAAACAAAATTTTTCTCAGGAGCGTAATTTGATGGACGTCTGGGAATTAATGAAAGAGTCTGGATTTGGTCTTTTGTCAGAAGGTTTAATTCCGTACCAAAAAAACTCCTTGCGGCAGAAGTAACCCCGTCAATCTGGTAACCAAAAGGAACGTTGTTGAGATAAAGTTCAAGGATTTCTTTTTTTGAAAACTTGGCTTCAAGATAAAAGGCCTTAAACATTTCCCCAACTTTTGTCTTGAGATTGATATTATTTGAAGAACGGGGCCAGATAATTCGTGCCAGCTGCATGGTAATTGTTGAAGCCCCACTTACAATTTTTCCTGCTTTTTTATTTTGTTTAGCAGCACGAATAACGCTTAGCAAATCTATTCCCGGGTGGTAATAGAAATTCTTATCTTCGGCTTTAATGAATTGCTGAACAACGGCGGCAGGAATTTTTTCCAGAGCCTGGTATTCCTTTCGGAGACCGTTGTCCAGCGGCATTATGTAAAGCAGAGTTCCATGGGAATCATAAAAGCGGGAGCTGTACTGCTGTTCTACAAATGATTTTAGTTTTGCTGAAGGGGCAATTTTTAAAATCAGATGTAAAATAAGAAAAAGAAGTACAACTGCTAAGAAAATTCTGAGCCACTTTGGAATGCGGCCCAGAATTTGTTTAGAATTTAATTTCATTCGATGGTCCAGATTTTACCATTTGTTCTACCAAAGATTTCTTCCTGATACATACATTCTGCTGTTGCTGAAGGAACATTGTAAGTACCCTTGCGTGTTGCACGGAAGTAGAAGCTCATTTCCTGATATCCCTGATAAAGTGTATCAAAGAAATATTGAACTTCAGAATCGTAGATGGCCTGGTTTGAAAGAGGACCAAAGTATTCGTAGTACCAGCTGTTGTTACGATGAGTAAATGCATAATACAATTCTTCATCATCACAATCATCATAATAACTCCATGGGAAATCATCGTCGTGAGAAACACTATTACTGTCAGTGTTCTCCTGTGAAGGTGTATTATCCATTGGCATAGAACCCGTTGTAGCAAAGGCTGCGTTGAGAATTTCACAACCGGCTGGAACAGGAACACGGACTGCTACGTGAGCACGATTCTTTGTTGTAGAAATGCACAGTTTTGCTTTGTAGGTATTTCCCTGAATAAGTTTATCTTCTGAAACAGCTTTACCTGTTTTGGTATCATAGTAGATTACAGAAAGTGTAATTCCGTGATCCTTTGCGTACTGCTGATCAACAGGCACTGCATATTTCATGCTTGCTGTGTAGTAGAGGCTACCCTTACCAGTTCTTGAGAATGTTAAATTCAGCGGCTGATCTCTCTTAACCTTTGAAAGTGGAGCTTTCTTAAAGTCAGAGATTGTTTCTACTGGTTTTGAACTTACCCCCTTGAAGTTTCCACTTGCAAGAATATTGCTTGAAGTCATAGGAATTTCTTCATCAGGATTCTTTGGTTCTCCCAAAACCGCAACTGCTGCAAAATCAAGATTATCAAGATTATTGGCCTTAATGTAAGTGTATGTTGCATCAAGTACGCGGGAAGTTTCTGAAGTTGAATTCCAGTAACCGTTACTCTGTTTCTGAAGCATGGCAAGTTCGAAAAGCAGGTGCTGGTTAATATCATTCTTTGGATTAAGCAAAGAGTTCAACTTGAGAAGAAGAGCGTATGCTGTTGAAGCGCCACGTGTAAATGGATCCAGATAGATTGAATTTGAATCAACCATTGAAGAAACGCTGCAGCCTCTTGTTGTATAAGAAATGTATTTT
>AUXO012239552.1_pt1 | contig 10627 bp, 2 predicted proteins | sample 768731 | NCBI WGS metagenome assembly AUXO01 (sample SAMN02715735, study PRJNA202380) | gut metagenome | biome: sheep rumen | host: Ovis aries | place: New Zealand: Palmerston North
TTGGAAGCTTCTAAAATTGAGTTCCCAAATGCAACGTCTATTGGAGACAGTTTCCTTAGTAATAATGGTTTCGCAGGTGAAGTCGTTTTACCAAAGGTGAAAAGCATCGGAAATGATTTTCTTGCAACAGCCTACAAAATACCGGAACTGCCAGAAGTTGAGACTATTGGTCAAGCTTTTATGAGAGGAACACGTACTGCACAGGTTTTTCTTAATAAAATGCCTAAGTTAAAAACGCTTGGTGAACGTGCTTTTATAAGCTCCTACGTACACGAGATTCGTATTTATAATTACGCCCTTCCAAATCTAGTAAGCATAGGTGCTGGATTCTGTGACAACTGCCCTTGTTTGGGATATGTGGCAATTGATAGTACGGCAATCATAAATAAGATGAGTAATGATAGTTCGTGGGTGTCTTTTGCCAGCTCAAAACCTTCAGACCCCACGTCAACATTAGACGGATTATCTTATCGAGGAGGAATGCTTTTCAACGGTGGTCAGGATGTAAAAACTGCATTATTGACAAAATTCCCTAACTCTAGTGTGTCTGGATGTTGGCGTAAATGGGTAAGTTAAAAAACTGTGAAAAAAAGGTCATCTCTAAGCGAGATGGCTTTTTCTTGTTTTTGGGAATCTAGGTTATAATGAGAGATATGGATACGATATTAAACTCTGATGAATTCACGGAGGTCGAAAACAGGGGATACATCAACCCCCAGGTAGGGCTAGACGAGTCCAACCGCTTCATCGACCAACTACGAGCTACCCAAGCTCAGCAAAACCAACAGATTGCTAGGGACACCTACAACCTAGGCACAAGCGTCCCCTCGGTGCAAGGTGGTTTAGGCACGAACACTCCAGCAGGATTAAGTTACTTCACGAGCCGGATTCAGACTCCACAGACGTCATCGGCCGTGGCCAATCTTAGAGCGACTGCCCAGGCCGCAGCGTTAAATCAAGCTTTACAAAATGAACAAGAAATCTGGAAGAAGCGTTACCAAGACGCATACAGAAACTACCAGAAGAGTGCATATGATAAGGCGAATACACCGCTGAGTCCGAGCACGAACCCTACTGAGAATGGGGATGTAGAAACGCAGACTGTGACCTCAGAAAATTTCTATGGGGTTCCAAACACTATAGTCTCAGAAACAGATACGCATTATATCTATACAGACCCGATTACTGGAGAACAAACTAAGGTTTCTAAAGATTATCTGAACCAAATCTATGATGAGAACGGCAATATCACAGATGATGGAATGGTAATTTTGGACACAAGAAGGATGTTAGGGTTGTAATATGGTATTAGGACTATTAGCAGCAGGAGCAGCATTAGCAGCAGGGGCGGCAGTGGCTGATGCTCAGCGAGATAAAAACAATAAACAGTGGGATCCTAGAGAAGGTGGCTACGGTGGGGCAAAGTCTGTAAACCAAAGGGTGACACAATATATCACTCAAGGGGGGCGACCAGAATACCAAGAGGCAACCTCCCAGCCAAAAACTCTTTCTATATATAATGACCCTTATGCCAAGCAAAATGGGGCAGAATACGGAACTTTTGAGTATTACAAAACCCCTCAAGGTTCTTATACTCGAGATTTATCCCAGGTGGCCAATATTTCAATGGATGACAACGGGAAAATCACAGTGACCATCCCGGACAAATGGCAAGATGATGAACAAGTTAAGAATTATGTCGATAATTATATGCTTAAGACTCTCTCGGGCAATTACAAGATGAATAAAGACGTTCAGTATCAGGACCCATATGATGAGACTAAGCAGATAAAAACTCGGGAGTATATTAATAAGCTCAATGAAGCTCTGAAATTCAGAGTGAGTGCATTAGATGCTACCGCCCCGACCAAGGCAAACCTTATTGCTCGTTATGGTGGTACAGAAGAAAAAAATAGAGTCGCTAGCGGAATATCTACTGAAGATGTCATTGTTATGGCTGCACAATTTGACAAAGATGATAGTTGGGTTCCTATTCCAGCATACATGCTTGAGGCTTACCCACAGTTGGCTAATCTTGAGACATTCAAGAATGGCTTTGTCCAAAAAAGAGATTTTCTTGATAATTTTTATAACATTGATGGTGGCAAGATTACTGAAAAGAACGCTTACGGCATCGCTACTACCCCAGAAAAAATGCTCTCTGAGATAGAAGATATGTCTCCGGAGGAGGTCGCTAAGACCGTTGCTTTTGGAAATTTCATTGGCCAAGTTGACCCGAAGCGTTCTAATTGGCAACAGTTTTTGCAGGCCGGTAGCGCTTTGAGTGAAGGATTTTACGGTGGTCTATATGATTGGTTCGTTGGTACGAGCGACTTGGTTGCGAATGTCGCAAACTTCAGCTGGATAAATGGCAACACCATAGAGACTAGAGACTTCTGGAACGGGATTGTCGGTAGCGACACTACGGAATATATGGGCAAGCAAATGCAACAGATGGCTTACACAAATAAAGATGCTCTGTCTAAAGCCCAGGCTGGATATGTACAGGGCAGGCTAGCGGGACAGGCCGTAGACACTGTAGTCTCTCTTATCGTGGTCGGAGAAGCTACCAAAGCACTATCTGAAAAGATAACTTCTAAGATAGTAGATAGGGGAGCGGAAAAAGTTGCTCGGAAGATGAATGAATCTGCTCCTTATGTTAACGAAGCAGAAACACTAGCGGATGAAGGTGGTGTCTTTGCTAGACAGACTCAAAACATGGCTAATACTTCTACTAGCTTAGCGACTGAAGCCCAGGCTAGAGAGGCTTTTCTTGCTGACATTGGCAAGCAGAACGCTGCTATTTCAAGAATTGCATCAGGTGGAGCTAAGTATAGGTATTTCTTTTCTCAAACTTGGGGCGAAGCATTTTCGTTATATACGAAAGCATTAGGCGGCACCGCCGCCTTGCTTCAGGGTATTGGGCCAGCTCAACTAGCTAATATCGTGAACTCGGCTTCCCGCATCGCTACGACTGCTAACTTTGCCAATACTGCGGTGAATGTGCTTGGGTCTATGGTCATAGCCGCTGTCGTCAGCGACAAAGAGTTGACTACTAAGGTCCTCTCCAGCAGGGCAACAAGTGATGAAGCAAAAAGTTGGATTGGTCAATTGGTGTTCGACACGGCAAAATTGGCTGGTATGTCTTGGGTGACTGGAATAGCAGCAGAGGAACTTGGTGCTACTAAGTTTGGGCAGTGGGTAAGAGAAGCCTCCCAAAAAGCGTCTCAGGCTACCAGTAAATTCTTTAATAAAGTGAGCCATCCTTGGTTGACCTTTATGAAGTGGTATCTTAACAACAAAGCAGTCGCTGGGAAAGTATCTAATGCTACTGCTGCATCTACTGAGGCTCTCAAGGAAGCTGTCCTTGCGAATGAGATGCGTGCTTATGGGGCAAATCTCTCTACTCAGCCAGGTTCTTACGGTGAAAAAATACTTGAAACCTATCTCGACGCTACCGGGGCTCAGCGTGGTGTAACTATGAGTGAGACTCTACAAAATCTCGCTAGGGCTGGTGTGGTGCTTGATCCAGCGACGCTACAACTCTCAGAGTTCGAGGCTTGGCAGTCCGATTTCGCAGCGGCCCAAAACGCCTTGACCAATTGGGGTGATGTCCAAGGAAATGTGTCCCAAGTGGTCCACGAATTCACGAACCCAGATATCCAGCCGGCCATTAGCCAGCAAATGACCGAGATAAACAAGGCCAATACGGCGTTGCTAGAAGAAGAGCGGAAGGCCGGACTGCTCAGCGAGGTCGAAGTTAAGGCAAATAAAAAGCTAATGAAAGAGGACGAGGGATATCTTTATGCGATGCACAGCCCTGAACTCTCTCGCTACATCGTCCGTGGCTATGAATTGAAGGTTATTACTAATGAGGCCCGCGCCGAGGGGATTACCGATTTAGAGAACTACCAACCGTATTTAGACGCGAAGGAAAGGCTTGCGAGGGCATCTGAGGCAGTTCCAGAAGCCTTGCGGGATATCGCAGACACACAATATGTCCCAGCTCTTACCAGAGCAGAATATAATATCGTAAATGTGATGGTGGACGACGGAGTATATCCTCGCAGTTTTGTGGAAGCAATGCGGGCTAAGGGCAAATTTGGCACAGATGGGCAAGACTGGATGAGGCTAGTGGCCAAGAAAGATTTGCCGAAGGGGGCTTATAACCCATTCAGCAAAATGGTTAAAGAAGATAACACCATCGCTCTTACCAGATTCCGCATCCTTGAGGACGACCAAATCACTTGGCCGGGGAATGGCTTACAAGAACTTATTTCTGAATATGGCATTGCAAGAGCTGAGAAAAAGCTGGTGGATGCGACTAAAGCTGCTACTGGGAAAACCACAGAAATAGTCTTGTCTAGTGAGAAAGTGCGCTCTGGTGATGCAATGAAAGAATACAAGAGCGACTTCAATAGTGCTGTGAAGCAGGGCTTTAAGTCCTTCACCGAGGATGTGGAGGGCACTCTCGCCATTGGCAAAAAACGCACTGCCGAACAAAAAACTTACTTCAAAGAAGTGGCTACGACTGGTGGTATAGAGACTATCGACATCGACGCTCTCCGAGCTGTGATGAGAGAGAATAACCTCCCAATGGCAGACGATATCGTCGACCAAGAAACATTGGACAATTTCTTAGCAGGGTCTACGCCTGAGGCCAAGAAACTTCTATTGGATGTGGTGGGGGAGAAAATTATTGAACCAGAGTTGACCGAAGAGGGCTGGGGTGATGCCTGGAAAAACTTCTCGCCGAATGTTCGGAAAATTATTCGTGGTGAGTTAGAAAAAACTTCTCTCCAGACTGGCTACGGCATTAAAGACACTAGAGCCAGGCTGAATGCTCAGGTGCCAGGTGCAGATGTTCTAGATTGGAGTTTACTTGGTCGTGACCACACCAACGGCCTTGTCCCAGGTGGACTATACGCTGGAAAGAACAGTCCAGTAAAAGTTTACATAATGAGCGTTGATGACTTAGCTAAGTTGGCTGGGTATGACTTAGACAATGCCGTCCCAAATATGGGCAAACTCATCGAGGAACACATCAACGTTAAAGATGCTGTTCCGATGTTGCCTGCACATATCCGTGGCAGTGGCGATGGCCCAGAGATCTGGCTAAAGATGAGATGGGGGCATAATTCTGATGGTATAGCTAACTGGACCGACTATCTTAAAACGCTCAAAGAACGCGGTATAGAGAAAGTTCCTGTAGCTATTGATGATGCTAGGGGCGATTATAATACAACGTTCTATCGAGTCAGAAATACTGGAATTGCCCAGAAGGGCTTAGATAATATTGTAGGGGCTCTCGACAAGGCTATAGCAACTGGAGAAACTCCAGAATTTACTGTGAGGGATATTTCTGCAGCGTTGCATGTTCCTGGATGGACAAGAAGTAAACTGCGCAAGCGTATTCGTCATAGTATTCCGGCCACAAGCGAAGACGGTGTTTCTTCTATAAGCGATATGGAGATAACGAATCTGTTTGATGAAGCAGACGAATACAATTGGTCTGAAGACGAAGAACTAAATAGTTTGACTGATAATATTGAGAATGTTGTAAAAGAAAAACTTGGCTATGCTCCTCAAGATATTACTGCTGATGTTCAGCAAGCGTTCTCCGAAAACGGGCAGATACCATTCTTCCGTGGGCAGAGTGGACTTGGCGAGTTCAATATGAACGATTTATCTTCTACAAGCCAAGTGGGTGATGCTTATTGGATTGCTCCAAATGCCAGCTATACTGATGAATATGGCAAAGACAAAATTATGGGAACTATCCCAACGAAGTATTTCATGTCCGATAAAGAGAAGAATGACACTATCAGCAAAGTCGAAGGAGAACTAACCAAAATCTTACAAAAGATTTGTGACAAGGCGTATGCCCAGCTCGATTCTAATATTCCAAAGAAAAACACGACAATAAGTAGTGATAATTCTGTCTCGATTGAATTTGAACTTACCAATAAAGGGTTCCATAGAACAAATTGGGAAAAAGGGAGCTTAGGCGGTTCGTTCATGGACGAGAACGGATATCTCTACGAGGGGAAAGAAATCAAAGCTCCTAGCAAAACAGATGAATCCGTAAAAATAAAACTTACGCCGACTGGACAATATTATGCGGATTCTTCAAAAATATTCAAAATCGGTGAAAACTTGCTGTCGAAGAAAGATAAGGAAAAATACGATGGCCTGACCAAGATCATCTCTCCATATCTGCAACAAAAAGCCGACTCTAATAGATGGACTCCTGCGACTTTCTTAGGAACTATATACGGTGATTACGCAAAAGATGCTCCTGCTAGGCATTTTGGGAGAGACGATATATTATCCTATCGTGCTCTTGCTGAGTATGCTGGCAAACCTATTATCGATATCTCTGAAGATGGGTTTGCCAATGGCACTGCGTTCTTCTACTATAAGGGCGTATCCCCAGAATTTGATAAAGAGATAGGGAAACAGCTAACAGCCCAAGCTGCGGTAGAGGGAACTGACTGGACCTACGATAAAATACTCGAACAAGCCAAAAAGCTTGATTCTGAAATGACAGTGCAAGACCTTATAGATGCATTCATAGAGAAAGAGGGGAAATATATATCCGAGACTGCAAAAGATTTCTTAACAGATTTAAACGAAGCTATAGAAGAACGTAATAGCCAATGGGCTAGAAATGCCTGGTGGGATTTTCTTCAACAGATAGAAACTGATGAGCCTGGACCAAAAGCAGTTGGAGAAGTCCTTAGTCGTTCTTGGGATGGGGAGATATTTAAGCCAGGATTTGATGGTCTTGATGAAGCCCCTCTGCGTTTAGAAGCAATAGTAAATACTACTGGCAGTGGCACTGATATAGCCAGGGATCTGTATGATTTTCTAGAATTGCCTACTCCAGAGTCGGAGCTTCCAGCATCCACAGAAGAACAAGCTGCTTGGGAAGCGATTAATCCTCGCAACTTCGCCAATGTCCCGACTGGACCTCAATTCAAGCAACCAAACAGAGTGTCATATGAAGACTACCAGAGGTCTTTAGCTGAAGAATCGGGTCTTACCGATATAATACTGAACGCTGTTAGGGGCGAACAATTCAGCAAACTCTTTGAGCTCAGACAGAAAAACGCTACACGATATGAAGCTCTTGCGAATAAGATAGACCGGGCTAATGCAGTAGGCAATAACACAATTAGACAATCCCAAGAAATCCAGGTCGCCGCTGACCAGTTCCGCCAGAATATCAAAGACTTCGAGAACACTGCTTTATTCACAGAGAAGTTCTCTTACATGGCGACTAAACCAGCTGATAATGGTTCTTTGCAGGCGTTCGTGGAGGAAAATAAACTAGAGCTCCCAGACGACAAGAGGCCGTTGAAATCTAAGATTAAGCATGCCCTCTGGAACAAAATCCAAAATGGTGAGGAGTTGCCAAAAATTAAAGGCATCACCAAGAAAAAACTAGAATCGATAATCAATGGTGCGCATGGTTGGACCAATAGGGCCTTAACCACTGAGGCTGGGACTGTTACAAATGGCGATGCTAAAGCTCAAATAAAAACACTGAAAAAAGAGTTTTATAAAATGCTTGATGACACTGAACTATTCAAGAACGCAAGCTCGGCAAATGCTTTGAAATATGAGCTTGATAAGGAGACTCTCTACAATGATATCGACGACGCTATAGAGGGGTTGGTCGAGTTAGTCAAGAATAGCGATAAGGCCAACCTCGCCATCGAGGGGATGGTCGCTTACCAGGGCTATCAGATGTCTCCAGAACGATATGAGTTCACTTTGCTTAGCGAGATTCTTAGCTCGGAAGGAAAGAAGGCTTTTGAAAATACTATACGTATCCTCGCTCACAAAATTGTAGACGGGATTATCCCTCAAACACAAATCATTATTAAGGGGAATGAGACCGCCCTTTACAACAAGGTAGAAAAAGCTATTGAAGATAGACTTGAGAGCCGTCTCGCTATAGACAAAGCCACTCTGGAGTCTAAAGGAGAGAAGGCCGAGAATGCTACTATTACAGAGTTACTCGAGAAATATCGCTCGGATATCAAGGGGGCAAATGAAGATAAGCTTGTTATTAAGACTACAGACGAAAATGGTGAAATCCAGTATGAGCGAGTATCTCCAGCATTAGCAGACATCTACAATGCTCGACCTACCTACACTCCGATGGGTACACCGATGCAGATTTTGAATAACTTGGCGTTACTGAAGAAGATTAGCCTTACTGACCTTAACCCGAGGAGCTTCTCTAAACAGCTCTCTTCGGATACAGCGTTATCTTTCGCTACTGTCGGAGCTCTCCCAGGTACCTTACAGGCAATGCGGGACGAAATCGCTTATAAGTTTGGGCCAGCTGCTCTCAGGGCGATGGAAAAGAATGACCCATTGAGGTATGCGAATATTCAGGCTATTGCAACGAGAGAAAATATCGGTGAGGAAAAAGCCCTTGAGCGAAACCTTGAAGCTCTAGCAAAGGTTCAAATCCCGTATACGCTTCTTAATCGAGAGCTACTTCATCAAGCTAATGTTTCTAAATTCGGTAATGAGGGCGCTATGGCTTTGCGTCGCAAGGGGGTTCTTGAGAAGTTCAACGCTGGGCTCCGGAAGGTATCTGACAAGCTCGGAACGCCTCAGAACAAGCGGGAAACATACTCTAGGTTGGTCGCTGGAGAAAAGGCCTTTAGGACTGCATTACAGAAAGGATACAGCCTAGAGCAGGCGGAGAACCTTCGAGAACACGCAATCAATACGGCTACCACAAATTTCCGTCAGAAGCATATTGTGCTTAACTCTCTCCGCCCTACTGTCCCATATCTTACTAGCGGCATCTCTGGGGCAAAGTCTTTCTGGAAAATGTTTGAAATGGACCCAGTAGGGGTGTCCTCTCGCATATTCACAGGCTTCATTATCCCGATTGTGTATTTCACAGGTGAGATATTCTCTGACGAAAACTTACGCCAGAAGTACAAAGATTTAGCTGAGTACGAGAAAGAGAACCACATCGTTATAGCCGTCGGTGGAGAGTTAATCCTTATCCCAGTGGGCGAGGAACTCGGCCAATACACCAATCTAGTTATGCATATGGTCGAAACACTGTACGGAGAGAACAATTATGACTTCTGGAACTTGATGCTCAATGACTTGGTGAACTTAATTCCAGGAGTAGATTTGACTGGATTCACTGACCCAGAGATGTTGGAACCACTATCTGGTCAGACTCCGAATTTCCTAGAGATAGCTGAAAACGGTATCGCCAAAGTGCTCTCAAGCACAATGCCACCAATTGCTCAATCTGTTTATATGGCTAACACTGGCCGGGACCTTTACACCGGTAAACCAATAAACACTAGCTATGTTACTATAGATGAGGATGGGAATGCTGTGATAATGTCTAAATCCACTAGCGAATTCGCCAAGGCTTTGGCCAGTGTTGTTGGTGGGGATGCTAGAATAATTGAGAAAGTGGTGTCTGGCTTTGCGGGGACGACTGCTCTCCACGTCTTAGATACTCTTACTTCAGCGGCTCAGTTCATCGGCAGTGGAGGAAAAGAGGGGAGTCTGACTACTGGTGTGAAAAAAGCTCTTAGCGACTTATCTGCTCCTTACACAGCACATGGGTATAATGCTCTTGAGCGACGTTGGAACTCAGCTGCTTCTGGGCTTTACCGAGAGAAGGAGAGTATTGAAAAGAGTGATGAATATGTCAAGTATAACCAAGAGATTGCAAAAGAGACCGATGCTAAAAAGCGACAGACTCTCATAAACAAACGGAACAATCTGTTTAATGAATACCAGAAGAAAGTTGAGGCCTTAGTCAAGGGTTACCGCCAGGCTGGTGGGGCTTTGGACAAATGGAAATTCTCGACGGCAATTTCTCTCCTTGCATTCGAGGGTGCTATCCAAGCCGACCGACAGTTTATGGAGCTCAACACCGATTACGGCGATGCATATAAGCAAGCGATGCAGACACTTTATGATATGGGCATTACTAACCCAGAGGGTCCGAGTTCGCTAGGGTATATCTATACTGATAAAAATGGGAACCCACAGGTGAAGATGTGGACCCCAGCTCAAATCCAGATTATGCAAAATGCTTTCTACGAGCAAAACGATATACACGCCGCTCGTATTGAGGCTATCATTGACGATGGCACAGAGAATAGTCTCAAGAAGCAAAAGAACGCCGAAAGCGAAGCAGAGCAACCCTATTGGAACAAAGCTAAAATGACCGATGATGATTATGATGCCATTGACGATTTGCGCAAGGCGTACAATGCCAAAGTCGTATTAGCCCTAGAAGATTATATGAATACTTATGGAGCGGCGAATGTCCTATCTAATGACGCTGTGATTGATTATCTCAATGATATAATCCGAGTGCCGAGCTCTTATGAGAAGGTGAAAGGCCGGTTTGTATCGTCCGATGGGGGGAAACTCAATAAACAGACTGGGTTCGCAGAGTCGTATATTAAAACAATCTTTGGAGTAAGATAACATGGAAGACAGAATACTAGCAGTTACAAACCAAATGTTCGAGGAGGCCAAAGCTCAGAGACCATCTGGGGGAGGTTCTCCTGAACCAGTCGATATCTACCAACGTAATCAAGACCGTATCTACGAGGTG
>AUXO014983487.1_pt1 | contig 10627 bp, 10 predicted proteins | sample 768731 | NCBI WGS metagenome assembly AUXO01 (sample SAMN02715735, study PRJNA202380) | gut metagenome | biome: sheep rumen | host: Ovis aries | place: New Zealand: Palmerston North
TGACGCGAATTGAACGTTCAAGGTTGTTCTGTTATTCAGTTATCAAGGTTCGTTTTTGCTTTCAGCGCGAAAGCTTTTTAAGGTTATCACGGCCAATTACATTTGTCAAGAAATATTTTCAAATCTTTGCGTCGGAATATTTTTGGAATCGTCTGATTTTTTCTCTCTATTTTTCTTCAGTACTCCCATTATCTGTTTTCCAGAAGCGAAGATGCATATCGACGGTTTTATCCCGGAAAATAACCTTATATGTCCGCCATCCTTGAATCGGTATCACCGCTTCTATGGTATTGCCTTCTAACTCTCCCTGCCAGGCCAGGCGGCCGCTGGTGCTCATGATCATACACTCGGAGTCATTGAAGGCATAGATTTCGTTCCCCCACATCCTGATACGGGAATAATTCATATCTATATCCCGGGACAGCGTTTCTCTTCCATCTTTATTATAGAGCTTAATGATATGACGTCCGCCTTCCTCTTCCTCCGTGTTATCCAAAACCAGTCCAAAAGACTTTCCTCCGGTGAAAACACTTTCAATAGTCTTGTCCAGACTGATCTTTTTCTTTTCAGATGGTCTTGAATCAGTGGAGAAAAGTATAACTTGCCCGTCTCCAAAAGCCGCCAGGCTGTTCTTTTCTATAAAAGTCAGCTTAGGGATCATAAGTTCTGAATATTCGAAGCCGGCTGATATATCCTGGGAAGCCTTGGACCGAAGGTCATAGAAGACCACGGCAGCGCCGGACTGCATACCGCTTAATTTGTAGTAGCTGACAGCCAGCAGGCCGCCATCGGGTGAAATGGCGGCGGTAAGCGGGTAGCCCGTTTCGTCCACCGATGACTTCATATCTGCTACCATCGCTCCTTCCCGGTCATAAACCTGAATATAATTGCTGTTCTCCCCTCGCAGAACAACCTCGATAAAACCACCGTCAGAGACGGAAGCCTGGGCAATCGGATACTTGAGAGTGTATGAGTGGACTTCCCCATCCTTATTAAAGAGCTTCAAGTTGTTTGACCCTTTATCTCCAAACAGGATATACTGGTCAGAAAGCTCAACAAAGGGATGCGTATAGGAATCCGGAGAATTCCATTCGGAATCTCCCAAAGACTTCTGATACTCGATACCGTTGTTGCTGTATTTGATATAGCCGGAGGCGAACTTCTCGTAGGATACGTTCACATTCTCCTCGCCTTCGCTGACATTTTTGTATACATAATACCGGCAGCGGCTATTGTTGATCAGGTAAATAATCAGCAGAATCAGAACCAGAACAGCCAAAGCCAAGAAGATTTTCATTCGTCTGGCCCGGTTGCGCTGCTTCCGGATAGCCATGAGCTTGTCTTTTTTATTTGTAAATAATTCATAGTTTAATATTTTCTTAGCCATGATTACTCCGCATCCAGAATCTTCCAATCATCACTGTCACTACTGCTTGTAAAAAGCAAGATTCGTTCACAGAACCAAAATTCGGACTTATACAGTATAACTCATTTCCATCCGAAACGCCATATAGAAAACCGCCCGAAATATTCCGGGCGGTCATATCTTCTATATATAACCAAAAGTATTATCAGGAATTCTTTTCTTCGAAGTCCTTCATAAATGCGACCAGCTTCTCTACGCCTTCGATGGGCATGGCATTGTAGATGGAAGCGCGCATTCCGCCTACACTGCGGTGGCCTTTGAGGTTGACAAACCCGGCTGCTTCCGCTTCTTTTACAAAGCGGGCATCCAGATCTTTATCTCCTGTCACAAAGGGGACGTTCATCAGAGACCGGTCTTTCTTGTCCACCGTCCCTTTGAACATCTTGCTCTGATCAAGGAAATCATAGAGAAGGGCTGCCTTCTTTTCATTGCGCTCTTTGATCGCTTCCAATCCGCCCTGCTTCTTGAGCCATTTGAAGACTTTGCCGCAGATGTAGATGCCATAGCAGGGAGGTGTATTGTAGAGGGAGTCTTTGTCAGCCTGTGTCTTGAACTTAAGCATGGTGGGAGTTCCCTCAAGAACATCATCTGTGATCAGGTCTTCCCGGATGATGGAAATCACCACGCCGGCCGGACCTACATTTTTCTGAACGCCGCCATAAATAATGCCGTACTTCTCCACATCCACCGGTTCGGAGAGGAAACAGGATGACACATCGGCTACCAGAGTCTTTCCTTTGGTATTGGGCAGTTCTTTGAACTTGGTTCCGTAGATGGTATTGTTCTCACAGATATATACATAATCTGCATCCTCACTGATGGGCAGGTCGGAGCAATCCGGAATATAAGCAAAGGTTCTATCCTCAGAAGAAGCAATCTTATTGGCCTTTCCGTATTTCTGGGCCTCCTGATAAGCTTTCTTTGCCCACTGGCCGGTAACGATATAATCAGCAACACCATTCTTCATCAGGTTCATGGGAATAGCGGCAAACTGCTGGGATGCCCCTCCCTGAAGGAAGAGGACTTTATAATTATCCGGAATCTTCATCAGATCACGCAGATCTTTCTCCGCTTCCTTAATTATGTCATCAAACCATTTGGACCTGTGGCTCATCTCCATAACGGACATGCCGCTGCCCTTGTAGTCCATCATCTCTTCTGCTGCTTCTCTCAATACTTCCTCCGGCAGTACAGCCGGGCCAGCGGAGAAATTATATACTCTTCCCATCTGGATAGTCCTCCTTTAAAACTACAGGTAATACTCTGCCTAAGTCTGTCGGATGCTCGATTCCGTTTCCATGCTCTTCATTTGCATGAGCGAAATCAGCTTCTTTCATCGATTATTCTGTCACTCTGCCCTGATAAAGAAATAAACAGGACAGACTGTTAACAATTATACAGTCTCATGTCCTGTTTTTCAATCCATTCATTTATACAAAAAAATGTTAAATTATGCTCTCCAGATGGCAAATCTGTGCAAAAGAAGAGGTGCGTCTACATTAAATCATCGGCTCCCGGCGGCCGGAAACCAGGAGATGTGGATCGCCTTTCAAAACGATCCTCCCTATCTGTTCCGCGGTTCACCTCTTCTTCTATAGACTCACTGTAGTCATAATCCAGATCTCCTCCAAGCTGTTCAAAGACATCAGCGATGGGGATCCTCCTTGCCGGCTCTACCTCCAGCATCCATTCGATAACCTGGCGTATATGAGGTATGGCATCCAGCTTGGGTGAGAGAATTAATTCATCTTCCTCCAGAAGAGCAATACACGGATAACCATATTCATCCTCGTCAAAGGCCGGAAGCTCCCCTGTAAGGTATTCATGAAACATAATCCCCAAAGCAAAAACATCCATCTGGCAGGTTAAAAGGACATGGTCTTCGCAGATAAATCGCTGGGCTTCCGGCGAAAGGTAGACCTGGTCTCCATGGAGACTCTCAGGATTCTTGGGCGGATTCATCTGAAAGAAGCTGCAGTCATAATCTATGATCTGACCGGTAAAGCGGCCGGTTTTCGTCCTTTTAATAATCACATTCGAAGGCTTTATATCAGCGTGAACGATGCCTCGCTCGTGCAGCTGCATCAGGCTGTAGGCCAGCGTCCGGCAGAGCTGGATTCTGTATTCCATAGGACTGGATGCTATCTCCTGAGTGCTGATACCCTGATCAGGAACCCTGGGCATGGCAATATAATACCTGGAATCATAGCGGAAAAATTCCTGGATCCGGATCAGATTGCCGTCGGATATACGATTGACCTCTTCGTATAAATGAAGCTTGGTATTCTCAAAATTCTGACATATAGCCTTCCTGTCATTAATAATACGTTCCGACAGTTCGACCGTGTCCATAGGATACACCGGATCTACGAATTCCTTCAGAAAGTATTCTTTTCCACCCTTTCTTGCAAAAGTCCACCGGCAGAATCCTGCATTTTCCGAAGAGAAATCACGCAGCAATTCGTATCCGTTCATATAATCAGCCATAATTATTTCCCCCCGGATGTCCACATCCGCTCATAATTTCTTCGGTATTCATTCCAGACCCTTCTGGTATACTCGCGTTCTTTATCCGGATGATTCTTCCTGCAGTCATCAAGCGGGGCTATATACCTGGCGTTGACCAGATCAAGTCTTGGCTGTAATATCTTTTTCTGCTCTTTAAAAGTACCAAACATAAAACTTGTCATGCACATGGTTGCATCATCTCCGGCCACATCCTTGAAAAGTCCGGCCAGCTGGTCACGAAATTGATAGGGGGATTCCGCATGGCATAGAGCATCGAGAATCTCAAACTCAAACTCCATGGGTGTCGGCAGATAGCCAAAACACCCGTCCGATGCGGCAAGAACCATGGTCGGTTCCGTGATCAGCTTCTGTCTGTAATTCATTCTGAATTCACCATCCGCAGCCATAACATTGCTCATGGAATCATCCCCTGTCAGATTCTCCAGAGCATCCGTGGTAGCCACATCATCTATGGAAAACTGAGCGAGGCCATCTCTGTCGAGCAGATAGATCCTGGAATCTCCGGCCCAGAGGATCTGAAGCAATATGCCTTCAGGATTATTCTCCGCCGCGACAATAGTCCCTGTCGTAGGGAAGCTTCGGATCAAGGCTCCTTTAATCCTGGTGTTCTCCACAGTATGGTCCTTTATCACGCCATAAGCAGTCATGAAATAGGCGTAAAGGCTGTCCGTTAATTCCTTATCCCTGGGAAAGGGCCGGTCTCTGTAAGCCTCAAACCAGTCATGCAGAGCTCCGCTTAATGTTCTGGAGCCAAGGTAAGCTTCTGTATAGCCGCCCATCTCCTTGTGAGTCCGGGAACCCAGCCCTCCGCTACCGTCAAACACACCCATCACAGCTTTATCCAGGTTTTCGTCCGGGCCGCAGCAATAGAAATTGTCCTCTCCCTTTCCTTCCCTGACAGGAAGAGAAATCAGGAGCATATTATCAAATTTATTAAAGAAAGTATCCTTTTTTTTCATAAGCCCTTCCAGTGAATTACAAGCCCTTCCAGCGAATTACGACATTAGATAGAGTTACTGATCACATTCAGAATCTGTTCATAGTCCAGCTTATCCAAGCCGGCTCCGGCTTCGGATTCGTAATGGATGACATTGTTCCAATTGTCGCGGATGGTCGTCCAAAATGGGAAGCTTGGGGTGAACATAAGCAGTCGTTTTGCTGATTCGTCCATAAGTCCCGGCATCTGGGAGCTTCCCCACCATGCAGTCAGCTCATCAAAACTCTTGGCCATGTTGGAAGGATAGTTGGCGGCACTGCTGCCAAATCCAATCTTATGGGTTGCATCATCCGACCATACCACGATAACGTGACGACGTTTGGTTGCTGTGGTATTCCACTTGGACTTCATGGCAAAAGCCAAAGCCTCCAGGCCATCTTCCGGATCATCTCCGCCGCCCATGGCCTTGATGCTTCGTACGCAGCCTTCAAAATCTCCTGCCTGTTCCGGCAGAGTAAAGAAGTCTGTTACCAGCATGGCATTGTCTTTATCATAATAATAGTCGCGGAAAGCGATGATACGAATTCTAAGTTCGGATACTGTCTTTCTCTTCTCTGCCATCTTGGCCTGAAAATCATTGTAAAAGTTCAGAGCGTTATTCTTAACCATATCCAGCGTAGGTGTCATACTTCCCGTAGCATCGATACAGAACACCAGATCTACTCCATAATCTGCCTTATAATTTCTTCCCATGTGTGACTCCTTTCAATGAAATATCGTATGCAGTATTCTAATCCAGATAATCTAAATTATGCCCGGCCGGCCGATCAGCCTTCCTTGCTGCCGGCGGCTCCGTCATTATCTTTTGAATGGAAACCCGGGATCATTTTTTACAGTATTGGATCTCCCATCTTTCTTGTTCAAATCCTCCGTTGAAGCAGGCTCCTGGGCTGAATCCTCTGTGGAAGCCGATTCTTGAGTGGACTCTTCTATTAAAGTGGAATCTGAAGCGGAATCCTTTTCCTGATCCTGGCCGGCATCGGAATCTCTAAGTCTCCTGATCTCTCCGGCATCTTCAGGAAGATTTTTAAGTTTATCTCTGGCTGCCTGCCACTCTTCTTCCGCATTTTCCAAATCATTGATACACCACTCGGCATACCACAAATTGTCGTGTTCTCCTTCAAATTCCTGATCGTCCCCGGCATTCTTTTTTGCTGTCTGATAATCATCCGACGTCATCAAGCTTAAAGGCTTCTCGTCGCTAACCCCCAGTTTTACTTTATAATAATCTATGCAGTAGTCATAAAGAAGCGCTTCCATGCGAAGAAGCGAACGGTTCGAAGCAAAGGTGCCATGCTTCAGGTATGATTCTTCCGGGCCAAATGTTTCTTTTTCATCATTTGAGTCTCTTGTCCCGGAAGTTTCTTCCATTTCAGAAAGCTGGAGTTTTTCATATTCATTGATAATCTCCTTTGCCATCTTTACGTTGACGTCAACTTCCTTGTTGTTCCCCCACTCATAGCCGCTCCCATCTTCATTAATGGAAATAGCGGGGAACTCCTCATGTAATCTCAAATCCAGCTGTGCCAGGTGTAATTTCTTATCCAGCTTATCCACCTTCGTCTTATTAAAACTAAGATCCTGATTTGCATATGATAAATAGTCAGATTTAAATTGCTCAAATTCCTGACTAATGCTGTCTTCCACACCCTCAGCACCTACTAAGCTTTTAAAATCCTCCCAATCCTGCTCGTTTTGTTCCCGGTCTTCCAACTCAGGGCTATTAGGATCTTTAAGCAATCTCTCTTGTTCTTCCATTTCCCTAATACGTAATTTCACATATTTATACTGATATTCCAGCTGCCCTTTGCTTACTTCTGCAGTCTCTCCGGAAAGCTCTGTTTCTTCAGCGGCCTTGCTGGTATCCTCTGCAACCGTTCTATGAGAAGAAGACACTGGCTTCCCTTTCCTCATAAACAGGAATGCTCCCCCTCCTATCAGCACAAGGGCCGCCATGATTCCTCCGATGGCCAGGCCGATTCCGGATCCGGATGACCGGCTGCGCCGCTCTCCGCTCTCAAAGAATTTCTCTGCATTCTCACTTCCGGTATAGCCGGAGTTTAACGAAGACCTTTCCATGGGAGGCTGGCTGTTTGGCTTCTCTCCAACATCATTTCGCCTTGGCTTTTCCGGCTTCTTACCAACAAGCCCCCAGAAACCGCCGCAGTACTCCATCTGTTCAACCGGCGCTCCGCAGGAACACCGGACCGCCCCGGCTTTAATCTTCTTTCCGCAATTATTACAAAACATGTTCCCCTCCGTACTTGCTCCTGATATGATTCCCTCTCAATGTTTTCAGAATCTAATGATTGTATCGGGCTTCAAAAGACCATCATAAAGTTCTTACGGATTGCTAAAGGATATGCCCGCAGGCTGCGCATCGGGTAGCCCCCCGAAAGTTTTCGGCATCGCAGTTAGGGCATACGATAAGTCCTTCCCTGTGCCTGTCTACATAAATCCGGACAATATCGTGTCCGGTGTCAGCATCTTCCGGTATTTTTCTTTCTACTATTTCCCGATCATCATCTTCCCGCAATGAGGAGTCGATATAGATTCCTCCGCCTCCGGAAGCACCGGGTCCACCGGATCCTCCTGTACCGGTCCTGCCAGATGCTCCCTTGGAACCGCCTCCTCCCGAAGGTTTGTTGGATTTTGATTGGGAGGCTGCGATCAGAACGACAATCAGAAGCAGCACCAAAAGCCCTATAAGCAGGATCAACAGGTCATTATTATTTGCAAGCATTATTATAACAGCTCCTCATGTTATCTTATCATCACTTACGAAAGAGTATCGCTATCTTTATTATCTTGAAAAAACCGCCCTTGTAAAAACTCGTATTAAAGCTTATTCGGTTTATAGAACCAGTCCATGGCTGGTTTGACAGGCGTTACAGGCTCAACCGGCGGCTTTTTCGCTTTGCGTCTGGGGCCTTTTTCCCAGGGATTGGGCTTGCCATCCCTGCATTCAATCAAAGCCTGTTTAAATTCCTCCGCAGACTGGTATCTCTCGCTGGCTTCATAGGCACAGGCCTTGCTGATAACCTCCGCAAGGGCGACCGAGGCATTCCTGGGCGCCGGGATCCACTCCCGGTTCTTCAGTCGGCGCAGACCGGCTTCCTTTTCCATCTCGCTGGTAATGCCGGTGGATGACGCCGGAAGGAAGGGGCCTCTGCCGTCATTGAGCAGACGGAAAAGAACCAGTCCCAATGAATATATGTCCACCGTATAATCATACTTCTGCTTATTATAAACCTCAGGGGCCATATAATTGTAGGTTCCGGCCACTTCGGCATGGGATTCCTCCCCATGCATGACTTTGGCGATCCCGAAGTCTCCCAGCTTATAATTACCATGCTTGGATACAAAGATATTAGCCGGCTTGATATCTCTGTGTATAACGCCTTCCTGTTCACAGAGTTCCAGAGCCGAGCACATGTCTATTCCAATCTTGTATACTTCTTCCTGAGAACAGCTAAGATCCGGATACAGGTCTTTCAGCGGGGTCAGCAATTCCATAAGTATCAGAATATCGTATCCTACTCCCTTCTGCCGCGGAACAAACTTATGGTTTTCGTAACTTACGATATTCGAATTCCCTTTTAGGGTGGACATAAGGGTAAATTCCTGGGTGAACTTTCCCTTGACGCTGTAGAAATACTCAGAGATCTCCTTGCTGGACATATTCTTCCGGCGCAAGGCCTCCATCTCCTCCTCGTTTCTCGGAATAGAAATGACCTTCAATGCGTCTTCGCTGACATAGCTGCCTTCCTGCCTCATTACTTTATACACTTTTCCATAGCTTCCGGAGCCGATCTCCGAGATGATCTTCCACTCCGGCCAGAGATTTTCTTCCCATCCCATTCTATGTGTTCTCCATCTTATGATGTCAGGGTTATAAGATATCACAGATCCGCCTGCGGCTGCATAACTCCCGAGCTTCCCTGCATCCAATATAGCATCTGCTGCATAGTGTTCTGTAAAAAATGATTTTTTACTGTCTTTTACCTGCCAGGACCACAATACGGTTGCAGGATCCACCGGGGCAGGATAAAATGTAAAGATATCAGGATCGTCGGCGTTGTCTTTCAGCCAGGCGATCCGTGATTGTTCCTGATCCTTATCTGATAAAATAGTGAGTATAATAGTGAACGTCAAATAATGATTGACGTCCACTATCATTAGATTCTATCTCTTGAAAGGAGTTCATTCCCCATGAGAATCTGGTGCAAACTGATACACAACAACCGCCTTGTACGCGATACGGTTATTGAGAATTATGATATGTCTTTGTCCAGGACAGCCAAGGTCTACCAGGCTCTGGAGGATGCCTGCATGACTTTTGACCTGGAAAAGCCCATCTGGCTGGACCAGAACAAGCGGGAATTTCGCCGTCACGCCCGCACCCGATTTAACGCAGACCACTTTATTGAAACCATTGATTTCGATTATCTGGACTTTCAGGTGATCGAAGAAGACTATTGAAGGCTTCTGTAGTATCCGTCTTCATTGCCGGACCAGTCATAGTGGTTGAGCCCTCGAACCGTGATCAGGTGTCTAGCGGCTCATCTTCAGGAACATAGCCGCCAGAAGCTTAACGGTGTGTATGATCGCCTGCTCTTCAAACTTCTCAAAAGTCATTGAAGCGCTGTCGTCAGCATTGTCGGAGACAGCCCTGACAATCAGGAAGGGGATTTTGTTCAGAACCGCTACCTGGGCCATGGCGGCGCCTTCCATCTCTGCGCAGATTCCTCCGAACTTTTGGAAAAGCTCTTTCTTTCGCTCATTGTCGGAAATGAACTGGTCTCCGGTGACAACCCGGCCGACAAAGCACTGCACTTCATTGTTCACGATCTCACAGGCCTCTCTGGCCATATCGATCAGCTCCGGATCCGCCTTGAATACAGAGGTCTCCATCCACGGGATAACGCCGGGCTCAAATCCAAGAACGGTTACATCCATGTCATGCTGGATGGCATCGCTGGAGATCACGATATCCCCCACATGGATATCCGGATGCAGCCCTCCTGCAATGCCCGTGTTGATCAGCATGTCAACCTCATAGACATCGACCAGGATCTGTGTGCAGACTGCCATATTGACCTTGCCGACGCCGCTCCGCACCACCACTGTTTCCTGTCCCCACAGATTACCCCTGTAAAAGTCCATGGAAGCCAGGGTCTTCTTCTCCGCATCTTTCATCTGGCGAATCAGAGCGGATACTTCCTGCTCCATCGCACCTATAATACCTATGCAAACCATCTCTTATCTCCTTCTATCTCAAACTCTTGATTATTAACTAATGACGGTCTATTCTATACTCTTGATTCAAAGGGAAGCGTCTTGCCGGTTCCCTTCCATCATTCTGCCGGATGATGAATAATCCGCCGGATGACATAGTTTAGATTGATTATAACACATACTAAGGGTATTCGTCAGCAAATCTCATAGAAAAAGATAGAGAAAACTCGTTCATTTTTGGAAATATTCATCTATCCAATCAAGTAAAAAAATGCTATACTTTGATAGGTTTATGTTTTACCTTAATCATTTTTTAGGGGGTTGTGGTCGTCACTATGAAAAAAATCATTCTGACCGGCGGGGGTACAGCCGGTCATGTAACACCGAATATGGCGCTGGTTCCTGCTTTAAAGGAAGCCGGCTATGACATCCAGTAC
>AUXO013577786.1_pt1 | contig 10626 bp, 8 predicted proteins | sample 768731 | NCBI WGS metagenome assembly AUXO01 (sample SAMN02715735, study PRJNA202380) | gut metagenome | biome: sheep rumen | host: Ovis aries | place: New Zealand: Palmerston North
TGAAGGCGTTTCAATGGTAGTAATCAATTCGGAAAAAGGTCAAAAGCTATTACCAACGTTTGAGAAGGAATGTGAATGTTTAAAGTTAGACATTGAATTTGCAAAAAAAGAAAATGCTAGATTTAGGGAACCAACTAAAATGAACCCTAAAAGAGAATTTTTCTTTTCAAATATAGATAATATGCGATTTGATAAGCTTATAAACAAATGTGTACCGCAGAAAAGAATGAGGCATATAATTGGAAGACTAATTCCAAAAAATATAAAAAAAATTATAGGAGGTAAATTAAATGGAAAAAAAATATAAGGTAGGTTATACAACGGGAGTTTTTGATTTGTTCCATATTGGACATTTAAACATATTAAAGAGGGCAAAAGAGCAATGTGATTATTTAATAGTTGGAGTAAGCACAGACGAAGTAGTACAATCGTACAAGCATAAAACTCCAATTATACCTTATGAAGAGAGAAAGCAAATTGTTGAATCAATAAAATATGTGGATAAAGTTGTACCACAAACTACTATGGATAAATATGTAGCATGGGAAGAAAACCATTTTGACGTGATTTTCCACGGGGACGACTGGAAAAATTCAGATATGTATAGAGAAATGGAACAAAAGTTAAAAAGTGTTGGAGTAGAATTTGTATATTTTCCATATACAAAAGGAACATCATCTACTATTTTATCAAATGTACTTAAGGAAATGCTTGATAAGCAAAAAAAGTCGGAGAAAGGTGACAATGAATAATTCAAGAACAAAAAATAGCATGAGAAATATGTCTTTTGGAGCAATGTCACAAATTGTTAATACCATTTTATCATTTGTTGCAAGGACTGTTTTCATAAACATTTTAGGAAAAGAATATTTAGGAGTTAACGGATTATTTACAAATATTTTAACTATCCTTTCTTTTGCTGAACTTGGTATAGGAAATGCTATTATTTTCAGCATGTATAAACCTGTTGCTAATAATGAAAAAGAAAAAGTTAAAGCATTAATGAAACTATATCAAAAGTCATATAACATCATAGGAATAGTTGTAATCATTATAGGAGCATTAATTACTCCATTTTTGGGATTTATAATCAAAGAAACCCCAAATATAAGTGAAAATATAAGTATAATATATCTTTTATTCTTAGCTAATACTGCATTGTCGTATTTTTTTACATACAAAAAATCGATTATAATGGCGCATCAAAAAGATTATATTATAAATATTTATGAAATTGCATTTTATATCGTTAAGAATATTTTACAAGTAGTATTTTTATACCTAACAAGAAACTTTATAATATATTTATTAATCCAAATAATTTGTACTTTTGTGGAAAATTTAGCAATCTCACTAAAGGCAACAAAAGATTACAAATATTTAAAAGAACGAAATGTTGAGGAAATAAGCAAACAAGAAAAAAAAGACATTTTTAAAAATGTAAAAGCTTTAGTTTATTATAAATTTGGATCTGTTGTTTTAAATGGAACTGACAATATTATTATATCTTCAATGCTTGGAGTTGCAACAGTTGGTATAGTATCGAACTATTCTTTAATTTTAACAGCAGCAACTTCATTATTATCTAAACTATTAAATGGTATAACGTCCAGCGTAGGAAATCTTAATGCAGTAGGAGAAACTGAAACTAAAGAAAAAACTTTCAAAGAATTATTTTTTACAACAACGTGGATATTTGGATTCTGCAGTATAGGATTAGCATTATTTTTAAATGAATTTATAATGATCTGGTTAGGCAACGAATACTTATTAGATTATATGGTTGTAATAGCACTAGCACTGCATTTTTATATTAATGGAATGCAGTTTGCAGGATACACATATAGAACAACAATGGGACTATTTAATGAAGGAAAATATACAGCAATCATTGCTGCAATACTTAATATAGCTTTATCTATTATATTATGCAAAATAATTGGACTAGCAGGAATATTCTTCGCAACATCAATTTCTAGATTAGTTACGACTACTTGGTTTGATCCGTATATTGTTTACAAGTATAACTTTAAAAAGAAACCTTACAGATATTATGCTCAATATTTTGTTAATTTTATAAAAATAGCTATAGTATATACAATATCATATTTTATCTTGAAAAATATTCCGATTGATGGAATAAAAGGTTTTGTAATTAAATTAATAATTTATACAATAACATCAAATATTATATTTGCAATTTTATTTGCCAATACAAAAGAGTTTAAAGGTGTTATAGAAAGACTTAAGGGCATTGTCAAAAGAACATAAATGCTTAAAAAAAAAGGAGAGCAAAATGGGAGAGAAAAGCAAGAAGAAAAAATGGCTAAAAATAGTAGTAATAGTGTTAATATTAATACTAGTATTAGCAGGAATATTGCGGTGGTATTATTATAAGCAAAAAATTCAGCGTTAATTTTGAAGATATAGATAAAAATAATTTAGGAATTGCAGATGACCTATACTCCACGGTTTCTGAAGATATCTCTGAAAGCGATTTTAAAAATATAAAAAATTTTGTATTATTTGGCATTGACACACAAAGCAAAGGTGACGGTCAAGACGAAGAAGGATTTGCAGGAAGAACAGATACAATACTGATAGTTTCAATAAATCCAAAATACAAATCCATAAAATTAATAAGTATTCCTAGAGACACATATGCAGAAATAGAGGGATACGGCAAAAACAAAATTAATTATGCATTCACATATGGAGGAGCACAGCTCGCACTTAAAACAATAAACACAAACTTTAATTTAAGTCTAACAGAGTATGCGACAGTTGATTTTGCTGGACTAGCACATATAATTAATGACATCGGTGGAATTCAACTTAAAATAACAAACGAAGAAAAAGAGTTTATTAATAAAAACTCTGACCTTGTGTATAATGTTTCAGGGAATAAGCAAAAGAAACTTACATCATATGGTAATGTGACTCTTGACGGAGAGCAAGCTGTAACACATGCACGAAATAGAACTGTTGGAGATGGAGACTTTACAAGAGCTGAAAGACAAAGAGATGTTTTGGCGGCAATGTTTAGTAAAGTTTCAAGTTTAGGATCAAACGAAATCTATGATTTAATTGATGTTTTACTAAAAGAAGTAACTACAAACATTAATGTCATGGATTATATGGGATTGTTAGGTGAAATTGTATTAAATAAAAGCACATATTTAAGCAATGTTATATCTACTCAAATACCTAAAGAAGAATATGCAACAAGCCAAATAATTAAAGGAATATATTATTTTGTTCCAACAGACACAGACAGAATGATAGAAGATATGAGAGAATATGTTTACAAGAAATAGGTGTATAAATGAAGAAAAAGAAAAGTAATAAAAAGAAAATAACTTTGATATTTGTAGGATTAATACTTGCATTAATTATTGGGTTAGGTATTTATGCAGGTAGCTTTATTGCAAACAAATTAAATAAAATTAATATCGAGGAAATTGACACAAGTAATTTAAGCACTAATGAAGATCTTTATGAAGAGGTATCAGATTCATTAACAAAAACAGAATTTGATAATATTTTGACATTCGCGCTATTTGGAATAGATTCTCAAAGCTCAACAGTTGGCAGAAGTGATAGTATAATTATTGCTTCTGTAAATTTAAATAACAAATCCGTAAAAATGATTAGTATTCCAAGAGACACTTATGTTACTGTGCCAGGGTATGGAAAAACAAAAATTAACCATGCATATGCATATGGTGGAGCTTCACTTGCTTTAAAAACAATTAATGAAAATTTTGGACTAGATATTACAGAATATGTTAGCATCAATTTTACAGGATTAATCCATATTATTAATGCATTAGGCGGAATAGAAATGAATATCACGAAAGCTGAAATGGATTACATTAATGAACGTTCATACGAATATGGATACAGTATTACAGGAAGGGCTGTAAAAAAGGTTACAAGTTATGGAAACGTATTATTAGATGGAGAGCAAGCAATAACACACTCTAGAAACAGAACCACAGGAGAAGGATCAGACTTTTCAAGGGCTGAACATCAAAGAGAAGTACTAGAGAAAATAATGAATAAAATGGTTAAAATGGGAACTTCCAAAATTATTGATATGTCTGACACAATACTTAAGGAAGTTAAAACAAACATAAATGTTATGAACTATGTAGGAAAGCTTACTGATATAGTACTAAACTCAAGCACATTTTTAAATAACATAACATCAATTCAAATTCCAAGTACAGAATATGGAAAAGGACAAATGATAAACGGAGGCTACTACTTTGTAGCAGATGAAGAAAAAATGAGACAGGATATGATAGAAACAATTTATAAGAAGTAATAAAGAAAGTTATAATGGTGGAATAATATGGATTTTTCTAATTACATTTTTTTATTTATTTTTTTTCCGATTTCCATTTTAGGATTTTTATTGATACCTAAAAAAATAAAAAAATACTATTTAGCAATAGTATCTTTAATATACTTTTCACTAGCTTCGCTAGAAAGCTTGCCTATATTAATAGGATCAATAATTATTAATTATGCATTTGGAATTATCATAGATAAAACAGAAAACAAAAAGAAAAAAATATTTTTAATAATTGGTATTTTTATAAATGTGGCAACACTCTTTTTATACAAATACATTGATTTTATTATTAGTAATGTTAATAGCTTGTTACATACTAAAATTAGTGCATTACAGTTAATATTACCGTTAGGAATATCTTTTTTTGTTTTTCAAAACATATCATACCTAGTAGATGTTTATAAGAAAAAAACTGATATGGAAAAAAACATTTTTAATTTTACTCTTTATACATGTTATTTTCCAAGAATTGTCAATGGACCAATAGTAAAATATGATTCATTTAAAAATGAAATAAGCAATTTGAAGAATCCTAGCTTAGACTTGTTTTATGATGGAGTAAAGCGATTTTGTTTTGGATTGGGTAAAGTTTTAATTGTATCTTATGTTTTAGGAAATATTTGGACTAAAATAATAGAAGCAATGAATAGTTCGGGAATAACTGCTTTAACTGCGTGGTTTGGCATAATATGTTATTCATTATATTTGTTTATAAATTTTTCAGGGTACATAGACATTTCAATTGGAATCAGTAAAATGTTTGGAATATCTTTACCGGAGAACTTTAATTATCCATACTTTTCAGAATCCATTTCAGACTTCTGGCGTAGATGGCATATAACGCTTGGTGCATGGTTTAGAGATTATATATATATTCCACTAGGAGGCAACAGAAAAGGAAATGTATATATTCACCTAATGATAGTATTTATACTTACAGGACTTTGGCATGGCTCGAGTTGGAATTTTATAATATGGGGCGTATATAATGGCGCTTTTATTGTAATAGAACGATTGATTAGAGATAAAAACTTTTATAAAAAAATTCCTATTTATTTAAAAAGATGTTTCACATATTTAATTATATTGTTGGGATGGGTATTATTTGCTAATAATGGACTAAAGGCTTCAATGAACTATTATGGTTATATGTTTAACATAAAATGCCCAGAGCAAGTGCAATATACTCTAAAGTATTTCTTAACACAATATAATATTTTCTATATTTTAGTTGGCATTGTAATTGCCTTACCAATAAAAAATTATATTGTATCAAAAATTCAGAACAAAAAAATTATAGAAATACTATCTGGAATATTTGCTATTAGTATACTTGCAATTTCTATAATTTTCTTAGTCAATAGTTCGTATTCTCCATCATTATATGCACAATTCTAAGAAAGGAGACATTTATGAAATACTTTAAGTTAATAATTATTGCATTGATGTTTACCATAATATTGATACCAATAATTTTTATTAATCTTAACCCAGATCAAATTTCTGAAATAGATAATAAAAAGCTTCCAGAAGCAAAATCTATAAAAAATATAAAAACATTTAATGAGTACATATCAAAAAGGATAGGATTTAGAAATAAATTTATAAATGCATATACTGAAGCTAATGATAAGCTTCTTAACAAAATGATACACCCTACATATTCATATGGAAAAGATGGATACATATTTTACAAAACTGACATAGAAAAACATGACGACACGTATCTAAATACATTTGCCAAAATGATAAAAGACTTACAAACATATGTAACAGATAGGGGAAGCTATTTTTTATTTGTTATTAATCCAACCAAAATAAGTGTTTATTCACAATATTTACCAGAAGGCTACATTTTTACAAATTACAGAATTAATTATTTGAAAGAAAAGCTAAATGAGCTCGAAGTAAATTATATTGACAATACACAATGCCTAATAGATGCATCAAAAACAGAACAGGTATATAACGTAAAATATGATGCAGGACATTGGAATGAGACAGGTGCTTTTATTGGATTAAATAATATTTATAAAAGAATGCAAGAGGATGGAATCAAAATTAATTTACTGGACATGGAAGATTACCAAAAAAAGTATGAGCATGTAGACACACTTCCTTCTTCAAATTTTGCGATAAGTGAAGACATTCCTCAATATACAATAAAAACACAGAATTATACTTTTACAAAAATATATAAAGAATATATAGACATAAGCAAAACGCATTCAACATATTTAGAAACTCAAAATGAAAAAGTAAATAACAACTATACAATGCTCTTTTTTAGAGGAAGCTATATGGGAGGAAAGGAAAAATTTATAGCAAACGTATTTAATAAAGTATATTACGTACACAATTATGATAATGTAATTAATTTCGACTATTACTATAATATTACATTGCCTGATATTGTTTTATTTGAGGGAGCAGAATATGCTATAGGAGATAGCTACTACAGTGAAAAAAATATGAAGAAGAAAATTGTTAACGTTTGTTACGACAAGCTTGAAAACATTAACGAAGAGACAATAGATAATGTGGAAACAGAAAAAATAAAAGATGCTGTAAAAACCGCGATAGCATCAGATGAAAAAGCAAATACACCAATTGTAAAAATAACAATACCAAATGGTGGATACGACTATGCATATTTAAAGGTTAAGGATAAAATCTACGACTTTAACTATATTCAAAATAAAACCTCAATATCATTAGACAAAAAAATTATTAATGATAGTAAAGAATTAGATGTAATATTAATAAAAAAAGCGGATAACAAAACAAAAAAACAAGTAATTAGAGTGCAAATAGACTAACTAAAGGAGTAAGAATGAAAAGAGACAAAGTATTAGATGTTGCAAGAGGCATAAGCATATTACTCGTGGTTATAGGACATTGCCAATTTTTACCGCAAACAATAAAAGTATTAGTATACTCATTTCATATGCCAATGTTCTTTTTTATATCAGGAATGTGCTTTTCATATAAGAAATATCCTAAATTTAAAGATTTCTTTAAGTCAAAAGCAAAAGGATTACTTATTCCTTATTTTGCTTTAGGAATTGTAGTACTTAATTTGACAAGAATATATGAATTTTGCTCAAATGGTACATCGTTTAGTGAGTTTTTCAATATGGATTATTTGTATCAGTATATTGGGATGGTATTAGCATATAGACTAAACAGACCATATTACTATAGTTTTTGGTTTATATCAGCACTATTTACTGCAATATTATTATTTTATTTAATAGTAAAACTGATTGATAAACACCCAAAGAAAAACTTAATATGTGTTGCAATTATTATTTTATCTTCTGCTATAGGCTATGTTATTTTACAATATATTCAAGGGTTTGTATGGAGCATAGATGTTGCACCAGTTGCAATTTCATTTCTTATGTTGGGATATCTTGTACAAAACAATAAAGAAATGCTCAAAAATAAAATTTTAAAATTTGACTATGCAATATTTCTACTAGGCATTAATGTGATATGTGCATTTACAAATTATAAGCTTTATGGTATCACGGATTTGTTTTCGTGCCACATTGGAAATTATTTCTTGTATATGTTACAATCAATCTCAGGAATTTGGATTTTGATGATAGTTAGTAGCAAAATAGAGAGTAGTAACATATTAGAATATTGTGGAAAAAACACTTTGATTTTTTATATGTTTCATTATAAAATCTTTTTTGCTATAATTAATGACATATTAAAGAATTATACATATAGCAAAAATATTAAACTAGTAATTGAAATAACAATAACAACTATACTGCTTTGCGGATTATCGTTCATAATCAATAAATTCTGTCCATTCTTACTTGGCAAATGGAATAATAAGAAAAAAATAAAGGAGGCAAACAATGCGTAAATATTTTGGAACAGATGGAATTAGAAGAATTGCAAATACAGACTTAACACCAGAGCTTGTATATAAGGTAGCAAAGGCGGGTGCATACGTATTATCTAAACATACTGATCATGCACCAACTATATTAATTGGAAGAGACACACGTCTTTCTGGAACTCTAATAGAAAGTGCCATGACAGCAGGATTTTTAAGTTATGGAGCAAATGTAAAACTACTTGGGGTTATACCTACACCAGCAGTTGCATATTTAACTAAAAAACTAAATGCAGATGCAAGTGTGGTTATATCTGCATCTCATAACACATTTGAATTTAATGGCGTAAAGTACTTTAGTAATAAAGGAATGAAAATACCAGATGAAATAGAAGAAGAAATAGAAGATGTTATGGATTCAGGAAAGGTTGAAGAACTTACAGCTGTTAAAGACAAAATAGGCATATCAGAAGTAAGAGAAGATTTATTAGATGAGTATGTATATTTCTTTAGAAAGAACTTTGATGATGACATAGCAAAATACAATAGAGATGATTTCGTTGTAGGATTAGATGTTGCAAATGGAGCTACATACAAAGTTGCAGAAAAAGTATTTAAAGCATTAGGAATTAATTATAAAATAATAAATAATAATCCAGATGGAGTAAACATAAATGAAAATTGTGGTTCTACTCACCTAGAAGGTCTAAAGAAATTTGTTGTAGAAAACAAACTAAGCCTAGGAATTGCATATGATGGTGATGGAGATAGATGCTTAGCTGTTGACGAAAACGGAAATGAAATTGATGGAGACAAAATATTAGCTGTATGTTCAAACTACATGAAAGAAAAGGGAACACTAAACAAAGATACGCTTGTTGCAACAGTAATGAGCAACCTAGGGCTTAGTAAATATGCTGAAAACAATGGTGTTGAATTTAAACAAACAAAAGTTGGAGACAGATATGTACTTGAAGAAATGCTAAAGAACGGTTATAATATTGGAGGAGAACAATCAGGTCATATTATATTCTTAGACTATAACCCAACTGGAGACGGAATACTCACTTCTTTAATGTTAATTAAAATTTTATTGGAAAAAGGGGTGACAGTTTCAAAACTTTGTGATATCATTAAATTATATCCACAGGTTTTAATAAATGCAAAAGTTAATAATAGCAAAAAAAGCGAAATAGATAATGACACTGACATCCAAGAGCTAATTAAAGAAACGGAAAAGCATTTCGCCGGAAATGGAAGAGTATTAATAAGACCTTCTGGAACGGAACCTGTCATTCGTGTAATGATTGAAGGAGAAAAACAAGAAGAAATAACAAAAGCTGCCAAACAAATTGCAGAATTAATTGAAAAAAAATTAAGTTAAATTTAAAGGAAGTGGTAATATGGATGAAAATGCTATAGGTGAAGTAGATCTAAATGCAAAACAAAAAGCTCAAAATGACCTTGAACAAGCATTACAAGAACTTTACGATGTTAGACAAAAACTACAAACTCTTGAAATGCCAGCGGGATTTGAACCAATTTCCATAAGCAAATATAAAGGTGAAATACAATTAACAGACAAACTACAAGATAGTGACGGAATAGTAGCTCAGGACTTAATTGCAATTGAGCTTGAAGATGAAGAAAAAGAACGACAAACACTACTTGTTCAGTTAAGAGATGATGAAATTCACTTAATTGCCACTATTAATGAAAAAAATGAACTAATTGTAAGTGAAGAACTAAAAGAAAAATTTAAAGATTTTGTAAGAGATGGAGAATTAGATACTCCTTATCTTGTAAGCAGAGAAGAAATTGAAAAGAAAAAGATGCTAGAAGTTCCTCTAGAAGAAAGAGAAGAAGCAGAAAAAAGTGATGAAGAAAGAGCCCAAGAGGAAGGAAGCAGAGAACCTTCAGGAAGAAAAGCAAAAATTGCTCAAGCATTAGGTGTAAGAGAAGGCACTGTTTTGATGGTTGTTGAAGTTAAAGACGAACTTACAATGTCAAGAGTTCTTAATAAAAACGTAGAACATGACAATTTGTTTCTTGTTAAATTAAAACAAAATACTGGTGCAGTTTCAAATGACTGGATGGTTATAAATCAAAAATCCAATGGAGAATTTGAAAGAGCCGTATTAACTGATCACTCTGATACAATAGGAGATATAAACATAACTGCAGGAAATAGTATATATACAGGTGAGGCAGTTGATATTGATCCAGGCGACATTAGAGTAAAGAATTACAGAGGAACTAATACCGGAAGAATAGATATTGATGTAAGGCAAGATGGACGCTCTATTGGCAATCATATTGAAGAACAGGAAGTAAATAAAGCAGGAGTAGACGAAATAGACACAGACAGAGAAGAAGAAGAGCGCAAAATACAAGAAGAGCTTGAGGAAGA
>AUXO010246204.1_pt1 | contig 10625 bp, 9 predicted proteins | sample 768731 | NCBI WGS metagenome assembly AUXO01 (sample SAMN02715735, study PRJNA202380) | gut metagenome | biome: sheep rumen | host: Ovis aries | place: New Zealand: Palmerston North
GAGTGATATCTGCCTAAAATAATCAGCAGTTACCGCCTCCCACAATCTGCCGTCGGACACTTTAATCAATTTTGAATATTACGTTTTGGCAAAACCGCCTGTCCAACGTTTTGGAAACCATGATTCCGGTAATAGTAAACTGTTTTGAAACCGCTTAATTGCCATTAATTAAATCTGGCATGTACTGTCAAGAACTGAAATAAATGTTTTCAAACATCGACAAATCATTATATATTGTTAAATCAAATATTGCCATCACTACAATTGAAAGAATAAAACTAATGAAAACAATAGTAGTACGACCTTTACTATTATTACCTGTTAACGAGAGTACATTTGAAATAATAATTGAATTAATAAAAATTATATTTTTTGAAAGTCTATAAAAGGTTAGATTCAACAAACACAAAGGAACAAATAGCAATCCAACAGCATTTATTAGTAATAATCTATCGATGCTACTAACATCAAATGAAGGAATATCGTAAAAATATAATTTGCTATCAAAAAGTGCCATCCCTCTACGATAAACATTTTCACTAGATCCTTTTAACACATTACTTGCATATATAATACTAAAAAAACTAGCCAAATAAGAAGCAGCTGGCATTATCCATCCAAGTCTACTTGTAGTCGAAGAATAAATAGAAACTCGCTCATTTATACTACTGAATTTACTTCCAAAAGAGATTAAGACAACATTTATTACATTTGAATACCTCATCACACAGGACAGGGACAATGTAATCAATATTGAAAAAAGAATAATAATTCTATTTCTTCTAAATTTATTTGTTATCCTTTTATAGTCTAGTTTAATTAAAAGAAGAATTATATATATAATAAATGAGCTATGAATAGTTGTTGCAATCAAAATACCAATTATAAATTTAAAAATTCCATTTTTTTCATCCTTTAATATACTATAAACAGAGTATACAAGAACCGATGTAGCAAGAAAATTCCTAATCTGTATACCATCCATATAGAAAAAATATGCACAATAAACCATCAAAAACAAAGATGCATTTTTCCCATAAGAAAAACATACAATTAAGCATATCAATAACGTTAAAGCAAACACTATACTTCGATATACATCAAAATCATATGTAAACAATTGAATTAATTTTGTAATCCAAAAAAAGCCTGGTTCACGCATGCTATGAGTCTGATCCATAACTTCGTAAAAATAATGTCGATAATTAATAATATCCGAATATTGCTGCGAATTATAAATAATTAGACATAAAGAAATAAGTGTAATTAATGCGGTACTTTTATTACCGATTTTTATCATATAGCATAAAAAATTCATCGCTATAATAAAGATTAACAGTGTTTTCATTTTATATTTCTACCTGCAATGTATATAGATATAAACTTATATATAGGTATAAAAAAAGAAAGATTCATTTTTTTTAGCTGGAATAGTGTTCTATAATAATTTGATAACTCAAATATTTTATGTGGATGCTTCAGATATACTTCAATCTTTTTCATATCATAATTCTTTTCTCTGGCAGCAACCATTTCTTTTTGACTTTTTAATGGTCCAAAATTTTCATAATGTGCGTCTTGAATCTCATTTCTTAATTGTATATCATTACGATTAATCTTGCTCAAAATATTCAAATTTTCTTTAGCTACATAATCCTGTAAATCTGATAAAATAAAGCAAGATTCTAAAATAGATTTGTCCAATTCTAGAAATAAATCAATCATCTCCATTTGAACTGGTTTAATCTTTTCAAACGCAGCTATTTCATATTTTTTTTCATCAAATATTGGCTCCCACCTTCCTTTAATCTCTTTATAAGATGATGTTGAAGGATGTGAGGCCATCAGCAATTTTTCATACAGTAGATAACCAGCAGAAAAAACCTCGTAGTTTTTTGATCTGAATGGAACTGCACTAAATACTAATCCTTTCTTTTTACATTTTTCATAGCCATATGTATATGATAATAACCCAAAATAATATCCAACAATCTTCTTTTCTTTTTGAAAAAACTTAAAAATATTATCCTGTATTGTCCCTTTCCATCCAATATCTACAATATAAATTGTATCGGAATTCATTCCTATACTATTAAAATAATTCTCAAGTCTATATTTTGCATCTTGAATTTTAGAATTTAATAGTTTTCTAAATTCGTAAGAATTAATTATATTTTTAAATCTCTTGCTATTTTTTAAATCATAACTTTGTTCATATAAGTCCTTATCATTATACCCATTAGCCTCTGCAACAATCATTTTTTCTTCATATGTAAAGTTAAGATTAGAAAGAAAGTTATCAATATTTGACTTATTCATCAAATAAAAATATGCATCGAAATCACGTTCATTAAATGACAATGATGCTAAATATGTTGACTTTCTTGATATATATACATAATGTGATTTAATTGATTTATTATTTCGATTATGCGCATATAAGTCAAAAATCTTTTTTAGAAATTCACCTTCCCTTGAAAAAAAATAAACATCTTTTGCACAATTACGAATTAATTCAATATATAATTTTTCCACAAACAGATAAATATTGATTATGTATAGCGAATAATTACTTGTTGTATGTGTACAAAGGCTACGATGAATATCTTTTTCAATAGTAATTCTCCCTTTACTACAATTTGACGAGTTGAATTTTTTCCAAATAGCTTTATACCCATTTTGAATAGCATTTCTATAATCTCTTTTATAATTATCTCCTATCATGAGACAATTATTAGGATTACTTTTTTCGGAGTCACATACATATTTATATAATAAACCCGTTGCTTTTGAGCATCTACATTCACAGGAAACATATATTTCTGATATATAGTTATCAATCATATGATACTTTAATAGTTTCCAAATGCTACCTTTATCCAAATAAAAATCCGAGACTACCACAATACGTTTTCCTTTTGAATGTGCACTTTTAATTGCCTCAATAGTGGCCTCATCAACGTACTGATTATTCTTTTCACAATTTAATTCAATATCAAGCAAATGTAATCTAAAGCTTTCCTTATCGAACTTATATCCCAAATTCAAAAGTCTTTTCGTAAATTCTTCAGTAAACGCATAATAATCATAGTCCGGAATAGTCTGAGATATAAACCTTTCAGAATCCTTTCGGCATTGATATATTTCAGAAGGCTCAATATAATAATTTATTTCCTCAGCAATTGTTTTAGCCCATATTTGCTTAATCATGTCCGGAGTGCATTTCCGGTGAACAATAGTATCGAACAAATCGAAGCATATTAAATTAATATCAAATTGTTTTAATATACTATTAATTTTATATGTTACAGACATATATTCCTCTCTATATTATTGATCTTTCTCACCATTCAGCCACCCAACATAATCAAATTCATCAATTACTCTCCTAGTGGATAGTTTTGGTACAAATCCCATTAAAGGGTATATTTGCTTTGTATTATCTGGATCTTTTTCTCTAATAAAAAAACAATTCTTATATTTTTTCGCTATTGCTTCATCAGAAACAAAACAAATTTTTTTCTTATATTCTAATTTTTCAAATTCCAATAACAATTGTTCCGAAAAACCATTTCTGTCATTAAATATCACAAATATATTATTGATATTTATTCTTTTTTTTCTAATATCCCATTTATTCCGCGCCTCTTCTACACTACTATAATGTACTAATTGAAGTTTGATATCATCTAATTGAGCCATAGGCCATTCATCTTCTCCCTTAGTTATATCTATCATTTCACAATCTAAATACTTTTGTAAATCCTGCAAAAACTTTATATAATCGCTTGCCGAAAAAAACATATTTATTGTTGGTGATAAAAATTCAAGCCCAAGGTCATGATATATTACCCCCCCTATACAATCAGAGGCAATAATTGTTGGATTTTTGTTAATTAAACGATTCTTATCAATTCGATTTTTCGTTAATTCTCTTATAGTTAACCTTATTGATTTTAAAATGGGCATTCTAACATCACCTCATTAAACTAATTTCTTAATAATTTCTTCTAAACGCTTTGTTTGTTCTGATTGTCGAAAATTTAAGTCTGCAAATACATATGCTTGTTTTGCTAAATTATCATATAAATCATCAATGCTATTAAGCGCATTTATAAAGTCATCATCCGTACTACATATAATACCCCCAGGAAGATATGAAATAATCCCAACATCTGATGAGATATAACACATTTTCGAAGCCATAGCTTCAACTAATGAAATCGGAAAAGCTTCCCATTTGCTAGTAAGTAGATATACTCTTGATTCTTTAATTAAATCTATAGTCTTAGATCGGGATTCATTACAATAGATTTTAACATCTCGCTTACCGTATTCTCTATCTAATTTGTCTTTTAATGATAGTAACTTAAAATAATATTCATTCTGAGGATTACCTACAAACACCATAGAGTAATCACTTAATTTAGATTTGTAAAATAATTCAATTGCCTTAAGTTGGTTCTTCCTATTGTTGAACGAACCAACATTGATAATCTGTTTCTTCTTATTTACTTTTTCAAAGAAAGTATTCTCTACAGCATTATATAAAACGTAATTATTTTTATATCCATGATCAATAAAGTATTTATATGCATCATCTTTTTCGTGAAGATGTATGGCAGCATCATAATTCATAATCTTTTCCCAATTAGTCGTATAGAATGGGTACCACCATAAATTTCTGATAATTTTTAATAGTATTGTATGTGGATTTGAAAAGTCAGTTTTATTCCATTTAAAAGAATGCATTCCATGCATATATAATATTTTCTTTATCTTTATTTCTTTTATGATTGGCAATATCCAATCGGCAGAATACGATTGCAAACATACATTTATTAATACATCACTATTTTCAACTTCTTGTTTTACAATATCCAAGAACTCTTTTTTGCTACCTCTATGCATAATATGAGCATTATATGCATTTACCCTTAAGATTTTTACTCCTTTATAATATTCTATTTTAGATGTATTACCACTTATAGATGTTATTACTGTAACTTGATTTCCATTGGCTGCCAACCCCTCGGCATGATACTGTGTTACATATTGAACACCATTCTTTGAAGGGAAATAGGATGCAACAGTAAAAACTATTTTCATTTTAATTACCCATTTTTATAATTTAATAATTTTTTCTTCATTCTAGAAAATAACCTACTAAAATAGTATTCACTATTATCAGCAGTATTCTTTATAATAAAATCTTTTGTAATATAATTTTCTTTGTCAAAAGGTATTATTCTATTTGGTACCAATAAATAACAATCATTGTCATACATGTTAGTATCTGTATTTATTTTTCTTTTTTGAAAATGAACATATGCTACCTCTCTACAACATATTTTTTCATTTTCAAGCCATATTTGATTTGCTATCCCATTATTAAACAAAAAAACACATGGTGGATAATCGGATTTTTCAGTTTTATTACCTTTTTTATATTCATAACACCAGAAATTATAATGAAAACTTCCAATATCACAATATGGAATAATATCCTTTATCTTTCCTCCATTATCACGTAACAAACTGTTGAAATTTGGCTTATAAAATAGCTCATCAAATGTCCTGTTTTGATCCGATTGTAATATCTCTTTATAATCACAGTACTTATATATATTATTTTCGTAATCAGTATTTTTTATTATAGATAGGTGCCCTAACATATGTATCTTGGAGTAATTTGAAAGCATCTCATCATCTATAAAGTTGCTTAGATTCCCAAACAATAAATCAGTATCACAGTACCCCCAATGAGAATATCCCCTTAAGTATTCTTTAAAAAAAAAACCATAAAGCGGTCTAAAGTCACAAAGTTTATATGGTTTACTCAAGCTAATATTGAATCCTAGCTTATCTTCAAATCTATTTTTAATATTTTCAAGTGTCGTGTATTTCACAGAAACATTTTCAGGATAATCATACTTTGAAAAATCATCAGTGAATATCATCCAATTATAATTATGATTCTTTTCACATCCATTTAACCAAAGTTGAAAAGTATTTGGTAGTTTTCCAAAATATAATAAAATAAATAATATCTTATGATCTTTTTCCATAATTATTCAATTCCATTCTTGCTTAAATCTTTTCTCATTAATATGGCGTTGAAAACGAGTACCTACAGAATTAAAATTTAGATGGTTAATAATCCAATTTATGTCTCTTTTACCAAGTCGACTAATATTAGCATTTAACATTTCTATTTTTCTTTGCTGCTCATAAAATTCTATATCATCTATATTTGTAATGCTAGAACTATATTGTTCTATCTCTGACATTATATAAGGAGCTATTTTTATTTCATCTTCTTCATCATAAAATGGATGAATTTCAAACCCATCATAATTACATCCTTTGACATTTAATATACAAACAAACCCCTTCTTATTATCATACGTCTGCTTTATCCTTAACCGATTTTTTTTTGATTCGCAATCATCAAAACACATATTACCTATGCTATAAGCAACAATGCCATCAGAACCCGTTTGATAGCCTTGGATAACATGAGGATGATGTCCAATTACTGAAATTTTTTCATTATTTATCAAAGAAGATCCAAACTTCACATGTTCTATTTTGGGATAATGCGTATTCTCATCTCCCCAATGCACAAACGCAATTGGATACATTCCATCTCTTCCTGCAATATTTATAAATCTATCTATATTATTACGAGTCAAAGTGTTTACTATTCCATTTTCAGGCAGATTACTATAGTACCATCCATTAGTAGAAAAGCAATTGTAACCAGATATAATTGCTCTATCATCGCCTATTACAATTTTTATCGTTTTATCCTGTATTCCAAAATAATCAATTTCACTGTCTGTTAATACCTTTGTCGTTTCTTCTAAGCCACTTTTCCCATAATCAAAAGAATGATTGTTTGCTAGTGATACCGCATTAACTCCTAAATATCTCAATATTTCAACATTCGCAATATTAGATTTGAGTGGCATAGATTTAAATTCTTTAGTATATTTTTGCTGTGTAAATGGAGCTTCTAAATTTGCCACAACATAATCACACTTCTCAACTACTTTTTTTATACTTGCGAGTCTTTTAAATACTTCGCTATTATCAATAATATTGTACTTTCCAATAAATGCACAATCTCCCAAGAATGCAATCTTCATTGGCTCACACCATCCAAATCAAAACAATTCCCTAACTCAATATCAAAGCTGTCCGGACTAAACGTCATGTATCCACTTCCATCATAGAAAGTAATTTCACCAAATTTTACTTCACCATTAACTTCATATAAATCAACTCTGGCTTCTGGAAAATCAGCAGATAATTTTGACGCAACATCTTTCATAAGTTCAAATGTAATAGGTTTTCTAATTACACGTTTTAGCGGCCTTTCGTCATCCCTAACTACATCTTGCTTATTTAAATCCATGTCATATATCCCCAAACCTCCACCTTTTCCAATTTCTCTGTCTGCAACTATATACATCCAAGTAGGTGTACCATCAAAGCAGAAATACTTGTAATCAACAAGACCTCCTAAATTAGGACTTGCTTCTAGATATTTTTCAATGATTATCCTATGATTTTTTCCACTGTAGTAAGGCCATTCTCTGCCATCACTTTTAATATGAGCTTTAATTGTAACCCATTCTGCAGCCTTTCTCTTCAGCTCTTCAATATCTTCTTTATTTTTGTCCTTAACAATAATTACAGAAGTGCCACCTCCACCCAAAGTATCCTTCATGACAAACTGATTTGGAAGCAACTCCCAATCAATTTCCTCAGGTGAATCATATACGCCATAACAAGGGATAAGAATATCTTCTAGACCTTTTGATTTCACATACTCACGTACATCATACTTATCAACACACTGAATCATAAGTGGATTTTTATAGTAAAGTTTGTACCATTGTAGCTTTTCAGTAAATCGAGTAGGTTTTTTAAGATTAAGTCTTCTACCGGTTTTTAATCTATACTGCAATTCCAACATTGTCTTGTCTGGAACGAAAGCCATTAAACGTAATATTTTTCGTCGTAAATCACGGCTTTTTATTATCTTCTTGTAATCCATCATGCCACCTCCGCTAAATCAGAGGTGATCTGATAGGGATTACTTACGATTAGGTAGTACCCCCACTTTATCAAAGTGAAGTTTTCCCCGAAACGATAATCAGCTTCGTCAGGTGTATACTGCACATACCCACTCCATGGATAGAAAGTCAGCTCACCGAAATAGATTTTCCCATCAACATCATATAAATCTACACGAACAAACAGGAAACCCTCTGACAGTCTCTCAGCTACACTCAGCATCTCAGCAAGATTGTCAGGCCTTTCGATCTCTTGATCTGATGCTGGGCAGTCACTGGTCACATGAAGATTGTTCCAATCCTTATCATAGAAATTTCTCTTATGCCCGATATACCGATCCACATCAACAATGATGTACTTTGCATCACCGTTATAGCAGAAAATCTTATAGTCATTGATTCCAGCCGCAGGATTCTCTCTGTTTATCAATAATTTCTCTACTACTATGCCCGGTTGCAACCCATAATATGCCCACTCACGCCCCATTGTATTCTCTTTCACTGGAGTGGAATCACAATGAAGCTTTTCTCTTACCTCTTTCTCATCAAGCTTCTTTTTATCATTACAGACAACAACATTAAGCCCGCCGCCACCATGAGTAGTCTTTATTACAAACTGGTCAGGAAGAATATTCCAATCAACCTGCTCAATTGAATCACATTTTCCGATGAGAGGTACGAGAATCTCTCCAAGTCCTTTTCTTTTTACGTAATCTCTTACCAGATACTTATCCACACATTGGTGCATTACAGGATTCCTGTAGTTTATCTTGTACCATTGTAACTTTTCAGTGAATCTCTTGGGATTCTTCAAATCCAGTTTTCTACCAAGCTTTATTCTATATTGCAAAGGTAGCATGATACTATCAGGCAAAGCACTAAGACCGTTGAGAATCGCTCGTCTTACCTTTGCTGACTTGATAACTTTCTTATATCCATTCATGCCTTATTAACCTCTTCCACATATTTCTCAACGACAATCTGCCGGTCAAATTCTCGCTCAACCTTTTCTCTCGCAGCCAGTCCCATCTTCTTTTTCTCATCCCAACTCAGCTTCAAGACCTTCTCCACCGCCTCTACAAGCTTCTCACTACTCTGGCAGGGAATCATATACCCATTAACGCCATCATCCACAACCTCACGACAACCACTTCTATCTGTTGTGATAATAGGACGGCCAGTGGCGCAAGCCTCAAGAAGCACATTACTAATTCCTTCTGGGTAATAGGTGGGGTGGATAATGCAATGCATGTCACCCATAAAACCGGTAACATCACGGATCATGCCGTGGTATTTCACCACTCCTGCTTTATCCTCTTCTTGAAGTCTTCCATCATATTCAGGCTCGCAGAAGCCGCAAACATGGAATTCTACATTTCGTCCCTTCATCGCTTCCGCAGCATCAAGATACTGGTCTATCCCCTTCTCTTTCATGATACGACTGATAAAGGCAAACTTTATTGTTCCGTCCTCCGGGTACTCTCTATATGGATATCTCTCCAGATTCACACCAGAGCCAGGAATAATCATGCCTTTTCCCTTATCCAATCCGTGGTCGTCAAAGAATTTCTTATTCTCATCGTTCTGGAAGAACACACGCTGAACAGACTTAAAGGCATATCTGTATAGGAGTATACAGATCTTTTGGCTGATCCCTGGATTCTCAACGGCAGTACCCAACCCAGTTATGTTCGCCACAAAGGGAATACCATACCTTCTCGCTGCGATTGCCCCATAGATATTTGGCTTAATAGTGAAGCCTAAGCATATGTTTGGCTTAACTGCCTTCATGAGCTTCTTGTACTCATTTAGAATCCGCAGTTCTTCTCTTGGATTCATCCCATGTCGTTCCATCTTAATTTCATGGAATATAGCGCCCAGTTTAACCAAATCATCAATACGCTCACCATATGGGCTGCTGATATGCACCTCATGGCCATCGTTTAGAAACCGCTCAACTATTTCAAGACGGAAGTTATATATAACCACATCGTGATTAACCAAGAATAGTATTCTTTTTCCCATTTACCCTTCCGTCTCCTTTATGCTCTCTTCCAACCTATATAATCGATACTCTTCTTTATAATCCCCGAGTCCTTCTGCATAAGCCAAGTTGCCAAACGCCTTATTAACATATCCGGTAATATGAGATAATACTTTCAAAACCCATCCAAATCCGGGAACCAACCTAACTGTCTTTCCATGGCACTCAGCAATCATCTTTACAAGTTCACTCGTATTGCTCCACTCACGATTGCATGGCCAAAATATCCCCGACTCCTCATTCTCAATCATGAGCCTGACGAACTCAGCAAGATTTCCTACATATAACATTGACCGTTTATTATACACTTTCGGAAACACTGGCATCTTCAGTGCCAACTTTTCAAGAATCGGAAAATTTCCTTTTCCTTCCTTTCCGTAAATCATTGGACAGCGAAGGATAACCACGTGGAACCGCTCGTCTGATAACGGCAGGAGTCCTTTTTCAGCCTGGACTTTACTATCACCATAGAAGTTGGTTGGGCAATACGGTGTATT
>AUXO016790964.1_pt1 | contig 10624 bp, 11 predicted proteins | sample 768731 | NCBI WGS metagenome assembly AUXO01 (sample SAMN02715735, study PRJNA202380) | gut metagenome | biome: sheep rumen | host: Ovis aries | place: New Zealand: Palmerston North
TAATTGGATCACCTCCAGGATATGTAGGATATGAAGAAGGTGGACAATTAACAGAGGCAGTTAGAAGAAATCCATATAGTATTGTTTTATTTGATGAAATTGAAAAAGCCCATCCCGAAGTTTTAAATCTATTACTTCAAATATTAGACGATGGAAGAGTAACAGATTCAAATGGTAGAACAGTAGACTTTAAGAATACAATCATTATAATGACCTCAAACTTAGGCAGCGAATATGTATTAGAAAATAACAAAGAAAAGGTAATGCAAGAGGTAAAAAATACTTTCCGACCAGAATTTGTAAATCGTATCGATGAAATTGTAGTATTTAATACATTAACAAAAGATGCTATAAGTATGATTTTAGACAAAATTATAAATGAAATAGAATATCGTCTAAAAGATATTGATATTCATATAGAATTAACAGATTCTGCACGAGATAAGTTTATAGAAGAAGGTTATGATATAAACTTTGGTGCAAGACCATTAAAAAGACTAGTAGGAAGAACTCTTGAAGTAGATTTATCAAAATTATTAATCGAAGGGACTCTAAAAGAACATGATACTGTAATGGTTAATTATGTAAATGATAAATTTGTAATTAAAAAAAGAATTTAAGCAGCAAAAGCTGCTTTTTTCGTGTCAATAAAAATATGATATAATAATAACAAAGGAGAGAATAAAATGAAAAAATTTGTATCAGGATTTCTTACATTTATCTTAATTGATTTAATGGCCATCTTAATGATTAATGCAACATTTAAAGAAGTACTTGTAAAAGGAGTATTAGTGGAAAGCATGAAGTCAATTATCACTAGAAATATGTATAAAGAACCAAATATAAATCTAAATGATATTATAAAAGGTGATAACGTAATAACAGAAAATTCATTTGTTAATGAAATAATTCAAAGTGATGAGGTACAAGAATTAGTAAACGATTTCATGGAAACAGTAATCGAAGAATTGATTGAGGAAGATGGCAATTTTGACAAAATTGATGAATTAGAATTAGAAAAAAGAATGGTAGAGTATTTAAAAGAAAACAAAGAGGTATTAGAGAAAAAAACAGGTATCCCAATTAGTGATACCATGATAGAATTTACTGCCCATGCAATTCAAGATAAGGATTTAACAAGAGCCATAAAACAGAATATTAATAACATTCAGAATAATATGACAGCGGAAGAAAAACTTTTATTAAAAACCTATAAAATTATTACCTCTTCACAATTAAAAACTATGATGATTCTTGGTATAATACTTACAATTCTATTAATTGCACTAGTACAATGGTCTTTTTATAAATGGATAAAAAACACATCACTATCATTGATTATTAGTGGAATACTTGTATCCATAATGAGCATTATTTTAAAAATAGTACTAGTATCTATTACCAAAAATGAAGGAATTAATACTTGGCCAATGCTTAGATTATCTCTAATTGTAATGGGAATAGGAATCGTAATTTTTACAGCATATAAAATGATAGAATTATTCTTAAAAAGGGAGAAAAAACATGAAGTATCCTAAGTTTCTAACAAATGATTCAACAATAGGAATTACAGCACCATCTGCTGGAATAGGCAAGTATAGTAAAGAGTTTGATTTATCTTTAGAAAATCTAAAGATAAATGGATGGAAGATAATAGAAACACCAAATGTACGCACAGAAGGAGATGTATCATCCTCTGCAAAAGAAAGAGCAGAACAGTTTCAGGATTTATATTTAGATGACTATGGTAAGGTAGATGCCATTATTTGTGCAACAGGAGGAGATTTTTTAACTGACATGCTACCATATATAGAAGATGAATACATGAGAACCGATTGTAAATGGGTAATGGGAGCAAGTGATCCGACAAACCTCCTATACTATATGACAACATGTTATGACATAGCAACAATGTATGGACATAATGCAGGAAGTTTTGATGCAAAAAAATTATATCAATCACAACAGATAGCAATCGAATTTTTAAAAGGAAATATTATCCCTCAAGAAAGTTATAATTTGTATGAAAAAGAAAGAGAGGGAAGAATAAATGGAGAATATAATTTAACGGAAAAAGTAGAGTGGAAATCGAATAAGCAAGAATTTGAAATAGAAGGAAGAATCATTGGTGGATGCCTAGATTGTTTAAGATATTTACCAGGAACAAAATCTGATTGCACGAGGTGGTTTACGAAAAAATATAAAAAAGATGGATTTATCTGGTACTTTGATATCTTTAGCATGAGTGCAGAGGATGTGTATTTAACCCTTTTTCAATTAAAAGAAACCGGTTGGTTTGAATATATAAAAGGAGTAATTGTTGGAAGAGTACTTTTCCCAAAAAACTACACATCCATGACATATAATAAAGCATTTGAAAAAATATTTGGAAATATACCAATTATAATGGATGCAGATATTGGACACGTAGCCCCTAAAATGACAATAATAAATGGAAGTATTGCTAAAATAACATGGAAAAATAACAAAGGAAAAATAGAACAAATTCTAAGATAAAGCAATAAAGGTAGGAGTTAACAATGAAATTAGAAATTATAGAATTAAATAAAAGTTATGGAGAAAAAGAAGTATTAAAAAATATTAATTTTACATTTGAAGAAGGAAAAATATATGGATTACTAGGAAGAAATGGTGCAGGAAAAACAACATTTTTTAATTCAATAAATAAAGATATTGACATTGAAAGTGGAAGATTTTATCTAGATAATGAATATGGAAGAAATAAATTAGAAACAAAAGATATTGGTTATGTACTATCTACTCCAGTAGTTCCAGAATTTTTAACAGGAAGAGAATTTTTACAATTTTTTATAGATATTAATAAAGATAAAATTGACTCTTCCAAAACAATAGATGACTATTTTACACTAGTACAACTAAAACCAGAGGATCAAAAATTATTATTAAAAGATTATTCTCATGGCATGAAGAATAAAATGCAAATATTAATAAACATAATTGCAAATCCAAAGATTATACTATTAGATGAACCATTAACATCCCTAGATATTGTGGCTCAAGAAGAAATGAAACAATTACTTAAGGTGTTAAAAAAGGATCATATTATTATTCTATCAACGCATATCTTAGAACTAGCAACAGATTTATGTGATGAAATTGTTATATTAAGTAATAAAAAATTAGAAATAATTCCAAAAGACGATGTAAATATCAAAAAATATAAAGATAAAATCATAACAATGTTAAAGGAAGAAAAAGATGATTAATTATCTATACAAAACATTACAAATTGATATAACATATTCAGTAAATTCCACCCTTTATTCCTTAAAAAAACTACCATTTATGAAAGGACTAATTACAGAAGATACATATAATAGTAAACTAATAAAAAGAATAATTGGAGGAATAGGATTATTATTATCTATACTGAGATCAATCACATTTAAATTTATATACTTTTATGGACTCATATTTATTTGTGAGAAATTATTTTCTAAAAATAGTACCAATGCATTTATACATGTTTATTTTTTCTTAACACTTCTAGGATTATTTATTAATAATAAGTTACTCAATACGAGTACAAAAAAATATTTTTCTTTAATTGTATTTCAAATGGATGGAGATAAATTTTTTAAAGCAAACCTGTTATGGAATATTCTAACAAGTAGCCTTTTAAACGCTTTCATGTTATTGTTTGTTGTAAGATTCTTTTTACCAGACTTTTTAATTCTTCAGGGAATTGTTTTATTAATAATTACAATAGAAGCAAGAATAATAGGAGAATGTTTCAATATAATTTTTTATCAAAAATATCACTATTTGTGGTATAACAATACAAAACTATACTTTACGATTATGATTATATTATTAGGGCTATCCGCATTACCATATTGGAATATTGTTTTAAAAATGAATAATATTCAAATAATTAGCATACTTCTTTTTGGAATTAGTATTCCTTGTATCATATATTTATTAAAATTAAAGAATTATAGTCTAATATATAAAAGAATAAATTACATTGTAAATCCAATGAATACGAAACAAGAAAAAGATTATTTAAAACAAGCAATGGTAGATTTAAAAGATAAAGATAAAAAAATAAATGATAATAAATTAAAAAACAAAAAAGGATATGATTTATTTAATACTATATTTTTTGAAAGACATAAAGAAATCTTACTAAGAAGTGCACGTAACTATGCCTTAATCTTTATTGTTATATATATAGTACTTGGATACATTATGATAAATTATCCAAACTATAATCAAAGTATTGGACATTTTTTACATGTAAAATTAGCCACCTTTGTTCTAATTATGTATTTTATCAATAGGGGATCAATTGTAACTCAAGCAATGTTTTATAATTGTGATCATGCCATGCTACGATATAATTTCTATAGAGAACCACAAGTAATATTAGGTTTATTTAAAAAAAGATTAGAAATCGTTGCAAAAGTAAATCTTATTCCAGCAATCGTTATAGGAATAGGAAACGTATTTTTATTAATCATATCTTCTGAAAACATCGCCTTAGGAACATTAATCACGACATTCTTATTTATTATTAGTTTAAGTATATTCTTTTCCGTACACTATTTGGTAATTTATTATTTATTGCAACCTTATAATAAACAAATGGAAGTAAAAAAAATAAGTTATTCTTTTGTTACCCTAGGAACATATATAATTAGTTATTGGATATCCGGAATTGTGTTAACCTCTGAAGTATTGTCCATCATTGGATTGATACTAGTATTATTCTATATTGCAATAGCATTATTATTAGTTCAAAAAATTGCACCAAGAACCTTTAAATTATATTAGAAGTAGAAAACTACTTCTTTTATTATATTGTAAAATTATCGTAAAACGATAAAAAAATATTGACTAACAAGAAAAATAAAAATATAATCAAAACAAGAAGGAGAAATAATATGTTTATAATTGAAATAGATAAAATGGGGAAATTATTAAAAAAAATAGTATGGATTGGAATGTTACTTGCTATACCATGTATTGTGGGAATTCCGTTTATATTAAAACATAATTCCAATATGATATATTCCATGCTTATTGTATATCCAAATGGATGCATGATGTTAAAAATTGCATATGAATTTTATAAAATGTTTGATTCACTTGAAAAAAAGCAACCATTTACAATCCAAAATGTTAACCTTTTAAGAAAAACAGGATGCCTATCTTATGGAATGAGTGTATTATGGATAATTGACTTAGGAATATTAATCTTCTTGATAAAAAATACATACATTGATTACATCATAATTCTAATATTCTTAAGCATTCTATTCTTTGGAGTAGGAATAGCCTTATGGACATTAAGTTTATTGTTGCAGCAAGCAACAGAGTATAAAGAAGAAAATGATTTAACAATATAGAGGGAATTATGATAATAGTAAATTTAGATGTAATGATGGCTAAAAGAAAAATATCTTCTTATGAATTAGCCGATAAGATAGGAATCACACAAGCAAATTTATCCATTTTAAAAACAGGAAAAGGTAAAGCCATACGTTTTTCAACACTTGAAAAAATATGTGAAGTATTGGATTGCAAACCAGGAGATATATTGGATTATCAAAAGGAGGAGAAAAAATGAAAAAAATAATGATTGGCACGTTATTACTATGCATATTACATGCAATTATTATAGTAAATAGAAATTTAGGAATTAATGTATTCTTGTTTAATTTTCCACTTGTAATATTTATTCTGCTGAACTTGAAAGAAAATAAATGCATAAAAAATAAAAAAGGACTAGTACTAATGATTCCTATATTAATATTATCTTTAACATATGGAATTTATGATAATGACTTAAAGTATTTAAATAGTATAGCCATCCCAACACTATATCTATTATGGTATATTTTTACAATGAAAAAAATGGACGGAATAATAGATATATTAATAGAAATATTAAACATCATGATAAAACCATTAAATGCCATTGGTAATTATGCAAAAGAATGTAAGAATCTTATTATAAAAGATAAAGAAATACCAGAAAGAACAAAACAAATAATAAAATCAGTTTTTATTATTACACCAATTATTATAATTGTTCTATTACTGCTTAGTAGTGCAGATTCTATTTTTAATAATATATTTTCATCATTTTTTGAAAAATATAAAAACATATCAGTAGAAAACATAATGATTCAAGTAATATCGTTTGGTCTCTTATTCTTCTATTTAGGATCAACAATATTATTTTTAAGCAAGGAATATTTAGAAGACAAAAGAGTAAAAAAACAACATCAAAAGAAAGATCCATTAACTATATCATTATTAATAACAATTCTTAATGTCATATATATGATATTTGATGCAATTCAAATTAATTCTTTATTATTACACAGAGTTGCAATAGGATTTAATTATGCAGAATATGCAAGAAGTGGTTTCTTCCAATTAATGTGGATATCAATCATCAATTTAATAATTCTTCTTTCTTCCAAAAAAACAGAAGAAACAAAATGGATCAAAGTAATGAGTCTTGGAATGGTATTATTGACTTTAATAATTATAATATCGTCTTTTTATAGAATGTATTTATATGAACAAGCCTATGGATATACTTTCTTAAGATTAGGAGTATATACAATTCTTGCAACAGAAGGGATCTTACTTTTGCCAACTGTTTTTTACATTTTAAATTCAAAAGTAAATATCCTTAAATATTATGCAAGTATCATTATAATCATCTATACTTTGATTAACCTTGTATCAGTAGATACGATTATTACAACCAATAATATCAACCGATACAAGTCAACAGGAAAGATTGATATTTATTATTTAATGAACTCTAATTATGACAATATAAATCAATTACGAAAATTAGAAAAAAAATTAGAGAAAAAGCAACCATATGATGCAAACCAGTTAAGAATATACATTGAAAAAATGGATAAAAGAAATGAAATTGATTGGGTAGAGTTTAATCTGGCTAAATGGAATGCTCAAAAGAATAGTACATGGAAAGAATAAAAAAAGGAATGTATTTTCATTCCTTTGAGACTATTTACAAAAATGTTAGTGAATAGTCTTTTTTTATTATTATGATTTTTAGGTAAACACCTATTTAATAATTGGATAATTATATTTAAATATACTTTTCAATTTCACCAAAAACTTCCCCTAAAGATTTATGAATCACTAAGTCACACATAGAATCATAAGAAGTTTTATCACGATTGATGAGAACTAAGTGATGTCCTCTAAAGTAATTGAGAAAAGAAGCAGCAGGATAAACATTTAAACTAGTACCTCCAACGATTAGTAAATCACAATTTTGAATTTCTCGAATGGCATTTAACATGGTATCATTATCAAGGGGTTCCTCATATAATACAACATCAGGTTTGATAATTCCCCCACAGGGGCATTTAGGAACACCAGATGATGAAAAAACAAAATGATCATCATAAAACTTATGACATTTTAAACAATGATTTCTTTTAATAGAGCCATGAAGCTCCAATACATTTTTACTTCCAGCCTCCTGATGAAATCCATCAATATTTTGTGTGATAATACATGAAAGAAATCCTTTTTTCTCCATTTTACTTAAAACGTGATGTGTGACATTAGGCTTAAACCCATTTGTATTAAGTTTATCTTTATAAAATTTAAAAAACTCTTCCGTCTTTTCCTGAAAAAAAGTGTGGGATAGAATTTCTTCAGGAGGATATTCATAAACTTCATGATACAAACCATCTTGACTCCGAAAGTCTTTTAATCCTGACTCAGTAGAAACTCCTGCACCACCAAAAAACACCACTCCTTTTGCATCCTTTATCCAAGATAATAAAGTATCAATATCTCTCATAGAATCACCATTATCATTATAGCATAAATTGACAAAATTAAAAAAATGTTATAAAATATACGCAACAACTGATGTTGTGAGGTGAATTTATTGAAAACAAATAGAAAGATAATCTATGGGGTAATGGTAATAGGGGTATTAGCAATAGCCATTGGATTTGGAATCTATGGAAATACAATAGAAAATAGCTTAGATATAAAAAATATAGCAGCGAGTGCATCAATGATTATTCCACAAGCTACAAAACAAGAAATGGAAGAAACAGAAAACCAAGAATTAAATTTTCCAACTATTCAAATGGAAATTGCACCAGCCGCTATGATGAAATCGGCAATAGAGCGGTATGATGAAATGTCTATTGAACAACTTGAACAAGCATTATATGCCGGGAGTCTGCCATTAGAGTATTCGGCACTTTATACAAATGCATCAACGAGATTAACACAAAGCAAAGGAGCATTGTACTTCAATGGACATAGAGAAACATATTATTCAGAAAAAGTTTTACCTGGTAATGGATTAAATATTCCAGGAAGACACGCAGGAGAAGATGGAACCATAAGAGATGGCGATGGGTATATTTGCGTTGCTGCAGATCCAGCATACATGGCAAAAGGTTCTGTTTTAATAACATCTGTTGGACCTGCAAAAGTATATGATTCAGGATGTGCATATGGAACAATTGATATTTATGTAAATTGGTAAGATCTATTAAAATAGATCTTTTTTTTTGATAATTTGACAAGAGAGAAAAACTATATTACAATAACATTAGTATAAAAATAGTAGGTGAATTGATTGAAAAGAATTAGAATAACCTGCATTTTAGCAGTATTTGTAGCAATAGCAATGATCTCGACGGGAACGTTTATTCAAAATCAAGAAGGAAAAAAGAAAAATGTAAAAATAGAAAGTACCAGCCAAAATATAAAAAATATGGCAGCAAATGCCAATATGATAGTAAAAGAAGTAGAGGAAAAACAACAAGAAGAAGAGATTCCTCCAACATTTGAAGAAGTAGAAATGGAAATTGCTCCATCTTCAATTATAGTTCCTCCAAGAGTAGAAGTATATGAGGGAATGACGCTAGCAGAATTATCAGAAAAACTAAACCGGAATCTTGGAAACGATATTATAGCAGGAAAAGGTGAAATTATTGCTTCTGAGTGTATTAATAAAGGTGTAGATCCATATATAACAGTTGCAATTATTCTTCATGAAACAGGATGTGGTACAAATTGTTCTAATCTTGCCAGAAATTGTTATAATTTTGGAGGACAAAAAGGATCTCCAAGTTGCAATGGAGGAGCATTTAAACAATATGATTCAATTGAAGAAGGATTAGTAGGAATGATTGATAATTTATCAAAAAACTATTTTTCTATAGGATTAAATACACCAGAAACAATTGGCCCAAAATATTGTGAAGGAAATGAATGGGCCGGAAAAATCAGTTGGTTTGTGAATAAAATCAGAAATAGTTAAATATTTTTGATTTTTTTTTCATTTTGTGGTAAAATCTACTGTATTTGGAGGCCTCTATGAAAAAAAATAGAAAAAAACCAAAAAATGCAATCAGTAAATTATTGAATATAGCACTACTTTCAATAGGCATATATATAGGAGAAAAGTATTCAATAGTAGATGCTAAAGAACTAATATATAATTTCCAAGAAATTAATTATATGAATGAAAATCTAGATGTTATTCTAAATGAGATTGAAGATGCAACAGGAATAGATACAGATGATAATCCAAATCTCCTACCATTATATGGAACATTAAAAAATGAAAAATTAGATGAATCTGAAAAATCCTTAATATATAGTTTAGATGAATTAATAAAGGATAATCCCTATATGGATAAGAATCTTTCGTACTTGTCTATGAGAGAATTAGATATAGAGTATAAAGAAAGACCTAACAATATAGATGATATAATTGTAGGATTATATTCACTGAAAAACAATAGAATTGATATATATAATACAAAAGAAAAAGTAGAATCGGAAATCGTGATTCACGAAATCATTCATAGTTTATTTCACAATGGAAAAACTGCCTTACTACCAAGTTATATAGAAGAAGGAGTAACAGAACTTCTAACAAATGAATATTTTGCCTCTAATCCATTCTTAGAAAGTACAACTTATCCATTTGAAATAGCCACGATAAGAATAATGTGTGAAATGGTTGGAGAAGAAAAAGTACTAAAAGCATACACAACAGGAAATATGGCGGAAATTGATATGGATTTAGCAAGAAAAATGGGAGTAGCAGATACCACAGTATTCATGATAGATTTAAAAGAAATATTTGATGAATTAGAACAAGGCCATCCTATTGATTCTATAAAAAAGCAAAGAATATTATCCTATTTAGATACTTTCTTCGCAGCAAAATTAAAAAATACAAATGATACAAATCAAGCAGATATCTATTTTTATAATAGAGATATTCTAGACATGATGGACAAAAAAGATGATTTTTCAAATTATTGGTTATATACGCAAGAACATGGATATTATACAAAAGCATATTTTTCAAAAAAATTAAAAGCAGAATATCCATATATTGAAAAAAGAAATATAGATGGAACAGTAAACACACAGGATAATTATCAATATACATATTCATATTAAGAATAGTGTTGCATAGAATATATAAGAAAGTCAGAAAGAAGTTGTGAATTTGACTTTTTTACAAAAGTATGATATAATAAACTACGTAATTGATGGCACATTATTCTAGTCAATTACTTTATTAGGAAGACGA
>AUXO013805863.1_pt1 | contig 10621 bp, 3 predicted proteins | sample 768731 | NCBI WGS metagenome assembly AUXO01 (sample SAMN02715735, study PRJNA202380) | gut metagenome | biome: sheep rumen | host: Ovis aries | place: New Zealand: Palmerston North
ATGTTAAATTCTGCTCATAAGGGTTATGAATACCAGGATTTGTTAAGCGCATATTTTGTTGCTCAGTATATAGCATCCAATAAATTAGATGTTGAATTTCTATTTGATTCCAAAGATTTCGACGGCGATAAATTCGATGATTTAAAAATCTATGATGGTGATAAAGTTCTTTATCGTCAAATTAAGCATAGTGAAAATCACTCTATAGAAAAGAGTGATTTTTCTGCCCCCGGTGCGCATGACCTGTATTTGAAGGATTTATTTGACTCTTGGCTAAAGCAAAAAGAGAGCACGACCGAATTCCGGCTTTGTTTGGCTTGGAATGAACCACAAGTTAGTGATGAACTAAAGCAAATTTTGCTTCCTCTTAAATCTGCACAAGGAAGTTTTCCTGGATCATTATGTTATAAAATAGAATGTGATTATTTGTGGCCTATAGATAAAGATGTCACTGGTTCATGGAAAAAGTTGAAGGAAGACTCTAAAAGTATTGATAGAAATCAATTTAAGTCCTTTTTAGACTCTTTGACAGTTGAAATAAAATGTCCCTCAATGAATGATTTAAACACATTATTGATTGGACAAGTAAAAAAAATAGGCGTTGGTACGTACCCAAACGATCACATCCAGATAAATGATGTATGTACAAAATTACAATCAATCGTTCAGAAATTACGAGCTGATGAAAAGAGTGAACGTGTATCAGTAAAAAAGATTGCAGAAGAATGTCGTATCGTACTTAATTGCGGTGGAATAGAAGAATCTTTTCCGATTGATAAGGACTTATTTGTTGATGTTTCGGATAGATTGCAAACGATAATAGACTCATTAAAGCAAAATGACAAGGTGATTGCAACTGCAGCTCCTGGGGCTGGAAAATCTTGGCTAATTTCGTCATTGGAAGATAATCTGAAGGAACATGGCTTAAAAGTAATAAAACACTTTTGTTATGTAAGTTTGCAAGATTCTCTATTTAAAGAAAGAGTTAAAACGGACTCTCTTTATGGAAGTTTAAAGACACAAATACTAGACTTATTTCCAGGTTTGAAACTAGGGAAAACATACGCTGCTGATGCCGAAGAAGTCATTTCCTTATTAAACCAAATTCCTTCTAAAACGCTTCTTATTATAGATGGCGTTGACCATGTCAAAAGAGTCTATGCAAGAGATTCTTACGAAGTTAATCAAAAAAGCGTTGATATGGTTTCTGCCATAAAACAACTGAATTTTACAAATCCAAAAGTTCGCTTGTTAGTTGTTTCCCAACCATTAGATGAATTCCGATCATTAGAAAATTTCTATAAAATCGATATTCCTCAGATTTCCAAGAACTTTGTAAAAGCATATCTTGCCAAGGTGCAAATAGAAGATAAAGAATTGGATGGGTTGTCTCTTTCTAATCAAATCCATGAAAAAAGTCAAGGAAATGCGTTGTATTGCAAATATTTAGTTGAATATGCAAAAGAATATACAACATCACAGAATTTTTCATGGCTAGACACATTGCCCCCCTATGACAATAATCTTCAGTCGTATTACAAATATATTTACGAAAGGTTAGATAGGAATATTGATGTTCCAGCGGCATTGTGCGGAGTCGATTTTTCTTTGAATAAAGAAGAATTAAAGAAAATTACATGTATCGGAAAATGTGTTGACGAAGGATTAGAAATACTTAGACCGATATTAAAATATAATCCGGTTTATGGATATTCTATTTGTCATGAAAGTTTTAAAAGGTATTTATTTCAACTTTTGACAGAAAATGAAGTTGATATAAAAAGCAAAGTGTACAAACCTCTTATCAATTGGCTTGAAGGTGAGAATTTTTACAAAAATCAAAAAGCTTACGCATGCCTTTTAAAATTGTATTATGAATACGAAGACTATGAAAAAATTTTAAAGACTGTTTCAAAATCCTTTTTAGAAGAAGGCATGCTCAACGCATGTCCCTTCGAAGATTTAAAACGAAATCATGCGTTCCAAAAAAAGGCATTGATTTATGCAGAAGACTTGAAGCTTCATATAATTCTTGCTGAACAAGCAAAAATGATACAGCAAATCGATTATATGGGAGTAAGTGATTTTGAAGATTATCTTGAGGCTATAAAATACAATATTAGCAATGAACGTGCTTATGAATTCATCCAAAGAGAAGGTTCTTCAAGGTTTGATTTTGACAGTTTATCCCATTATTTAGCAAAGCAATCATTTAAACCGAATGAAGATGTTCATTGGGATTTATGCAATTTTGGTGAATCTTTTGAACTAAAATACACCGGAAGATACGCTGTTATGCTATTAAAGATGGAGGCGTACCAGGAATTAGATGATTTTGTTTTGGAAACATACGAAAAATATAGCGACTATTTAGAATCCATCTTGATTCCTATAGAAAAATGGAATGTCCTTTACGGAACAGAATGGATGGAAGAGATTCCTAAAACAAAGCGTTTATTAAGAGAAATACAGCCCAAAAATCTTCTTTTAAAAGAGACTGTAGATTGTTTGATAAAAGATTGCAGAACAAACAATGAAAAAGATTTGTATAATCTCGTAAAAAATGTTGAATATGCGGCGCAAGATGCATCTGAAGATGCTGTACGACTAGAAATAGAGCGACTAAAAGACCATTTCTGGTTCTATAATTGGATAATCTTTATTATACAGACTTCAAGATTGGAAAAGAACAGTTTTGATGCAAAGGAGTTGCTAGAAGCGTTCAAATATTTATCAAGAGATGTAGATCCTTTTAAAGGCAAGCCAAGAGCTTGTGATTTGTACTATCTATACTCTTATTTTGATTTATCGTATAGGCGAGCGTTGTCTTTATGTAGAGAGAATAGCGAAGTTCTTTCAAAATGTTTGTCCCTACTTGAAAAAGTTTGTGATTTGACAACATCTTTACGAGAGTCTGCTAATGGACCTTTGACTAGAGATCGTTATTTAGAAATACTATTTGACTATGCTCCAGAGCAATACCCGATTTCAGAACAAGAAAGTGTTGTAAACAATTCAAAAATTCATGGCTATTACCATGATCTTGCAAATTTGTATTTTAAGTATTCGGTACTGTTGGCTAAAATTGGCAAAAAAACGAAGGCTAAAGAATACTTTGAGAAAGGTGTTGAATCTTTTTGGGGATATGGGGATCGTAAAGATGCAAGCCTATATGAAGTATTAGATTGTTTGACCGCTTATGCTCATTATACAGGAAAAATTGACCATAAGATATTGATTGAATTATTTGAAATGTCTATGGCTATCGTTCATCATACGGATGGCAGTGGAACAAATAAGTTTCCGGTATATGTGTTTGAACGGATGCTGGAAATATCCCCTGTTTTTGCAGTGGAATTTTTAATGAAAATGGGATTGAGTAATGATGGCCCATGGGGATATTTGGAAGAAATGACCTCAGTATTTCTTCGTAAAAGTTTGGCGAAATTTTCTCTTGAAGAATGGTTCCTTATTTGTCAAACCCAACCTCTTTTAAATTCTGATTGTGTATTGTCGTATGGCCTGAAAAATCTGCAAAATATCACAAGTGAATTGAAAGAGCCCTTCCGTAATTGGGTTGAAAAAATACCGTTTGTATCCTCTAAAGTTGACAATGAATATTCTGAATGGTATACGCAAAAAACGTGTTCCCTTTACAAAGAAATTTTTGATACTGACATTTCTAAAAAGAACGATAAAAACAAAGCTTATGAAAATGAGAATTTTAGTTTAAAAGATGAACATCCTTCATTTGAAGCGAATGATACTGAAGAATCTGAAAAATATTTTGTAAGATATTCGCTGAGAACGTCTGATCTTAATCAATTCTTTAAATTGTTCAATTCTTTAAATCAGAACGATAAATTTAAAATAATCTCGCAATACATTAAATGCTATGAAACATATTCTCGTCCTGTTATAGATTTGCTGTTAGCCAATATTCATGATGGCGAAACACTCATTTATCTTTGTGTCGGTTATTTTATTTATTCATTAAAAGTTTGGAGCAAAATTGAGGAAAATATAAAGTATTTTAATAAAGCTTACTCAATTGATTCTGAAAAGACAATAAAGTACTTAAAGCAGTTTATTGGAATGTATGTGGCAGAAAACGATTGGCCCTATGATATTTCTTCTACTATTATTCGAATTTTAATAGAAATTAAAGCTGATACAAAGTATGTTCAAGATGCTTTTGAATTGTTATATGAGATTACAGAAAGAAAATTGCCTTTGGACACGCAGATTCATTTTGCATCTGAAGTGATGCAAAAAACAAATTTAGATAAGTATTCAATTCAAGAGAAAATAGTTCTTTTACTCATTTCTAGATTGAACAGGTTGGGTATAGAAAAAAGTCAGCACACTATATATGCTTTAACTTATATTGCAAAGACAAATCCTCAAAATTATATTGAGGCTTTGACGTATATTTTCTCTGAAAAAATAGAGATTCTTCCCATTTGTCGAGCAGCTTTGTTACAAATAGTATCTGACTATATTCCAGAAGAATATGTTTCAGAGGATTTTAAAAAGGTCGTAAAGAAAAAGTATCCAACAGGATATTATTATGAAGACTGGTTGATCTCAATATGGGTTGATATAGGTTTTGATGTAGTTCATCAAAATAGATCTATTACCTATCTAAAGTCTCCAGATGATTATAAATTTATCCCATATATAAATCCAAAATACCAGAATCTTTTGGGTACAGGATTTTGCTTAGATGGATCACACAACGCTTTTAAACAAAAAAAGCAAGTTCTAAATAAAAAATATGGAGAAGACTTTACGTTAAGTGCAGAGCAAATAGCGGCAAGTCATACAGGTTTGTCTAATGCCATTTACGAGATAATCAATGAAGATCATTATAATGATTTTTCGTTATATCAAAATTCGGATGGAACGGAATTGGTTTCTCCGTTCTTGTTGGAAAATGTCATTCGTTATGTAGGTTCAAAGGTAAAGATGCCTAGTTTTGCTCCTGCAAATGATTCCTTTCGTATATCGGTAGAGGATTGGCGTTATGGACGTGGCGATAAAACTTGGACTACATTGGTTTATAATGAGGAAACATGTCGAAGTGTGGGTATGGGTTTAATGAATAAATCTTCTATAGATGTTAAGTCTCCAGAATTGGGAAATAAAAGCTCTGAAAAAATCTTTCGGTTAGAACAATACTTTGATAAAAAAGATTACAGAAATGATACTTGTATTATTGCAAAATTATCAATTCAAGACTCTTTTGAAAACCATGTTATATGGTTTCTTACCCCTGGTGCTATGCAAAAAATGAAGTTACATATTAACCCCAATATGTTTGACGGTTTGCAAGCGCTAGATGAAAATGGGAATATTATTGCAAAAATGATTGTCTGGGAGACTGACATTCACGGGAGTATTTGGCAAGGTGTTGAAATGCCCTGTCAAAAAGGAACTGCTTTGTTGTTTAGAAGAGATAAACTGAAATTGCTTGAACCACTTTTATCTTAAAAGATATTAAATTAGTTAAATAACTTTTGTTATAATTCATAATGAAAAAGGAACGCAAAATGGCGAAGATCGGTTTCCTCCACATTTCAGATTTGCACATAAAAGAAGATTCTGTACTTAAACCCGCAGAAAAGGTTGTTTCTGCCATTAAAAGTGACTGGATTGATGTTAGCCATATATACGTAATTCTTTCTGGGGATATCGCTTTTTCTGGAAAAAAAGAAGAATACGCAAAAGCTGAAGATTGGATTCATTCTGTTATGCTGTTAATACAGGAAAATATAAAGAAGCCAACAAGTATTTATTTGGTTCCTGGAAATCATGATTGTGATTTTAATAAACATTCAGGAATTCGAGACATCGCTTTACAACATATCCAGAATAATGGATACAATAATTTGGATGATAGTATAATTGAAACTTGTGCAAGCGTTCAATCTGATTATTGGCAATTTTATAGGAGAATAAATCAGTTTTCCCATGAATCTGAAAAGTTTATTTTTTATGAGACAGAAGAAACAACAGATTGCCATTTGTGTTTTTATGAGATAAATACGGCATTAACATCATCCCTAAACGAATCTCGTCTTTTTATCCCTGTAAAAAATTTTCCACGTTTTGATTCTAACGGAACTATTCGAATAGCCGTTTTTCATCATCCTTTATCTTGGTTTACTTCACAAAATCAAGAAAACAATAGAAATGAGTTTAGGACATATTTGCAAAATAATTTTGATTTTGCTTTTTGTGGTCACGAACATAATCTTACAGTTAGAGAAGAAAAAAATAATTTAACAGCAAATGGATTTGTTGATATCTGCGGGTCGGCTTTCAATTTTCAGAAAGATGGTAAAGATTGTTCCGAATTTCAAACGATTGTATTTGATTCAAATACAAAAGATATACGGCTGAAAACATATTTTTATGCTGATGATTTATTTTGTGAAAGAATTAAAACTTCTTTTATTGCCGATAAAATTGAATCAGGGATTTTAAGCAAAATCCACTCAAGAGATTTTATTAGTAGTGTTGAAAAAATCAATTTTACGTTGCCAAATAAGAATGGAATACAAGCTGTAATAAATGACGTATTTGTTTATCCTGATCTGGAAAAAATAATATCAAATGAAGAAAAAAATCATATTTCGTCGATAAAAGTCTTAGAAGATGATTCGGAAATAACAGTTATAGAGGGAGATGCTCAAAGTGGAAAAACTTCTCTTGCATTAAAATTATTTTTTGATACAGAGAAATTATCTAATCTGTCTCTTTTTGTAAAAAATAAAAATCTATTGATTCGAAAAAAAAGAGAGATTGATGATTTGGAAAAAATCATAAAAAAAGCATATGAATCACAATATGTTTCTGTTTGCTCGTCTTTTGATGAATTTAAACAAAAAGAAAATAAAATTATTTTTATAGATGATTTCTCTCTAGATCCTTTGGGGAAAGAAAACTTTCAAATATTTTTTGATTATTTGAAAGGTGTGTTCAAAAAAATAATTATTTTTACTAATTCAAGCTTGAATTGGCAAATTAAATTAAGGAATATATTTGGCGATAAAATTTCTTTTTTCAGAATTCTTCCATTCAATAATAACCGAAGATGCGAATTGTGCGAAAAATACTATGCATTTTATGAAAATAAAAATTTTGACAAAGATCAAAATGATGATTTGGATACCCTAAAAAATAATTGTATTTTGCTAAGGCAAATTGTGCAAAATAAAATCGTTCCATCGTATCCTATATATATTCTGATAATATTGCAGGCACAAAGGAATTTCCCCGCAAGAAATTTTGAGAAAACTTCATATTCAGAATGTTACAGAACACTGATTTATTTGTCTTTGATGAAAAGTGGATGTGTCAAAGATGATGAGTTTAATATGCATGTCAGGTTTTTAGAAGAATTTTCTTTTGCTCTTTATAAAAAAAATGATACTCGATTCACAAAAGAAGATTTTGACTCTTTTTCGCGAGAATACTCTAATAAATATATTCTAGGTTCTTCAGATGCATTATTATCTACTTGTCTAAACGCAAACCTTTTGAAAAAAGATGATGAAATTTACACATTTTCTTATAAATACATTTATTATTATCTAGTTGCAGGGAAAATAGCGAAAAACATAGATAAGGAGGAAGGACGGAAAATAGTTGAAGCTCTGTGTTCTAATTTAAATTCATTAGAAAATGCAAATATTTTGATTTTTATTTCTAGTTATACAGAAAGTGAGAATTTGTTGGATGAGGTTTCTTTTGCAACAATGTTGCCTTTTGAACGTTATAAGCCTGCAACACTTGATGCTAAAAGTGAGTATTTTAGTTTTATAAATGAAGTTATTGAAACAATATCTTCCTCTGTTATTCGTGGCGATATAGACCCTTATGAAACTCATAAGGCCATTCAAGATAATATAGATAAAGTTGACGAGGAATGTAACCTTGGTAATGAGGAAAATGTTGACTCTTCGGATGTCCTCGCTCCAATCTTGCAGTCTTTTAGATCGATTGAAATTGTTGGTCAAATAATAAAGAACCGATATGCCTCAATTGCAAAAGAAAAACTTCAAGAAATGATGCAAAATGTTTTTGAATGCGGTTTTAGAACGTTAGATTTTTTTTGTCAAGATTTAATTCGTGCAAAAGATGATTTAATATTAGCTGTAACAAAAGAATTAGAAAAAAAGAAAAGTAAAAAGGATGACCCTGCAAAAATAAAGCAAGCGGCAAATAATTTTGTGAGAATGCTTTCGTATTTTATTTGCCATATGATGATATACAAAGTTGCAAATGCTGTTGCTCAAAAAAATATATCCTTGATTGCTGATGAAGTTGCTTCTAAAATTAATTCAGAAATTAATTCACCTGTTGCTAAATTAACAGCTTTTTCTGTAGCGTTATCCTCAGGAAGATTTAATATGAAAAAACTTGAAGAACTTCACGATGAATTTTATAAGAAAAATATGCTTGCGCATAATTTGCTTTGCGACATCGTTCGTAATTATGTTTATACAAATAATATTGATATTTCTAAAAAACAAAAAATCGCTAGTGCTTTAAATCTAAAGGTTCAATTTAAACCGAATTTGCAAATGAGATGAGTTTAGCCCTTTTATAGTAACCTGGCAAATAAAAGTTACATTAAACCTAAATCACAAGGAACTCCGATGCGAAAGAAACCGTCAGAACTGGATTTTGAAGAATATATCCGTCAGGTCGAGCCCGCCAAGCGGGAAAAGTCCTACGCATGGTCCACGGCTATCGGCTTGCAGCAGGTCGATGGCCTGACTCCTTCGGATTATCTGCTCGAAGTCGCCAAGAAAAACATCGAGGGTGAGATTTCCTTAAATAAGGCTCAGGCTCTTATTGATTCTTATTACGAATCAAAGACTGAACGTACGGAGGACATTGATGAAACGGAAGAAGCGGACAAGGTTTCTGCCCGTATCGCACAAGTTCTGAGTGAAAAAGCGTTCAGTTTTTCGCCGTCATTCTTGATTGCTATCCACAAGCGTCTTTTTGATCGGGTTCTCAAAAATGCGGGTGAAATCCGCAAATACAATATTTCGAAAAAGGAATGGGTGCTGAACGGGGATTCCGTGATGTATGGGGCTTCGTTCGAGTTGCGGATGGCTTTGGATTACGATTTTGAACGAGAACGGGAGTTTAACTACGCCGACTTGGGTATGGATGAAATTGTGCGCCATTTGTCGTCCTTTGTTTCGCGTCTGTGGCAGATTCACGCTTTTGGCGAAGGTAATACGCGTACGACGGCGGTTTTTACCATCAAATACCTGCGTTCTATGGGATTTAAGGTCGGAAACGACATTTTTGCCAAAAATTCGTGGTATTTCAGAAATGCGCTTGTCCGAGCCAACTACAAAAATGTGGCGAAGGGAATCCAACAGGAGCCGGAGTACCTCGAAAAGTTCTTCCGCAACTTGCTGATGGGCGAGAAAAACGAGCTCAGAAATCGCTATCTGCACGTGGATTACAAGTCACAGCAAAATGTCACGGCAAAATGTCACAGTAAAAATGTCACAGCAAAATCTGATGGCAAGTCTACAGACGCGAAGTCCCGGTCTAAGGTGCAACTGAATGAGCGCCAAAAACAGATTGTGGAACTAGTGAAGTGTAACCCGAACATCTTACAGACGGAGTTGGCGGATCATTTGGGAGTCAGGCGAGAAACCATCAGCCGTGACATGAGAAAGCTCGTGGAGATGAAGGTCCTCAGTCGCTCCAATTCCGATAAAAAGTGCAATTGGAAAGTGGTTTAGTACATGAAAAATCCAACCCAAGCCCAAGTGTTTGAATTGTTTGGGCGAGTATTGTTTGTGTGCAATGTCATTGAACTCCAATTGCGCTGGATGCACAAGCGTGCCGGCGGCATCTGGACGGGCAAAACTCCTGAAGAGCTTCTGAAGTCTATAAAAAAGGCAGTGGAGAAACAACAGAAAGATGACAAGCACCCTCTAGGTCCCATAGGCCTAGATTTGATAGATGCTATTTATACTCCGCGAAATAACAAGGATTTTAAAACCGCAAAAAAGCAGCAACTTGGAGTTTTGAAAATCGACTACAAAATACAGTGCGAAGGACGACTCCTACAGGCAACCGAAAAATTCACGAAATTCATTGAAACTCGCAATTATCTAGTTCACTATTTTGCGAGAGATTACAACCTAGCAGAACCAGAATCATGCAAAAAAGCCTACGACGACCTAGAAAAGAAGTGCAAAGTCATCAAGGATGCAGCAGAGTTCTTCGATAAAGATTATAATCTGATGAATGCCACTTTGCGGGCTTATTCAGAAGAGATTTTGAAGCAATTCAAATCTGAGATGGGGGCGTTGCGGGGTGTCCCCGCTAGAAAGGGTAGCGAGCAACGTCGTGCGAGCGAGGGGAAAACTTGCCCCTCCAAATAAAACGAGAAAAACAGAGCAACAATCCGACCTATTGCACGAGGTTATTCAAGAACCTATTTTAAGGATTAGAGGAAAAACGGGAATTAGAGGTTTTAAATGTCAGAGAATAAAACGGGTGAAATTGTTATATACCAGACAGATGACGGACAGACAAAGATTGATGTCCGGTTTGAAGACGAAACTGTCTGGCTTAC
>AUXO015029118.1_pt1 | contig 10621 bp, 3 predicted proteins | sample 768731 | NCBI WGS metagenome assembly AUXO01 (sample SAMN02715735, study PRJNA202380) | gut metagenome | biome: sheep rumen | host: Ovis aries | place: New Zealand: Palmerston North
GAAGTGTATAAAGCCTACAAATATGATGGAAGTAATAAAGAATATAAAATAAAAAATATATTAAAAGCATTAGAGAATAATAATTTCGATTTATTAGAAGAAAATATATTTAATGATTTAACAATTCCAGCATTAGGATTAAATGAAGAATTAAATGATATATATAATTATTTAAAAGAGGTTAGTAATATTCATTTAAGTGGAAGTGGTCCAACTATGTTTATTATTAATCCAACAAAGGAAAATATAGATTTAGTAAACCAAAAATACAAAGATTGCTTTATTTGCCTATGTAAAACGATCTAAAAAAGTAATAAAAATTACATATTTATAAAATATGCAAATAAAATGTGGAAAATGTTTCACAATTTTTGATTTTTGTGACCTCGTTATTGTTGACACTAAATATATTATTTAATATAATAAAGCATAAAGCGTTTACATTGGAGGTGGACGACAATGAAAGGAATAAAAAAATTAAGCGTACTAGCATTAAGCATGGTATTTGCTGTAGGTTTAGCTTCTTGTGGTGGTGGACAAGGTGAAACAACATCTAATCCAGTTATTACAAGCGCACCTGAGCCAACAGTAATTGTTGATGGTGATGTTACATATGTGGATTTTGCCGAATTGGAAGCAGGAATTGGTGAGGTTACAACTATGAGCCAACTTACAAATTATCCAGGCGTATATGTTAATGAACAAAATAAATTAAAATATGAATTATCTGATATAAAAGTTCATTTAGCTCATACTAGAACTAAATTCTATTTAGGTGAGGAATTTTCATCTGATGGAATTATTGTTTTAGCAAGCTTTATTTCTTTAAATGAAGATGGTTCATATGTAAAGGATGAATCAGGAAGAACAAAGATAACAGTTGCAAGTGTACACACATTCTTCGTTGATAGTTCAGCAGTTGATACAAGCATAATGGGATCATATGATGTCTCAGTAAGTTATAGATATGGAGAAACAGTTAAGGTTTCAACATATACTATTTCAGTTAGCTCATCTGAATTTGAAACAACTGAAAATCTAGAATATTATGCTGGTGTTAAAGCTAATTATAAACAAGGGGTATTGCCTTCAACTAATAAATTATCAACAGATGGTAGAATATTAACTCGTTTAGTTAGTGAAAGTGGTTCAAATGATTTTGAATTAGATTTAGATACTTTAGAATTATCGACCGTAAAGAATAAAGTAAATGGTGTAGGTTCTGCGTTTGAACAAACAGTTTCAGAAATTGATTTATCAACATTTACAAATGATACATCAGCAAAAAAAGCTTACAATAGTGATAATTCAATCGTAATTGATTATTCAAGTGTTAATGCAGGTAAAGAAGGAAATTATATGATAACAGTTACATATAATGCCCCTGATTTAAGTATTAATGGAGTTGCTAGAAAAAATGTTGTTCAGGGCTTCATTATGGTTAATATTAACAACCCAATTACTGCAATTGCATTTGCTGGTCAAGACTCAGATTTAGAGTTCGAATCAACTATTGAAGGAATTAATTTAAATCATTGGAAGATTCGAGTTACAAAAGAAGTTGGAGATCCAGTTATTGTTGATTATGATGATACTATGTTTAAATTATCTAATGTTGATGATTTTAAATGGAATCAAGCTCAAACAATTACAGTATCATTACGAGCAAAGGAATCAATTTCATTTAACCAATCAATCTTTATTGCTGAATCTGAATCTCAATCTATAGTAAAATATATTGATTTATCTAAAGCTTCAACTGCTGAAGCAGATGGTTCATTTAAATTAGGTGGAACAGATTTCATATTTGGTCCTGCAGGAGCAACTTATACTAATAATAGAACAGATGGATATGGTTCAATGACTTTCCCAACAAGATTAACTATCAAGGGAGCGGGTCAAATGATTAGAATTGACATGGATAAGCCTGGTCAAATTCTAGCATTCTATGCAACAACAGGCGATGAGGAAAGAGAACTTGTTTGTCTAGATTCTGACAAGAATGAAATTGCAACTAAATACTCTTCTGGAAAGAAACAAGAAATTGTTAAGTGTGTATTTAATTGTGAATCTGCTGGAACATATTATATCTATAACCCTTCTGGTGGTATGTATTTCCACGGAGTAATTATAGCAAAGGCAAAGTAGAGGTGATAATATGAAGAAAAGTAAATTATTTAAATCTATATTTTTAGCTTCTGCATTTGCTGCTACAATTGGATTAGCATCATGTAGTGGTGGTGAAACTACTCCTAATGTGGATGATATAAGAAATATTAATGTTAAAGTAGCTTCTAAAGGAAATAAAGATATTTATGTATCAACTACCGGATCAGCAGATGGTGATGGTACTAAAGATAAGCCATATGATTTCTTAACAGCAACAAAAAAAGTTGAAGCTGGAACAAATATTAAAATGGCAGCTGGAACTTATAAATTTGATGAAAGAATTCCTATTGGTAAGGAAAGTAATATAGCAACAGCAGCAGAAATTAAATTTAATGGTGCTCCTGGAAAATTCATTACAGTTCAACCTGAAAATGAAGGAGATAGAGTTGTATTTGATTTCTCTGCAATGACATTTGACGATGGTAATAGAGGAATTCAAGTATATGGTAATTATTGGTATTTCTATGGACTTGAGGTAACAGGTGCTGGAGATAACGGTATGTATGTTGCCGGAAGTCATAATGTAGTTGAACGTTGTTTATTCTACAACAATAGAGATACAGGTCTTCAAATTGGTCGTGGTGGTTCTTCACAAGCAACACTAGATCAATGGCCAAGTTACAATTTAGTTAAGAATTGTACATCATTTGCTAATTACGATGATCAAACATTAGGTGAAAATGCCGATGGTTTTGCAGCAAAATTAACTGTTGGTCATTGTAATATATTTGATGGATGTATAGCATTTAGAAATTCCGATGATGGTTGGGATTTATATGCTAAGCAAGATTCAGGTAATATTGGTACAGTTTTATTATATAACTGTGTTTCATTTGAAAATGGATTCTTACCTTATGTTTCACAAGAAGCATTTAAGACAGATACAGCAAACCCAGGTAGAGCATATGATACTCAAAATGGTGATGGTATTGGATTTAAGCTTGGTGGTTCCACAATGACAGGTGATGTTGTTATGGAAAACTGTATGACATTTAACAATAAATATCATGGTGTAAGTGATAACTCTAATCCAGGTTTCTTATCACTTAAAAATGTAACAGCATATAATAACTGTGCTGGTGTAGGATTAGATGGTAAAGTAACTGATACAAGAGGTATTAGTTATGCTACAAATAAATCAAACAACATAGACCTTGCTAGAACAATTGGTTCATACAATGATTTCTATGGAGTTTTATCTTACGTAAATAACCAAAAGAAATATGTTTCTGAAGGAGATAACTTATATAATGCAGATATGTTTAGAGGAAGTACAGCTTACAGTATTTTCCAAACAAGTTATGAATCTTCAGAAAAATATACAGCATATAGGAGTGTAAAAGATGCTTCTAGTTATCATAATGCTGTATCTGATTTACCATTTAATGGTGGAGAAGAATATACTGGCTTAAATGATTCTTCATTTGCTGATTTAACATCAGTTAACGCAGTATGTTCATCTAGAGAAGCATTAACTGATTTAATTCATTTTGATAAAGATTTTAGAAATGAAGATGGATCAGTAAATATGGGTGATAAATTGAAAGTTGTTGATGAGAATTTATTAAAATTTGCTGATGGACAAGCAATTGGAGCTAATTTATCATTAACATCTGATCAATATAATCATCCAGATTATTTCACATTTAAGAATTCAAATCCTAATATGTCTAGTGATATGGAAAAAGTATTATCAGCATATATGGCTTTAAGACCTATAACAAATGTTGATGCAACATTCCAAGATTTCGATATTACTAACTTGATGAATGGTTGTGATATTACTTGGGAATCTTCTAATACTGATGTTATTCAAATTTTAACTGATGAAACAGTTTCTAAATCAATGTCAGTAGAAGCTAAAGCACATGTATTTGTACCAAAAGAAGTAACAACTGTTAAATTAACAGCTACTATTAAATATGCTACAGCCACTATCAAGAAAGAATTTGATATTAAAGTATATCCAAGAAATCAATATCTTGGCGAATTAGCATCAACAGGTAGTGATGTATTAAGAGTTGGTATGTACAGTACATATTATGCTCCAAGAGTATATGCGGTAGATGCTTCATCTATTAATAGAAATGAAATTGATTCATCATTATATGATTTAACTTATACTTATGAGTATGCAAGCGATGGTAATGGATTCAATACAGGTGATTATTATACTGTTGATGATGTTTATACATCAGTTCCAGGTGTATATAGAATCACTGCAAAAGCAGTATTAAAAGAAGATAAGACTCAAACTTCATCTTATGTATTCCATGTATATATAATTGACCCTGATTGTTCAATTGACTTCATTGATCAAAAGAGTACAGTTGTATTAAGTGCAAACGGATTTGCAGTATCTGGAAACTTATCTAATATTGAAGGTTATGTATTAGCATTTGCATCAGACACCGATTTAGGTAATTTAACACCTGAACAAATTGCAACTAATCCAAATGTTCAATCTTATCCTATCGTAACTGATAATGTTGTAGCTCAATTTACAGCTGATAACAATAAGCAATCTGCAACAGCATATTATATTTACTACACAGTTGTTAATGATAATCATAGTAATTATTCTACAACAACTGCATATAAGACTTCAGTTAAGACTAAAGCTATTACTACTAAGGATGAATTTAAGAAATTAGCAAGAAATGGAACACCTGATGGAACATCATATGATCCATTAACAATATTCTATTTAGCTAATGATCTTGATTTTGAAGGCGATACTTGGTCATGTACTACTGGTTCAGCATTCAGTGGATTATTTAATGGTAATAACCATACAATTAAGAATATCAGTGCAATATTCACAGGTGATAATAAGCCTGATACAAATAGCTGCAATATCTTCTGGAAGTTACAAAATGGTTCAATTATGAATGTTAACTTCGATAATATTAAATTATATTGTAAAGATTCTGCTGTTGGTAAGAGAATGGGTATTGTAGGTACAATGAATGGTGGTTATATTGATAATGTTAGAATTACAAATTCATCATTTGTTGGATATGAAGCAATCGGTGGTTTAGTAGGACAAGTTGTTGGTGGAGATAACTTCTTCAACAGATGTTCATTAGTTAACCCAATCGAATTCTTCGAAGCAGTAACTGGTACATTTGAAGATGGTGTTCAATACTATAGATATGTTTACCAACAAAATGATGATACTTACAATTATGTTAAGATTGATTTAACTTCTGAATCTTCGACTTATCATGTAGGTGATGCTATTCCTACAGGTAGCAAAGATACAGATAAGATTTATATTTTACCTCATAAATATACAATTTCATCTGTTAATAAATATCAAGCTGGTTTAGTTGGTAATGCTCAAATAGCTGATAATTCAACATACTTAAATGCTACATTCACAAATTGTTATGTTACAGCAACAATTGGTGATGGAACTGATACAGGTGGAAACACTGGTGGTATCTTAGGACGTTGTAAGAATGATTCTGATAAGTATACTATTAATATGAGTTATAACTTCTTCGAAGGAATTATAATTTCTCAAGGATTATATGGTGCTGGTATTTTAGGTGACCTAGACAATGGTATGGGTTATATTAACGTTGATCATAACGTAGCATTTGTAACATATGTTTATAAAGGACAATATTTAAATCCTGATTTCAATTTCAGCCGTGCAATCGCAACTGGTAATATTGAATTAATTAACGGTGTTCAAAAATATGCTCATAAGAATCTTAACCCAATTATTGGTAGAGCAACATCTAGCGATAATAAGCTATATAATTCTTATAGAAATATTGGTAACTGGGGTGAATACTATTCTAAGGTTGTAGGTTCATTATCAACAGTATTTGGTATGCAATCATACGATGAAGAAATTGGAGAAGCAACAGGTTACTATTTAACTAAAGAAATTTATGGAGAATATATTGGATTTGATTTAGTTAATATTTGGGAATATGATCAAAATACTCAAAGAATTAAATTAAGATAATATAATCATAATTAAGGGGAACCCTTGGGTTCCTCTTTTCTTTTGGTAGTTACCTAAATAATCAAATTATATTAACGATTGTAATTAATTAATCGTGAATGTATGATATATTACACTTATGCTAAAATAATTTAAAAAAGAAAAAAATATTATAAAAAAATAGGTAAAACTCGTTGTAAAAACGCTTTCTTTATGTTATCATTAATGCAGTTATGTTTTTTCAAAAAATATACATTTGGGAATATTTAAAAGGAGATTAAGAAGAAATGAAAAAGAAAAAACTATTCGTAGGTATTTTAATGGCTTCTGCAGTATTTGGTTTAGCTGCATGTAATGGTGGAGATGCTAACACAACTACTAGTGGAACTCCTACTACAACTGTAACGACAACTACTAGTGGAACAACTACTTCAGCAACAGAAAAGGTAACTGTCACTTTTGAAACTAATGGTGGTAGTACTGTTAATTCCGTTCAAGTAGATAAGGGAACAAAACTTACTAAGCCAACAAACCCTACAAAGACTGCTGACGAATCAAAATATGAATTTGTAGGTTGGTTTACTGACGAAGGTTTAACTACAGAATTTAATTTTAATACAGAATTAACTTCAAATATTAAGCTTTATGCAAAATGGAATAAGACAGATAAAATATCAGTTGTATTTGCAAATACTGATTTGGAAACTGTCAAGCAATTCCCAGGAACTATAACAAGACCAACAAATCCAACTAAGGCAACTGATGAAGAATACAGCTATACTTTTGATAATTGGTATTCTGATGAAGATTGTACAACAGTATTCGATTTTAATACTGTAGTAAATGATTCAATTACTTTATATGCAAAATGGAATAAAACTCAAACAGGATTTAATATTACTTATGATTTAAGTGGTAAATCTGGAAGTGTAAAAGATACTATTAATGTTAAGAGTATTCCAGAAAATTTACCAAGAGCAACAACAAATAACTATACATTTGAAGGTTGGTATACTGATAAGGCTCTTACAACTCCTGTAGTTGCTGGAACAGCTATTACTGAAGACATTACTTTATATGCAAAATGGCAAGCTGCTGGTATTATCAAATCAACAATTTGGAATAATGTAGAAATTGGTGAACATGCAGGAACTGGTTCAACTAAATATAGTGCTGATGGAAAATCAATCACTATTACTGGTGCTGGTACTAAATTTGATAAAGATTCTGGAAAAGATGATTATTTCTATTCATTTGCAGAAGTAAAAGGTGATACTACTGTAATTGCAAAAATTACTCCAGATGCTGGAAATACATCAGGCTTCTTAGGAATTATTGCTAGAAATGATACAGAATCTGAATCTATGGCTGCTGGTGTTTACTATGATTATTCAAAATCACAAATAAGATATGGTCGTCATGGTGGAGCAGCTGCTGCAGTATCTAGTGTTTCTGATCCTGTTTATGTAAAAATAGAATTTTCAAAAGGAGCACAATATACTACTGTTGCATCAGATAAAGATTTTACAAACATTTTATTTGCTAGAAACGGAATGGGAGTTACAGGATTAGAACCAAAAACTGTTGGATTCTTTGCTACAGCTGGAACATCTGTTACTTTCTCAGATATTAGTATTATTTCTAAATACACTGATGATAACAACGTAAATAAAGAAAAAGTTGTTTTCTCATCAGAATATGGTGAAATGGCATTATCTCATTTAACATCAGCAACTACTTCTGGAAAGTATGCATCAGGAAATGTATTTAATAAAGAAATAGCTGGTAATACAATTTATATTAATCATAAAAGAGATGCTTCTACTAAAGGAAATGTTAGAGAAGATGTTGGATTAGATTATCTATTATTACCTTCAACAAGTGAAGATATGACAATTACTGCTGATTTATACATTAGTGCTATTGATAGTGGTACTGATAAACAAGGATTTGGTATGGGTCAATTTTCAATCGTAGAAGGACAAGCAACAGCTTTAAATATATTACATTATCAGAAAAATAAGGTATTCCAACAAACATATACAACTAATCGTGGTTCTGGTAATTCAGGAAATCCAAAAGCAGAATCAGTAGAATTAAAGCAAACATTTACAGTTACATATTCTAAAGTAGCAAGTAAAGCATATTTCAAAGTTGTTGATGCATCAGGAAATGTATTAGTTGATAATACTGAAACACCATTAGATTTAACAGGATCAGGAGTTAATACAGATATTACTTCTGGAAAAAGTGTTCAATATGGATTTGTATTTAGTGGTATCACATGTGAAGTATCAAATATTACTTTAACTAATTCCAAGGGACAAATCGTTTATGATTCAAATGACTACTATGTAGCTCAAGGTGTTGCTCCTACAATTAGTAATGCAACTGCAATAGTTTCTGACGATAGAACAGAAATTGATTTAGCTTGGAGCATTGATGAACCAGGTTCTGGAGCTATTAAATATATTTTATATGTTTCACAAGATGGTGCTGAATATACAAAAGCTGCTGAATCAAAAACAAATTCATTTGTTTATACAGGTCTATCAACAAGTGGAAAATATAAATTTAAGATTGTTCCTGTAGGCGGAGATGAAAAAGGTGAGGCAATTGAAACAGAAGAAGTTGATTACCTTAAACCACTTGATAAAACAACAATCACACCAGATAATACTGATTCTCAAGTAACTTTAGCATGGACTGCTGTAGATACAGCAACTGAGTATGATATTTATAGATCATTAGGTAATTCTAATACTTATGAAAAGATTGCAACTGTTACTGATTTAACATATACTGATTCAAATGTTACTAATGAAGAATCATATAATTATAGAATCGTTGCTAATAGTGACTCAAATTCATCTAATCCATCTGAATATGTTACAGTCGTAGTATCAAATGGACATACAGGTGAATATGTATATGAAAAAGATGCAGCAGTTATTACAATTGTAGATAAGAGTGATGATACATTATTTACAAATACAGGTTCTTTAACACTTGCAAGTGATAAGGCTGGTACAGTTATATTAAAAATAAATGGAGAACAAAAATCTACTCAAGTTGTTACAGCTGATACTAATTTTGAATTAGCACTAAATTTAGTAGATGGTAGAAATGATGTTGAAGTTCTATTAACTGATGAAAATGGAAAGACAACAAGAACTATATTTAATTTTGTTGTTAATCCAAAAATTAATGCAAAGGTTGATAGTGCATTTACAGGTACAGATGGTACTGAAACAGCTGGAGTAAAAATGTATAAAACTATTGAAGCTGCTGTAAATGCCGTTCCTTCTACTAATACAAGTAGTTATGTAATTTATGTATTAAATGGTACATACAATGAAAGAGTAACAGTTGAATCTCCTTATGTTTCATTACTAGGCCAAGATGCAAGAAAAACAAAGATTGCATTTAGCGCAGCTATTGCTGATCATACTGCAACAGATATGTGGACAAGAAATGCAATGTATGTAGCTGAAACTGCAACTGGATTTACTGCAGAAAACATTACAATTGAAAATACATATAATTATACAAACGGAAACGATCAACAAGCAGATGCTTTATGTATAGTTGCTGATCAAACTTTATGTGTAAATGTTAGATTAATTGGTTACCAAGATACATTATTAACTGATTCAAAGAAAAAAGAAGATGGAAAATATATTAAGACAAGACAATATTTCGAAAAGTGTTATATCACTGGAAATGTTGACTTTATATATGGTGCAGGTTCTTCATATTTCCATGACTGTGATATAGTTGCTAGATATACATCTTACAAAGAGGATGGATGCTTTACTGCAGCTAGAACTTACGATCATGTAGATTATGGATTTGTATTTGATTCATGTCGTTTCATTGCTGAAACTGGTGTTAAAGATTTAGCATATAGACTTGCTAGACCTTGGGGTAAGGATGCCTCTACAACATTTATTAATTGTTATATGGGCAGAGCAGTATCAACTACATCTTCATATGGAGATATGAGTGGTAATTCTTATAAAAATGCTAGATTCGCTGAACGTGGAACATATGGACCAGGCTATGTAGTTAACACAGATAGACCATATTTATCTTCAACTGAAGCTACAGCTGCATTAGAAAAAGTAGTAGCAGGTTTTGATTATTCAACTGTTATGACAAATCTTTATAAATAATAATTGAATATTTATTAAAAATTAATATGTAAAAACGGATGCGATTGCATACTTCTAAAGAGGGGTAAGCGTAGCATCCGTTTTTATTATTAGTTTCTAATTACTTTTCCATCTTATTTTATTAAGATTTAGTCCTAATACATTTTTAAAAATAATATTTTCACTATTTCCCATTATTTACAAATATTTCTAACTTGATTAAATATATTACATTAAGTATAATAACAAACAAGGTGATTAAATTGGAAAAACGAGTATTAAGTTTCTTAAAGGATAACAATATTAATATAAATAAGCCTATTGTTGTTGCTGTATC
>AUXO012376793.1_pt1 | contig 10619 bp, 9 predicted proteins | sample 768731 | NCBI WGS metagenome assembly AUXO01 (sample SAMN02715735, study PRJNA202380) | gut metagenome | biome: sheep rumen | host: Ovis aries | place: New Zealand: Palmerston North
ACTTATAACAATTTAAGTAATTTTTCATTAAATACTTTAAAGATATTTCATTTAATTCAAAAATCTATTTTCAATCAATTTATGATCTTATACATATTTTTAGCATCTTCGGAAGACACTCACTTAAATCCATGAGCTATAAATGAGCTATTCCTTATTTCTTTCATCTTTTTTAAGTCTATATATTTCAACCATATATTAAATAAGTTTTCAGACAATCTGTTTACTTTTCTATAATTAGCAACGTATTTTTCATATTCAAATGGGGGTATCTTTTCATTTTCATCATCTCAATAACTATTAGATATTAATCAAATAGACTTACAATAATCAATATCAGAAAAAGATTTATTAGTTATTGATTCAAAAATATAATGTAAAATTCATTCAATCAAAGAATACAATTTTGCAACCATCACAGCATAATCCGCTTTTAAATAAGATATCTCAATATTTTGCAACAACTCTTTTATTTGATTTTCTAAACTATTTTCATTAGGCAACTCATATAATGAAGAAATTTTACATTCACAAGTTTTTTCAAACAAAAAATCAAATCTGTTCTTTGCATATTCTAAGCATTTTCTAAAATCAGAGTTATTAATTCTGGATCAATTTAGAATATACAATGCTCAAGCATAATTAAAATTTTCAATCATTCACCTAATTTTTTCTTTATCCATATTTTTTAAATATTCATTTTGAACCATAGAAGAAAAAACTGTTTCAGTACTTTCATCCACATCCAAAATTATAGGTGATTGATTTTTCATAACTGCATAAAAATTTAATGCTTCCTTCATAGCAGGAATTCAACCACTTCAAGATATAATAATATTATCATTCCATGAGATATTTTCATCAAAAAAATTTTCTATAAAAAGAAAGGCATTTTCTCTATTTCTTGGATCATCTTTTTTCTCTATTAATTTCACATCATATTTATCTCACAAAAGTTTTTTAATAATCAATCACTCGAAATAAGTATCCTGGTGAAATCACTGATTTGTAACTATTAAATAAATTTTATTTATATTATATTCAGACAAAATAGTGTTAATAATATTTACAGAAAGATTTTCTTTTTCTTCTTCAAAATTATCCCATAACATTTCGGTAAATTCAAAAAATCATTTATCTTTTTTTTCAATAAATTCTCATCAATATTTTAGATTCCTATTTCAAATATTAGCAATTAATATAGACAAACTTTCCGCCATAATATTATAACAACATATAAAAGCAAATTAAATATACAAAAAGACATAAACTTTGCAAGTTTTGTCTATTAAAAGATATTAATACTCAGTAATAGAGAACTACATTTTAATCTTTTGTTTTTTATCAAAACACAAAAAAAACAAGTCCCAATGCTCATAGATATGAGCTTTATCTTAATATACATCCAAAGTTTGCCCTGAGAGTGAGGATTACCCGTTTCGATGCTCATAGTTATGAGCTTTATCTTATTCGAAAACTTGATAAAATCTTTCAGAGAGGAGTTCTGACCTGTTTCGATGCTCATAGTTATGAGCTTTATCTTATTAAGGAAATCGTAAGAGCTAATAAAAAAACTATCGGTTGAAGTTTCGATGCTCATAGTTATGAGCTTTATCTTATTCAAGTTAAGAAATGTTATCAGAATAATCTTATTGAGTTTCGATGCTCATAGTTATGAGCTTTATCTTATTAATACCGAGTGCTTAGACGAACAACACCAAAGATTTGTGTTTCGATGCTCATAGTTATGAGCTTTATCTTATTATTTATTTCAACAATAAACAATCAAAATGGCAACAACAAGTTTCGATGCTCATAGTTATGAGCTTTATCTTATTCAGAAAAGAAACAAAACAAGAGGTTCTACAATGAATTGTTTCGATGCTCATAGTTATGAGCTTTATCTTATTTCTTTAATATTACCAATTATGAAATTCTTTGAACAATTAAGTTTCGATGCTCATAGTTATGAGCTTTATCTTATTTTTAAAAGAAATAGACTTATTCAAAAATAGCTTTTTCTTGTTTCGATGCTCATAGTTATGAGCTTTATCTTATTATTATAATAAGAATTTATAATGAAAGCAAACCAGAAGAGTTTCGATGCTCATAGTTATGAGCTTTATCTTATTGTTTTAATTATGGAGTACAAAAAAAATATATTCTGTTTCGATGCTCATAGTTATGAGCTTTATCTTATTAGCACCTTTATAAACTAATATGAACACCTAAGAAAAAATCATCAATTCCGAGAAAAATTAAAATTTTTCCATTTTTTTGATAAATTCATCTTAAGTTTCAGTATTTTACCAGTTTAAAAGTGCGACGAGAAAATTGAAACTAATTTTCCCATCCATTGTATTATATATATTCACACGAGAATTACAACAATTTACCATTTACACTATTTGTACTTTTATAAGAATATTATATCTAAAAAAGAATATTCCCTATGATATACAAATATATCTAATGCCTTATCACACAAAGAATTTCCAATCATAAATTTCACCAAAAAATATAAAACTATATAATATCAAAACATCTCATTTTATTAAAAGTAGAATAAAAATATGAGATAGAATACTCAATAGTAATCAAAAGTTTTATAAAAGATATTATAATAATATATAGATTTCTTCAAAAACAAACTAACTTATTATTATTTTTAAAATCTCTTGCATTTATAATATGTACAATTAGATTAGTAGAAAGTCTAAATTTTTATACAATACAATATTCTATATGATTATTAAAAAAATTCAGCTGAAATTTAAAAGTGGTTATTTAACTCCGCTAGAATCAGATACAATACTTTGATACATTTTTGCAAAAAATTTCTTAGAATTAGAATCAGTATTTAATAAATACAAACAATGAGACATTCCATTTAAAATATCTAATGGTTTTATTAATTGAAATATTAGTAGACCAATTATCTTTGGAGATAACAAGCACGATAAATCTTCATTATTAGCCGATTTAATAATTGAAAAGGACAAAAAACTTTTAAAAAGTCTGAGTTATGTTCCATTAAAAAAAGAAATCCTAAAAGCTATTTTTGAAGATCAAGATAAAATACCTGATATCCTTAAAACAATGAATGAATCTAATGTTGAAATTGAATGTCTTTCATCTGAAATGAAAAATAGCATTCCTAGATTTAATCAATGAGAAACAACACCTTTTGTAGTAAATAATATAAGGTACTCAACATCAGAATATAATATTTATGTAAAAATTTATGACGAAAAAGATTTTTCAAAATTCTTTGAATTGATGCAAAAGACTTTATTAGCATTATGACGATGAAAATGAGTTTCAAGATGATATGGGAAAATATCAACCTGTGAATTAAAAGATTTAACAGATGAAGAAAGTGAAGCCATTAATTATCTTGAGCAATTAAAAAGCAAGAATCAAATAGTAGTACTAAACAATTATAAACCAGACAATGCTGAAATAGAAAAAATAAATTTAGAAAAGTCATATTTACAATTCATAAACAAAAATACTAAAACAAAAGAGAGAAATGTATTTAAATGAAATATGAAATTTATTGCACCAGGAAGCGTCTTATATGTAAAAGATTGAGAACTAAAGGGATCTTATTATCAAGTATGAACATCTTTTAATTTCTGATATATATTCTAATGTATATAAATTTTTACAAATTAGTTATAGCTTCATATCTTCATGATATGTGAAAACTTTTATGGAGATGATGAATAGAGAGAAAATCAACCAAATACAATGTTGCTCATGCAGAACAGGTATTTACATTTTTCAATGACAAGAAAAAAAATTATTCAGAATTTTGGAAGGAAATTTGATTAATTGCATCATTACATCATGCTAAAGATTTTTATAGCTATAAAAACCGAAAAGATGAAAGTCAAAAACAGTTAGCACGATTAATATATATGGCTGACAATATTTCTTCATCAGAAAGAATAGATGAAGAAAACCTTGAAGAAAAAAGAGAATATGAGCATATCAAAAATTTTTGATTAAGACCTGTTTTTGAAAATATTTTTACTGAGCAATTATCATCTACTCACGGATATATACCATGCTTGTTAGAAGATGTAAATTTTAAAATGACTGATAAATGAGCTACAATAGACAAAGCAGAAAATGGATTTTTAAAAGACATATTAAAATGATGATGAGATGAATCCATCAATAACTGATTTAAAAAATTAGCTCAAAACTTTAGTAACGAATTAGATGATTTAGTATCTAAATATAATTATGACAACCTTACTGAAGAACAATGCAAAATATTAATCAACCAATTAGATATTATTCTTCAAAATTATTTTAGCTTTATCCCTTCTGATGCATATAAATCAATAGGGGATATATCACTCTATGATCATACAAAAACAACAGCAGCAATTGCCGTTACATTATTTAAAAACGAGATTCACCTTTGAAAAGATATTTATAACAAAGAAACTAATGAGATTACCAAAGAAGAAATTTCATTAATTGCTTGAGACTTCCCAAGTATCCAAAAATATATATTTTGAAATATCAAAAAATCAGAATGATTAGCTAAGAGGTTAAGAGCAAAATCATTAACAGTTCAATTATTAAACGAATCAGTAATCGAATATATATGTTACAAATTATGATTACCAAGAGCTAATGTATTAATGAATGCTTGATGAAAATTTGTGATTTTGACATGAAAAGTTAAAAAAGATGAAATAAAGAATATAAAACATTCTATTAATCAGTTCCTTATCGATAAATATGATTGAAATATAAGATTTGCATTAATCTCACAAGAAAAAAAGATTTCAGAATTATTCCCTCATGAAAATCTAATGAATGTGCAAGATGTTTTCTCTTCTTTGTTTGATTTACTTTCACAAGAAAAATATCAATTGTATGATGCGGATAATTTAAAGTCAATGTTTGTAGAAAAATCTGTATCAGGAAAGGTAGTTTGTAATTTATGTGGATTATACTATGCAGATCAAGAAGAAGAAAATTGAAATGCATGTTGTGAAAATTGTAAAAAAGAAAAAGAATTATGAGAAAAAATCGTTAAACAATCATGTAAATGAGTATTCCTACGCTATCATAATGGTGAAAAATTTGATTTTTCAATAGATTTTGATTGATTAAACAAAGATGAATTATTTGTCCAATGGAATTCATGGAAATTAAATAATAATACAATTCCCATGATAGCAAAATCAATAAATCTATATGTACCAAAAGATTGAGATTCAACAAAAGAATTTGAAAAAATAGCAAGTAAAAACAAGAAATATCTTTGTATGGTAAAGTGAGATATTGATTCAATGTGATTGTTATTTAAACATGGGTTTGATTATTCAACAAATTGATGAATAGAAATAGCTAAGAATACTATTTATTCAGTTAGTAGATTAGTACAAATTAGTAGAATGCTGGAACTTTTTTTCTGAAAATATTTAGAAAAAGAAATAGCCAACGAATTCCCTGATGTTTATACAGTATTTAGTGGGGGAGATGACTTTGTATTTATAGTACCTTTCAGGGATAGATTCAGCTTTACCTACTCAATATCTGAAAAATTTGAAAAATTTGTAGCTGAGAATAAGCATATTCATTTCAGTTTATGAATTTCTATATTTAAAGATAAGACACCTTTTTCACAGGTGGATTACATCACAGAGAATTTACTCAAATCTGGGAAAAGAAAAGTAAAAGAAAAAATAGCATGTGAAGAAGAGTTTAAAAAATATTGATTAGATTTATTAAGCACAAGATGAATATGTATATATGATAATAGAATAGTACTTGATTCTAAGGAAGTAGAGAACTATGGAGAAAAGTTAAATTTGAATTGGCCATTAGAACAGTGATGAATCACAGATACAATGTTATATACACTCCATACACAGATAACACAGATGTATGAAATACTAGAAAATATGGAAGGAAATAAATCTCAAAATTGGGCTCAATATTTACACCTTTGATCTAGAATATTCTATATGCTAAAAAAGAATATAAAATGAGATAAATTAAAACCAATAGAAGATGATTTAAAGGAAACATTATTAGTAGTAGAACCAAATATATCAAATATGAAGTGAAAACTAATGTGAAAATGGATTAGAATTTTGAATTATTTATATAATGCCAGAGAAAAATAATAATTGTACTTTTATTCTATAAAATATTATAAATATGGTAAATTTATACTGATGAAATGGTTGAAATCAAAATAGAGGTGGTTTTTGATGATTCCATTGATGAAATTTCAATAGAGATGATTCATTCATGAAGTCATATGTTGATAATTTCGATTTCGAGACAAGCTTATCTTTAAAAAGTTTTGAATCTGTAAGTAATGATTTTAGAAGCATTTCTTCAAATTCATGACTCAGAAAGATTTATGATGCATATTTGGACAAAGTTTTAAATCCAAATAATAATCAAAAAATTGAAATTGATGTCTGGCTTGCAAAAATTTGATATCAAGAAAAAAGGAAATTATTACCACAAGGATTCCTAAAATTTTTGGATTGAATATGGGAAAAAATTAAAGCATATGATACTGAAAAACAGTATGAGAATTTTAAAACATTTTTAGAAGTATTCTTATCATATCATAAGTATTTCAATCCTTCTGCAAAATAATTTTTTATATTATTATTCTTATTAAAAAATGACACAAACTATGTTGGAACCAGTAGTTCATTCATATAAAATCATATTAAAATCTTGATTACATATTTGATGATCTCAAGATGGTTTAAAAATTGGAGGAATAGACTCTGAAGTAGTAAAAAACCCACTTACATGAGCTCCTTACATTCCTTGAAGTAGCATCAAAGGGAAAATGAGAGCATTACTAGAAATGGTAGATTATTCAAAAGATTTAAATGCTGATAAAAATTGAAAAATTGATACTGTTAACAATCCAAATTCAGATGTTGCAAAAGCTTTTTGATGCGCATGAGATACAAAGATTGCTTCAAAATTAATTTTTGAAGATTTTGTACTTACTGATGAATACCAGAAGAAATTTGAAGAATTAAAATCAGATTTTTTTGAAGATAAAGCAGAGAATTCAGTACCTAGATTCCTTTCATGATCAGCAAATCCTAGGCATATCGAAAGAGTCCCAGCATGAGTAGAGTTTGAATGAAGGATTGTATTGGTACCAGAAGAATGAGAATATGGATTATCTTTAGAAAAATTAGAAAAAATTCTTAACCGTTGAATTGAGCTATTAGAAGCTACATTTATTGGATGATGAGGAAGTCGTGGTAATGGTAGAATTAGCATTCAAGAACTATAATAATTTATTTTGTATATTCTAGAAGTAGTATGAATAGACTTAATATAAATGCTGAGATTATTTCTCCAATTTGTATTTGGTGAGGTAAAGAATGGGATTGATTAGATTTTTTTATCGATGAAGATAATAAAACTTTTTGTATTGTTGACCAGAATTGGATTGAAAGAGCTATTGAACAAAATATTATAGATAGTAAACAATTATTAAGCACTATCAGAGAATGAAATTTCCAAAAACTATCATGAATTAAAGAAAAACTATGAAAAGATTTCTTTGATATAAAAAGTGAATATCCATTAAAAGATGCTGCATTAAAAACACTTTGACAGTATGGAAATAGTTCAAATCAATGAATTGTAAAACAACAATTTTCAAACAAACTAAACAATGAAATCTGTATCCCATGATCTACAATAAAGTGAATTCTTAGAACTGCATACTTATATTCAATAATAAAAGGAGAAATAACTCCTGAAAATATCCAATTTAATGTAAAAGAAACATCAAAATGATCTAAACCAGATAAAAAGAATCCTATTTCTATCAAAAATTATAAAGAAATAAAAGACATTGAAGATATGGATAAAATGAATTGAGAATTAAATAAAAAAATATTTAACCGAATAGGTTGTTCTGATGCAAAAATTAACAATAACCAAATTATAGTACAAACATTTCAATCAAAAAATAAACCACTAAGAGATTGAACTGCTAAAAATTGAATTTCTCTTGTAGTACAATCTATTACCAAATGAAATATGAATTTTGAAATATTAGAATTACCAAACAAAGAAAATATTAATTTACCAGAGTTTGAATGATTAATAAAGATATATTCAAAAATGTTAATTGATAGAGAAGAACATCTATCGAATTCCGTATGTTTCTGAAATAATTTTATAGAAACTCTTAAAAATTATCGGAATGAATGAAAATACCCCATTAAACTTTGAATGTATAAAAAATCTCTAACTTATAAACTACGATGGGATAAAATTGCAGATGCTATAAATCAACAAAAAAAATGAAAAGAATGGAAAGATTGGGCGATGTTATTATGAGTATGAGATAAAACTATTTATGTTGATGAAGAAGACAATCCTGTAGGACGAATTATTTTATCATTCTCTAAATAAATAAATGATATATCTACTTAACATAGAATTTTCTAAGCCAGAAAAAAGTAGAAAAAGTGATTTTTATTATGCTATTTTATGAGCTTTTTTAAATCTATTTGAAGAACAAAAAAAAGTATATGATAGCATAATAAAATTATCCTTCAATATTGAAAATAATTTTACTATCTACATGAGTATAGATTGAGATGATGCATATAATTATATCATATCACACATTTTGTCTCATCCAGAGCAAGAACTTTCTATTAATTGAGAAAAATGTAAACTAAAACAACTAAACTTCCGTTTTGAAATACTAGATATAAATAATATTGAATATAGAGATTTTGATAAATTTAAACTTACATTCCACGCACCAACATTTATAAGACAGACTAACATTACATATTTATTACCTAACATTGACCAATTTTTATGATCAACATTACATAAATTAATCCAATATTATAACATTAATGTAGATGAGAAAGATTTTAAACTTCGACTAAAGTATTCTGTTTATGTGTGAGAATTTGATTTATGAAGTAGATTAATAAACATAAAATCTTGAAAAAAAGCATGAGTAGTATGATACTGTACATATTACATAAAGGATAAAGGAAACGAAACATATATGAAATTATTGTATACAATTTTGCAAACGATTAAATATTTTGGTATAGGAAGTTCAACAAAACTCTGATGCTGAAATGTAAGTTGCTTTATTTCTTCTTTAAAAAAACAATATAACATAAATTAAGATAATGAAAATTTTTTAATTTTTCTCGGAATTGATGATCTTTTCTTAGGTACCAATATCGGTTTATAAATGTACTATTACGATAAAGCTCATAATAATGAGCATCAAAACAGAGCAACTAAGATGATTGTAGGTAACCAATTAGAAAATTTGAGAAAAGCTCATAATAATGAGCATCGAAATGTTAGTAGAAAACCCTTTTCGTTTGTTGTTGTCATCGATTACGATAAAGCCCATAATAATGAGCATCGAAACCATATACCCGATAGGTTAAATGTAATGTCCGAAGATTACAATAAAGCTCATAATAATGAGCATCGAAACATTTTTGTGAGTAGTTCATTTGTAAATATATAATATATTACGATAAAGCTCATAACTATGAGCATCGAAACGTTCTCTTGTTAGCTAAAATGATTTCATTAAGCATATTAAGATAAAGCTCATAATTATGAGTATCGAAACTATACATAAGAAGGTTAAATGTAGATATCATCTCTATATTACGATAAAGCTCATAATAATGAGCATCAAAACTCAAATCCATTTGCACAGATTTTCATCTTTACGAATTATTACGATAAAGCTCATTATAATGAGCATCGAAACTTTAATACATGGGATTATATGTACGATTGGTACATAATTACGATAAAGCTCATAATAATAAGCATCGAAACTGTTTTAATTCATAATCATTTGGTAATCGTGTCATTTTTATTACGATAAAGCTCATTATAATGAGCATCGAAACTTGTTTGTTGTTGTCATCTTTATAAATACATAAATAATTACGATAAAGCTCATAATAATGAGCATCGAAACAATTTCAAAAATGTGACATACACTTTTTTTGAACTGTATTACGATAAAGCTCATAATAATGAGCATCGAAACAATCTAGCCATTTGAAATATTGGTTAAGAATAAAAAAATATTAAGATAAAGCTCATAACTATGAGCATCGAAACTTTTTTCCGGAGCTTGACTGCTCTCAATTAAACCCATTTATTACGATAAAGCTCATAACTATAAGCATCGAAATCTTGCTTAGAAAAGGCTATCTTCATTTAGTATCATATTCAAAATATAGGTATAAACTCAGAAAAGAAGAGGAGTAAAAAAGAAAAGCAGGGTTTTAACTACATTTTATGAGTATAATTGTCTAAATAAATTTAAAAGCCACATGAGAACGAATATAGCAATTTTCCATATCTTAAATCTAGGCAACGAAAATTACATTAAAAACAACATAAAAAAACTAAAATATTAGTTCATAAAAGACAAAATAAAAATTTACGTAGCTTCAAGAAAAGTACTTTTACTTTGCACAAGATACATTGTGCAAACCTATTTTAACAGTATTTTATCGGATAAATAATTTTACGCTTAATTAGCCGGATTTCTATTAAATATAAAACTTAAAATATAT
>AUXO015815879.1_pt1 | contig 10619 bp, 8 predicted proteins | sample 768731 | NCBI WGS metagenome assembly AUXO01 (sample SAMN02715735, study PRJNA202380) | gut metagenome | biome: sheep rumen | host: Ovis aries | place: New Zealand: Palmerston North
GGTTGTGAATTGCTTTCAATTCAGTATCTTTGCAGTATTAGATACAACTGATTGCCAGTATTTATCTAGCTCTCAGATACTTACAGGAAGAATTAGAAATTAAAAATTGTATCTAATCAAAAAGGGAATCTTATCTAAACCATAAGATTCCCTTTTCCTAAAATAGCTCTAACTGTTGTCCAGGAGCATTGGGCTGTTTAGGTTTATGCCCTGAAAATATTTCTATATTCCCAAATTGTTTATCCGTAATACATAAAATTCCTACATCTCCATACTCCGGCAAAAAAGATTTTATTCTTTTTTTATGAACCTCCATATTTTCTTTACTGGCACAGTGCCTTACATAGATAGAAAACTGGAACATGGTAAACCCATCGGACATGATTCTTTTTCTAAAAGTGGCATAAGCTTTCCTGTCTTTCTTGGTTTCTGTAGGAAGATCAAAGAAAACTAAAATCCACATAACTCTATATTCACTAAAACGGCTTAGGCTAGAACTCATACTATTTCTGGATAAGCTATTTTTCTTAATTCGCCACTAAAACATCGACTTAGAGTTGCTGCAGTTTGTGAGGCAGCTATCATTAATGGGCTATTTTTTCCGTCTATCTTAACGTCCAGAGTGGGTATCCCTAGCAACTGGAATTTTACCTCTTTAGATAAAGTGGAATAATCCAAACCACTTTTCATAATCTGAATAACTAGTTTATCCACATAAGGCCTGTAGGGTTCCATGATATCATCGGCCAGACAATATGCATTATATCTATTGTGATGATGAATTCCTAGTGTGGGCAAAAGTCCACTACTTACTAATGCACGAGCTATTACAGATCTTAATATGGCATATCCATAATTCAGTAGATTATTGGGAGGCAGCCCTTCCCTATCCCTTATAAAATTAAGAGAAGGATGAAAGAGGCTTCTCCAATAAAAGGCAGCTGCTCTGGCTTCCAAATTATCTGCATCACCACTTTTTACATCTGCAGCCCATACCTTCATACAATTGGTTTCTACTTCCGAATTAGCAGAAAGAACCTTTTCCTGATTGATGATTTTCTGCCTTACTGTTTGTTGCCAAAGTTGCTTTTTTAGCGGTAAAGATGCATCTATCTGATACCTGAAACGCTCATTCTGGAGAGAATTCCCAGCCAACGGAAGCAAGAGCCCTGTGGGCATACTTTTACTGTCACAAGTAATGACAGCCACATTATTATCTAAAAGAGCTTCAAGGGTGCCAGAAGTAATGGTAATCCGTTTATTATCCAGTACCACTACCCCTATATCTTCTATTGGGATAGTTCTGGAAGCTTCTTTTCTAAATTCCGAAGTAAATGCCTCATTGTCCTCCACCTCTGGAAGGTGAAGGACTAACTGAGACAATCTGGTTCTTAAGTAAATGGGATTACCAAAATACAGCGTTTTCTTAATCATTACTTGATGATTTTTACGATGTTACCTAATCTATCCACTTCAAGTTTCCAACAAACAGCCTTTATCATTTGGCCATCTATTGCTCTTTCAGCTTTATTTAAAGACTGGAATTCAACCTTATTCATAAGTACTGAAGCAACATTGCTAGGGATAAAAAACGCTTGAGTTTTTGTTGATGAAACAAACTTATATATGCGTTCCTTATATAATTCATCAATCCCTGCATTTTGCTCAGACTCTTCTGGTACATAAACTAAATCATTGGGAGATAAGAAAAACTTTAATTTATCATTTTCATTAACTCCTGGAACTGGTGGCAAATTTTGCTTCATCCTCTCTGCTACTATATTAAGAGGAATTGTCTGATAATTTCTATCCCCAGCCTTATTTTCATAAATAGCAAAATATAGATTGGTTCCACTTTGTGCTTCCACAAATTTCTTATCTTTATTAGAACCGTAACCCACAGGATACTTTTCACCTAGAGTTTCACTCACCCTTACCTTAAGAATAGGCTGATGTGGTTTACCACCATTGAACTCTTCAATATGCTCATTCATTTCCATAATACCCTCTGGGCTGAAAGCCACTTTCGGGTCATTGTATTTTGTAGCCAGATAGTTAAGAAGAATCTTCTGAATACCTGTATCCGTAATGGATTGTATCTTCTTAGCATCGAAACTATCATCCAGTGGTTTACGTACTGCTACCATCTTTTCTACATCATCGGTAAAATAGTAAACTTCCACTTTACTGATGTCTTGACCATGGAACTTAAGACCATCTTCTTTCTTGAAGAAATTCAAGACTTTCTTTTTATCCATGCCATCTTCCATCAAAGTCTTAATCAAATGCTTTAAGTCTTTATTTACTATGGTAGAGGGATTTTCCAGAGCTTTATTAAATGGAATTGCTTTCACTCGCCTCAAATTCACATGGGCAAATACGGTTTCTTTATGCAATGGTTTACGGATGGCCCACATGCTTTCTCCCTTCTGAGCCACAGTGACCTTCTTTCCGTTCTCATCGTAATGCTCATAGTAGTTGCTGGCCTTGTTGATGACACGGATATAATGCTTGAAGCTTACCACGATGTCTTGAAGAGCTTTATAAGCATCCTGAGTAAAGGTTTCCCATGGCTTCAGAATGACTCCACCCTTACCACAAAGCAGTCTCTTAAGGTCATGCCTTAGTTTTTCATCATTGGCAGATTCATTGTTCAAGTAATTCACTATATTTCTAGAAGCCAAGGCTATAACCAGCGCATCCATGGCATGATGACGGTGATCTATACGTTTCTTACTGAATCCACGCTGGAGCTCCAGTGGCATGGTGGTTTGGAATACTTTCTTTCCGTCTTTGTCTTCCCAATGTCCAAAAGCATCACTTTGAGTTAAATCATTCATGCGCTGGAAACGTGGGGAAACTATCTTGTTCCAAATGTCGTTTAGGCCCCAGTCTTGTTTCAGTCTGTCGGTAATTCCACCCGTACATGGGATAAGGTTTTTGGAAGTAGCTTCTGCTTCGTTTTCTTCCCGAACCACATTGGACAGGAGCTGCTTCACTACCCTACTAATGTATCGGCTATCGTTCATCTGCCTCTGGATGAATTCCTCTGGAATATCTTCCATCATCAGATTCTTCAATTTGGCACGATTGGCAGAATAGTGGTCTTTTACAAATTTAGTGTATTGTTCTTCTGTAAATACGGTTACATTTCCCAAGGTAGGACAATGCACCACTTCACCACCATGAGCCTTGATGAACTCCAACCCTAGCATGTTAGATTTCAAACCATTAACCTCTGCCTCACAAATTACCTTATTCACCAGGGAGTCATTGAAGAAACGGCTCTGAGGAATTACGTGCTCAATCTGGTAAGCTGGTGTAAAGAGGCGTGATAATGGGATAGGCTTTCCAGTATAAGGAGAACGATAACGTTGTTCCAACCAGAGTTTATACTTAGTCAATTCTGAAGAGGTAGGCTGTGCCAACTTAGAAATTCTGGAAATCTCTGCAAAATCTGGGTCTTCACGGGAAAGTTCTGTCAAAGCTCCTTCTTCATAGATACGGAGTATTTCCTGCTGCATAGGAGAATAAGGACGAACATCGGAAATGTTCCCATCGTTCTTCAGTTCCATGAGCAGATATTTAATGCGCTGATTGGTATTTTCATTAGCCAAATTGCGCTCTGAGATTCTTGCTCTTTCCTCTGCTGTGCTCTTCATGTTTCGGCCCAGCTCCAAATGGATTTCATCTATATGTCCGTATTTTACCCAAATATCATGCACGGTACGGAGAGATTCCAGCACACACTGCTCCACTATAGGATTACGCATGGAATACTGCTTGAAATTGCGGATAAAAATCATCAGGTCTTCAGGTGTTTCCCAGCGTGTAATCTCACTACTCTCTGAGTGCCTACCATAGACCACATAGCAAGCTAGCCATACTGGTAATCCCTGGAAATCTTTTAGTTCTGCTAAGGAAATGTGTTGATTAGCAGCTTTCTCCAGAGCCACATCTTGTGCTTCACCTTTTATTATTGTACTAATTCTTTCTTTTACAGAAGCAGGAATTCCGTCTTCACTCCAGCAGGTTCCCATACGCATTACGGAAAGCAGTTTCTTAACGGCTTTCTCTGAATAGGCTCCATATTCTTTTTTGAACGATGGAATTTTCTTCAGTTCTTCTACGAAAGAATTAGGAAGTTCTAGTTCTTTTTGCAGCTTCTCCAGTGCATGGATTAGTTCATTTTTGTCCTCTACGGAATAAAGCAGGTGCCAGAGTCTCTGCTCCATTTCACGGGTAAGGAAAGAAGGCTCTATTTCTGCTTTTTTAAGGGCAGAAAGGATAAGGTAACGTGTTTCATTACAAGGATATTCCTTATCTTCCACATAGTTCCAGCGCAGAGAATATTTGGTATCTTTTCCCTTGGGTTTCTTTAACCCGAAGAAATCCTTAAGCAGCTGTTCCTGAGTGATAGCTTTCCTGTCGTTCAGGAACTGATAGAGTTTAGTATAGTCTTCTGGAGTCTGCAAGTATTTAGCAGTTACATCATCCTCATTCAGGCTCTCACGGTCTAGCAAACGAAGATTCTGAATAAACTGCCACAGACGGAATTCCTGGAAGTAAGGATTAGATTTAGCTACAACTTTAATGTGTTGAGTCTTAATCTCCCCAGTAGATTTATCTACATAAGGGTAAGACTCATAAGGGCAATCACTTATAAGAGATTTCTTGCTCTTCAAAGGGCGCTGATAGAACAAAAGATCATCTACTATCAAGTACACGAAATCTTTCTTCTTCAAGCTATCCTGATGCGGGATGTTCCGTGCATAAAGTTCACGAATACAGTCTTCCAGCAAAGCCTTATCCCTCAGTTCTGGGATAAATTCTGTCTGCTTGCTGATGATTCTTTTCAGTTCTTCCTTATAAAATTTCCTCTCTACGGTACGAACCAGCTTACCTCTTACTTTCTCTGAAGGGTTCTTTAGAAGGTTATCGTAAATGTATTCACCCACCGTAACGTGAGAAGAGTCAATAGAGTTTTCTGTACGTTTCTTCTGCAGTGCCCAGTCGTCTGCTCCAGGAGCTCTGAAACTACGTTTCACATTACCTTCCTTGTCCAGTTTAGGGTTTCCGTTCTCATCAATGTCGGTAGTGACAATGAACTCACGTTCTTTGCCCACCCACTCGTCCAGGAACATCTTGCTGGCTCTTCTGTATATCCATCCGTTTTCAAGGTGGATATTATACCATCGGCTGTCGCCTCTCTGCTCATCGGTAGCTTCTACTTTTACTACTTTTAGTTTATAGTATTCTTCCAGTTTATTCTTCTTTTCCTGTTCCTCTTCCTCACCACGAAGCTGATAGTAACCACGCTTCTGATTGAAGTTCAAGATAATCCAAGCCAGTTCCTGCTTGCTGATGGGCTGAGTAAGTGCTTTTTTACGCAGATAATAAAGCGTCCAGTCCAAAGGGATTTTCTTGTCACCAGCTAAAAGCCCAGGCTGATGTTTGGCAAAATCTGCCAGCATTTCATTGAAGGAATCCATGAAGAGGAACTGCATCTTACCTGTTTCGTCTTTTCTCCATGCCAGCTTAGGCTCACCATGATTTAGAAATTTTCCATAAGTGGAATTCTGGTTCTTGTTCCAGCCTAAGGCATTATCATAATGCTCAGGAAGGAAATTCATCACGTGAAGAACTCTGTGCAAGCGTTCCCTTCTTAAGAGGCATCTTTCCCTTAATCTACGCATACCACGATACGATGTGCGTACTGCAGTTTGTGACTCTGTTACTCCACTGTCGAACTTGCCCAGTACATCCTGGCTCATTGGGATAATACGGCTTCCCAGCTTAATATCCTGAGTGTATTTCCCATCATCACTTTTTGAGACCACGGCCCAACCAATACTATTGGTTCCCAAGTCTAAACCTAAAATATTTTTCATATTTTTTATTTAATTGTTTGAAACTTTCAAAATAAATAGTATCTTTGCAGCACATTGAAAGCAATTCACAATAAGGATTATTCCGTTGTGAAAACATTTAGGACGGGGCAACTCGTCCTTTGTTTTTGTTCAGCCTCATGCTTTCTTTTCTAGTGCTTATTTTGCAAACTTACTCAAATAATTTGTATTTTTCAAATCATGAATAGTTTTTCTACTTGCAAAAGTAGAATGCACTTTTGACAAACTGTGACAATTCAAAAATTATTTTGTTAAAAGTTAGAAACAATCTTTTATAAATCCTCAAACTAAAAAAACAGCCCCTCCCTGCTGGGAAGAGCTGTTCCCCTGAAAGGGATTGGTTGCCGCTTTCGAATTTTTATTATAAAATAAAAACATCCAGATACTGCAAAGATACAAAATATTCTGAAACCACAAAAAAATACAGCCCTGTTTCACAACAGAACTGCATTAGTGAGAAAATCTATGTAAATTTGTACTGGCTGCAAAGGTACGCTAAATTTCTCCCCTACCAAATAAAAAAGGGGGAAAAATGCATAAAGTGATGAAAATTAACTATATTTGCAAAAAATCTGAATAAAAATATACCCACCATGGTAAAGATAGATGACGAACTGGTACAGGCCTGCCGGAGATATCTGGAAGAGCGGAAGCGTAGGGAGAAACAACTGGGGCTGGATAGAGAATCGCTCCGGAAGGCTGAGGAGGAGGAAAAGAAGAGGCTCATGCGCCGGGAGTATTGGCGCAAGAAACTCTATGGGGGAAACAGCTCTCCCATCACGTTCATTGTGGGGGAAAAGAAGAAATAAAATCTGGGGAGATTTCTTCTAATTTCTTGTATCTTAGCGTCCGGAGAAAAATAATCCATGGGGGGAACACCATGGACTAATTATAATTTTAACTTTATGAAAAAAAATCTTGATTTAATCCAGGATTTCCAGAAGTTTAGTATGGACCTGGACAGTGCTCTTATTGGCGTGGAGAAATGGAAAAAGGAAAGTTGTGACAACTCTATGGAGGCTGTAATCCCTAGTCTGGAGTTGAATCTCACGGAATTTTTAGGAAGGTTTAATGGGGAGCGTATCCCGGAACAGGTGGCAGATAAGTGCATCCCGCTCTTGGTGCCTAAAGTAACCAGTCTGCTGAAGGTGTTCCTGGAGGTGACCCGGAACTTCCGTCCCCGACGAAACAACAGCCAGACGCACCGGGGTGTGGTAACCATGGAGGTGCCTAGCATGGAGAAGCTGGCCCGGCAAGCGCAGAAGGATTGGGATATCCAGAACTTCCTGGGTGTGGAGAAGGACTTCTACGGGGTGGAGATCTGGAGCTCTGTGGGGGCACTGCTCAGGGGGAACAAGGCGGCGGGCGACTGGCCCTACTTCTCCACGGAGCACCTGAAAATATGTATGCTGATGCTGGAAATGGGGCTGCAGCTGCTCACCCAGATGGACCTGAATAAGCTGAGGGAAAAGGATGTCACCTGGGAACTGGCGAAGAAGGGGCTGGCTAAACTGAACGATGAGGAGGTGGATGCGCTTACCCAGCTGGCGGCTCAGCTCACCAAGGCTGAATACTTCCAGAAGGAAACGGCCCTGGAGGAGTTCCAGAAGCTGGCCAGTGAACTGAGGCTGGAGGGTATACTGCTGCTGAAGCCGGTGGACCGCGAGGTGCTGAAGGAGGCGCTGGCCCAGATGATAGACGACGGGGTGGTAACGCGGAAGCTGGACTTTGAGGTGTTCCACCATCGTATCTCGGAAATCTGTGCGCCGAAGATGACGTATGCCAACTTCCTGTCGCTTCTCAAGGAGATGGACATTCCGCAGAACATCAGGCCGGCCTCGGAAAGTATCCTGAAGAACCTGAACATCAGCCGGAAATTCCCGGACTGGAAAATAGACTCCAAGAGCCAGGTGAAGCGGGAAAAGATTATCCACATGGCTCTGCGTTTCTCTGAATGTTACCTGAACCTGCTGGCTCAAAAATGCTGACTTTCTGCTGAAAAAGACTGACTTGCTGACTTTTTTACTGACTATCCCACCCTTTTTCCTTTGCGTTAATCTCCCCCGCTCTACTTTTGCCCCCGCTTTCTGAACGTGACATGGGGACAGGTCCCGTGTAACGTAAAGATAATAGCCTGAAAATTAACGATATAAGTAACTTACGTTACACGGGACCTGTCCCCATGTCACGTTGCAGCATATAGTAAATGAGAGTGGTAATCAAAGGCGGAATCTACATCCGCAACAATTATGGATGTCTGTACGGACATCAGTGTCAGTTTCAGCAGAACGGTCCGGAACAGCCTAAGAAGGCGGAACAGGTAAAGGAGGCTCCTGTGCAGGAGGTGCCAGAGGCTCAAGTAGTAAAGGTGGACTGTGTGCCGGTGGTGCCGGTCATGCCGGGATTGACTCAGGAGATGATGGACCGCATACGCCAGGCGGTGGAGTATCTGGATGCCCAGGGGCTGATTCAGTACAAGTACAGTCTGGCGGCGGTGAAGCAGATTCTGCAGGAGAAGTGCGCGATGCATCTACCCAACAATAAATTTGTGGAGATCATTAAAAGTTGTAGGCTGAAAAGCATCAGCCATCCCAGTGAAGAGAACTTGAAAAAGGTGGTTTTCTCCCATCAGTCTAAACACCCGGATTGGAAAATATCGGGGTTGAAGCAGGAAAAGGTAGAAGAACTGGTGATGCTGGGAAACTGCTTCTGGGAATACTTCTCCACCCTTTAATCTTTCCCTTTTTTCACTTTGTTCCTTTTTTATTCCTTTTACGGGGAAACTCTTGGCAGTGAGATACATAACCTCTAACTTTGCCATCAAACCTAGGTGAATGTTGAACAAACTAAAAAAAGAAAATTATGTCAAACCCTATGAAGCCTAAAGTGAGGTACGTCTTCTCTGGACTGCCAGCACGGTTCAGCCAGTTTAAGAAAACCCCGTGGTTCACGTACGTGGGCTTTATGCTGGATGTGGAAAACAACGAGTGGATGGAGTCTTTCATCCATAACTATAAAAACCCTAACCTGCTGCGCCATAATCATGAGGAGGTGATGTACTGGTTCTGTGAGAAAATACACCAGTACTACAACTCGGACATCTTTTATGATTCTGATATGCTGCCATATAGACTGAAACACATCTGCGATGTGCACACGGCACAACGGGCATTCCAGGATTTCATGGATATGGATGAGCCTACCGGAGCCCTGGTCTATGCCAAGCTGAAGTATATGGAACATCAGAAATACATAGAAAAATGGGAAAAGGAACAGCTTACCCGCCAGGAATCTCATGAATATTATGACGATGACGATGAAATAGCAGATAGAATATACGTATGCAAAACGAAGACGCCTTACTCCTGATAGCTCAGGAACTGGAGCTGGCTGGCGAGGACCCCGAAGTGCTGGAACGTAGGCGCAGACTGCAGGCGCGCCGCATAGATGAGCATACCAGCATTCCGGAACGGAAATTCCTCTTCCAGCTCTTCGGAACGCCTTGTTTCCCTAAAGGCGAACTGGTGGCTCTCACGGGTAAGGAGAAAAGTGGCAAGACGTTCGTTTCTTCCATACTGATGACCCTCTGTGTAAAAAAGGAGGTGCTGGATATGGTGCGCCTCGGTGAGGAATATTTGCGTGTCCTTTGGTTCGACACGGAGCAGAGCGAGGAATCTACACAGGAAATCTTAACGAACCGTATCATGCCCATGACCGAGGTGGACGACTTCCCTTCGGAACAGTTCTTCGTGTTCAACGTGCGGGCCGAATCTTGGCAGGAACGATTGCCGCTGCTGGAGCAGGCTATAACAGACTGTAAGCCGGATCTGGTGATTCTGGATGGCATACGCGACCTGGTGGACGACATCAACGATGGGAAGCTGGCTCAGGCGGTGCTGGAACGGCTCATGCACCTGGCATCTAGCTGCTCCTGCTGCATTGTGTGCGTGCTGCATCAGAATAAGTCGTCCGAGGACAAGAACCTCCGCGGATGGATAGGTACGGAACTCACGTACAAGTCGTTCGAGGTCTATGAGTGTACCAAAGGGCTGGACAAGGTCTTCTCCCTGGCGCAGACGCGTACGCGTAAGTTCGACATCTGGAAGAAGATGTACTATGTGGCGGGCGAAGACGGTCTGCCTGAACCGTACACGGGCACCCTGCCAGGAACAGAACCGAACGGGGGGCTAAACCCGGAATATTCTACATCTTCGGGCTACATCAAGTATGAGAAAGCCTTCGATTACCTGTTACCGGCACAGACACGGTTGCGGGCCACCCAGCTGCAGGCCTACTTCTTGGGGCTGGTGGGTATGAAGTCGGTAAAGCGATATGATTACTTCCTGAGCAAGGCGCTGGAGACGCACCTGGTGCGCCGCACAGAGATAAGCCCCAGCCTAGTGGTGTACGAGCGTGAGGCTGGACTGGACCAATGGAAGCAGAAACAAACTTCATTTAGTTTTGCTCCGTGATGGACCGCCGTACCCCCAGCTCAGTATATACCCCCTGTAAGGGGTAATACTAGGGGGTGAAGGGACATCACTCCGCAAGGCAGAAAACGAATAGAATTTTTAACCCAGAAAACGTCATGATTAGCAAGTATACCGTGGAGAAAGTGAACAGTGTGCCTATAGAGCGCATAGCCCAGCTACTGGGGCTGGAGGTGAACCGCCATAGGGCGCTCTGCCCTTTCCATCCCGACACGCACCC
>AUXO011953818.1_pt1 | contig 10618 bp, 18 predicted proteins | sample 768731 | NCBI WGS metagenome assembly AUXO01 (sample SAMN02715735, study PRJNA202380) | gut metagenome | biome: sheep rumen | host: Ovis aries | place: New Zealand: Palmerston North
AGACAAGAAGCAGAAAAAGAATTTGAAAGATACAAACGAAAGGTACGGAAAGAGTCTGATTGATTTCAGACCCTTTCTTTTTTTTTTTTCGTAATTTATTCAGGTAGATATATAGGAGGTGAATGATATGAGTAAAACAATTTTTCATACATGCGACATTTTTAATATTACGGATCAAAAAATAAAAATGGAATATTTTGATTTCTGTTATACAAAGGCTTTGGAATGTGGGCTTACTTGTACATGTAAGGACATTGGAAGCACACCAAAGCTCAAATTGGAAGGAACTAAATGGGAATTTGTAAAATACTATTTTTTGACGTTGACAAAATGTGACTGTAAATGGAAAGGTATTAAACGATTATTATCATTCGTATTGGAGCGGTCCTAACAAGGACTGTTCTTTTTTTTCGCAATTTTTGCAATGTATATTATGAGAAATAAACATTATAGTTTAAACGAAAGGATTAAAAAGGTGATAACTATGAAAAATTCAAAAGAGACAGGATTAAGTCTTATAATAACAAACATGTATGACTTATGCAGATTTCTTAGTAAAGAAAGTCTTGTATGGGAACATCATGATATTGTGGATTATGAGATTGTTCCGCTTAAAGGAATTTCTGGTGAACCAATTGTAAGAATTGACTTTACTTATAATGATTTTGACGACTAAAACAAAAGACCTTAGCAAGTCTATAAACTGCTAAAACTTTTCGCAATTTTTACAAACTCCTATATGAGATAAACAATCATATGTTAAATCCGCTTTATGCGGTAGAAGGAGTATTATTATGAAGAAATTTATTTTAGGTGTAATGTGTACTATAATCGCATTAGGAGCAGTTGTGGCCTTAAACACAACATTGGAAACTGAGAAAGTTGTTCGATACGGACAGCATTGGGAAGGTGACCAACTTGTAGAAAACAGTTATGCAGATAATGCAACACTCAAAGTTAAGAGTGTTAGTGTTGGAGCATACACAGTTGAGATACATGATGGTGACTTAACATTCAATGTTGGACGATAGAACACAAGGTTGGGTGAGCCTTTAATTCACCCTTTCTTTTTTTTCGCATTATATTCAGGTTTATATATGGAAATAAGAAAGCATTAAGGAGGTAAATATTATGCAGAGTATTATGTTAATTATTGGAGGATTAGTATTAGCAGCAATTATTGTTATAATGACTAAGGGTATTTCTATCGATGAAGATACGAAATGGACCAAAGAAAAAGTAGCAATTATAGTAGCTGTACTAATGGTCTTTACAGTAGTAGCAACAATGATGGTACAAACTGGATTAATGTATTTAATAGGTTAATTTCCAAGACCTTAGCAAGTCTTTAAACTGCTAAACTTTTTCGCATTATATTCAGGTGAATATATAGGAGGTGATTCAATTATGGAAACTACTGAACAAAGATTGGATTTTTTAGAGAAGGCAACAATCAAACAGAACGACATTATGATTAACATAAATAATCATATATTAGAGTTGCTCAATAATGATTCCGAGATATGGAATAAGATTGGCGAGAACGATAAATGGTATGTTGATCAATTATTGACGTTGACTAGGATTGTTGTGGAGCTCGCTGAAAAATCTACTAAACAGAATGAGAGAATCGCAGAACTTGAGAAAATTATAAAGGAGAATAATGTCTAGATTTTCTAGGCATTACCCTTTTTCGCATTATATTCAGCTTTTTATATGGAAAACCATATAAGGAGGTAAATAAATATGGCAGAACTGGAAAGAATTATAAATATCGAATGTAAGGATGACGATGGTAAATTGGACGAGTTCGTAAACGATTTAATAGAGGAAATGTGCTTCTATTATAGATACGACAGAATCGAAGTTACGATATCAGAAGATATGGGATTGATGAATTTAAAGACTTCATATAAAGGATTTAAATTCGGAGAGAATATCTATGATTTGCGTGACTACGTAAATAATCTGAATGGATTTATAGAGAAGATCATGGACAAAATCGATACGGACTATTGCAATGCCATCATGAATAAATACAAGATTCGATAATTTTGGGGCTTCGGCCCCTCTTTTCTTTTCGCATTATATTCAGGTTCGTATATGAGAAACTATTTCATATAGGAGGTAATTATTATGAAAAAGGAAAGAAGTAAAATAACAAGTAAATTTGTAAAAGAAATAAAGGAAGCTGAAACAATTATTGTTGATGGTATGGGATATTATAACGCAGGTTATTATTGTAACGGTTGTAATGGAGCATGTCCTTATTGCGTAGTTGACGTGGAAGGTAAGCGTGCTTGTTACAAAGAAGAATTTGACAGATGCGAGATTAGGTAAAATCAACAATAGGAGGTTTTTACAGCCTCCTCTTTCTTTTCGCATTATATTCAGGTTCGTATATGAGAAACTAATTGTTTAGAAACAGAAAGGAGACTTATTATGATAACATTAAGTATTTTATTGATTATAGCATTAGCAATTATATTGGTAATCGCCGTGTTTGGCGGTTTCGGTATTATATTGTTCGGTGATATAATCATTGCAATGGCAGTACTTGGAATGTTGATTAAGGGATTAGTCGACAAAGCAAAAGACAAGAAGTAACTCAGGAGACCTTAGCAAGTCTATAAACTGCTAAACCTTTTCGCAATTTTTTCTGGTTTATATATGAACGGAATAATAAAACGAAGGAGGTAATTATTATGTTAAGTATGGTATTTTTATGTATGATTATTATTGGAGCAGTAGGTTTATTCGCAACCGGTAATAAGAAAGATTAAAGAAGTACCAAAGGGCTTGATAGATATTCAAGTCCTTCGTCTTTTTCGCATTATATTCAGATACGTATATGAGAAACACTATTTATATTAAAGGAGGGTTTATGTTATGGGTAAACTTTTAAAGATCATTGTAGGTGTTATTGTTACAGTATTTGTAATCAACATGGGTTGCGGCATTAAGCGATCTGTTGATGAGTATACTTATGATTTCGGTTATGGAACCGGAACTAGTCTACACTTCAGCAGCATCGGAATGCACGACGACGAAGCGTGTTTGATCATGAAGCTGAATTTTGACATTGACGACTATGCATTGGATTGCGGCAAAGTTTATATCCCAATGTTTGAGCATATTGGCTCTAACAATATAGGATATGTGTTAGAAAAGTAATTTTCAAGACCTTAGCAAGTCTATAAACTACTAAAGCTTTTTGTAAAATTATATTTATGGAGGTAAAAGAATATGTTTAAGACAACTAAAGGAATGAAAATCGCAGGGTATGTATTTATGGGATTGATTGGCGCATTAGGATCTATTTTGTGTCATGCAGCATCTGATGAGGAACTTAGTGCAGCTATTCATAAAAAGGTTAAAGAAAACCAGGCAAATAAGTAATTATATTTAAGGAGGTAGCATTATGGAAGATGCAAAAATTGTAACAGAGGCAATTGCTAAGGTTGGTCAGTTAGAGCTTGGCTTTAACTCTTTGGCGGATTTGACACTCAAGAATGCCACTAGAACAGCTAAGCTTTCAAGAAAACTATCAGGCCGTACGCTCGTAGTGGCTGTTGGTATGTGTGTAATTGCAGGATTCGGGGCTTTCGCTATTGACGAGCATGCTCGTAGACTTGAAAGACTTGAGGCATTAGCTGGTATATCTGGCAACAGTAATAAGGAGGAATCTAAATAATGGGCTTAGACATGAGAAAAGTAACAAAAATGTTCAACACAGCCAAGGCATTTGCTAACTTATATCAGGATGACATTATGATTGGTTTTGGTATTGCAGGTTATATTTCGGCAATATCCGATGCTTTCAAAGCAGGACCTAAGATTGAGAGGGCTCTTGATAGAGGAGATAAAGCTGCGTATGATGATGGTAGAGAATACACTACTCAGGAAAAGATCATGGACACATGGAAATACTGGACTCCAGTTGTTCTTAAAGGTACCGCTTCTACAGCATTAGTATTAAAAGGACATTCTATCACAGCAAAAAGAAATGCTGGTTTAGCATTAGCATGTTCAGCTGCACAGAATGCGCTTATCGACTACAAGGACACTGTTAAAGAAGTTCTTCCTGAAAAGAAGAAGAAAGATATTGATGAGAAATATCTTAAGAAGCGTATGTCCAGCATTGGAGCTGTATCTAGCGACAACCTGCATCACGAGCCTGGCGATGTTAAAATGTTTGACGAGGCAAGTGGTAGATTCTTCATGTCAACAGTAAATAAGGTTAATGCAGCTTGGATTAAACTGAAGGACCGTGTCCAGGATGAAATGTACGTATCTGTAAATGACTTTTATTCAGAACTGGATAATCCAGATTTGAAACCTTGTACATTAGGTGAGTCTAGAGGATGGTCTGTCGATAATTATATGGACGGCGACATGGAAGTTTACACATCAGGCGCAATTGTTGATGATTTAGGTCAACCTTGCATCTGTGTAGTATTTGATCATTTTGATATATAAAGGAGTTCGCAAGAATTTCCATTATATATATGAGCAGAAAGCTCGATATTCAAGAAAACGGAGGAATAGAATCATGGAAAATGAAATCATGGAGACAACAGAAACAACTGAAATTGTAGAGTCTGGAAAGAAGTCAGGCAAGACAACAGCGATTGTTATTGGACTTTCAGCAGTGGCAGGTGCAGCAGTATATAAGCTGGCTAGCTGGGGCTGGGGAAAGATTACAGAAGCAGTTCACAAGCAGGACGAAGCTAAGGCTCGCAAGGCACAGGCTGAATCTGAAGAGGAGCCAGATGAGGTTTCCGAGGAAGAGTAATCTTCTGTACAACTGAATATTGTGAAAGACGAGCGTTCGGAGTAATATCCGGCGCTCAAAGTCTTTTGCTTTTGTTATTATATTTAAGGAGGATAAGATGGCAAACGACAAGAACATCATTCCTGGAAATAGTTTGAAATCCAGAGAAGCTGCTGAGAAGCCAAAGACAACAAAGGTTATTAAGGGCAAGGCAGAATTGAAAAAGAAATCTGCTGGTAGACAGCTTCTTAATAGTTTCATTTCAGAAGATGCCGGGAATGTTAAAGATTATATTATAGGCGACGTTATTGTCCCAGCTGTAAAAGACGTTATTCAGGACATTGTTACTAATTCAATTAGTATGCTTTTATTTGGAGATACTAGAGGTGGAAACAAAAGAAACAATCCATCAGGCTCTTATGTATCTTACAACAACAGATATTTCGGAGGATCGAAGCCAAGAGCGGCTGCTTCATCATCTAACAATTTTAATATAGATGATATATTCTTTGAGACTCGAATGGATGCCGAAGAAGCACTCGATAATTTGGTTGAGATGATTGACCGTTATGGAAGTGTTACTGTTCTGGAATTATATGATTCAGTTGGATTACAGTGTCCGCCATATACATCTGATAAGTATGGATGGACAAGACTTGGTAATGCTGCTGTAAGAAGAACTAGAGATGGTTATATTCTAGAATTACCTAGACCAAAGTATCTTGATTAATTAGGAGGTGGTCCTCGTGAATGATAATTATACTATAGAATACATGAGAAAGAAAATATCAAAGGTATACCCTGGTATGAAATGGGTTAACAAATGTCAAGCGATGCACCCAGATCAAGTGTATGCAATATATCATAAATTCAAAGAAGAGGGCCGCTTCGACAAAAAGAAGAATAAACAAAAAGAAGAATATTATCAGTATAATATATTTGATTACATAAAATAGGAGGAATTATATTATGGATATCATGACAGTTTTAAAAACTGCTCAGAAAGCCACTAAATTCGGAGTTACAAAATATGCTTCAGAAATTCTTTTAGGGGCTGGTATTGGACTTGGACTCTGTGGAACAGTAGAGGCTTGCAAGTCAACATTAAAGCTTGAGGAGACTTTGACACCTCAGAAGAATAAAATTGAATATATTAAGGGTTGCAGAGATGGAGTTATTGAGACTCCTGAGAAGTACAAGAACTATACAATTGCAGACTTTAAGAAGGATTTGACAAAGGCTTATTTGGAGACAGGCTATAAGGTTTGTAGATTATATTCTAAGCCTATCATTCTTGGAACTATTTCTATTGGTTCATTGCTGGGTTCTCATAAGATCCTTAATAAGAGAAACGCTATGCTGCTTACAGCTTATGTAACTTTGGATGAGACATTCACAGGTTATCGTTCTAGAGTGGTTGATGAGTATGGTGAAGCTGTTGATACTCACCTATATTATAACACAGAGATTGACGAAGTAGAAGTTACTGAGGTTGATGAGAAGGGTAAGGAAAAGAAAGTTAAGAAGAAGGTTCAGTATGTAGACGAGAAGACAGCAAAGAAGAATCCTTATTCATTCTTATTTGACTGCGGTTCTGTATGCTGGAAGAATGACGCTGTTAGTAATCTTACATTCTTAAAGGCTCAGGAGAATTACGCCACACAGAAGCTGATTGCACACAAGAGACTGTTCTTATCAGAAGTATTGGATGCTCTTGGAATTGATGTTCAGGATGAAGAGACTCTCGAATTCGCGCACAACTACGGTTGGACATACGGCGAAGGAGATAACTTTGTAGACTTCGGATTACGTAAGTACGAGGATCTTGACATGCCTGTATATTCTCAGGATAATGCTTATTGGCTTGACTTCAACTGCGATGGTTACATGTTTAAGAGACTGAGTCATCCTGAAGATGAGATCACTTGCAAAGTCGATATGCGAGACATGTTCGACGGACAGCCAGTAGACTGCTAAGTGGAGGTTATTTGAAATGAATATTATTAAGTATATTTTAACATTTGGTGCTGGAGCCGCTTTAGGCTCTGGTGTCACTTATTATATTGTGTCTAAGAAGAAAGACAAAGAGTGCCAGGAAGACATTGATTCTATGAAGGCCGAGTATAGCAAAAGAATCGAAGCTGCTGAGAAGAAAACAGAAGAGATTCCATCAGAAGATGAGATGGCTGAAATGGAAGCACCAGATGATTCTGACATTCCTACTTTTCATCCAGATGTAGAGTTAGATGATTCGGAGATTCCGGAGAGTGCTATTAGAACTGGTGTAAACTATGCTTCTAAATATATGACAGCCTCTAAGGACGTTCCTGAGAATGTAGTTCGTAGAAACATTGTGCCTATCAGTATTGATGAGTATGATGAAGACGACGCATTTACAAAGCAGGAACTTATATTCTATGATGAAGATTCTATATTAGCCGATTCTTCAAGCGATGAAGTCCGCAGCTTAGATGATATCGGCGGTGTACCTATGTTAGATCATATCGGAGATGATGCTCAGGATATGTTATTCGTAAGAGACTTGGATACTGCTGTTGATTACTCTATTTCTATTATGCATACTTCCTACAACCGCATAATGGGATATATGGAGGAAGATGAGTAGAGAGTCTTACTTCGAATGGTTGATATCTTTTGTTGATGACGGGCAAAATATACGAACGCACAAAAAGTTATTGAGTGAGCTGTTTGATACTGAATTTTATTGGACAGTTCCACTCGATAAAAATCGTGCAAATGACGGACTTGGACTTCGAAGTCAATATGTAGATAGTTTGCCAAAGAGAATCCGTGAGCGTGAAATAAATGAACTTGATGGTGCTTGTTCTGTATTAGAAATGATGGTGGCATTGTCAAGTAGAATGGAACATACTATTATGTTTGACACTGCTTATGGAGATAGAACAGCGATATGGTTCTGGATGATGATAGAGAATTTACAACTTTTATCATTTGTAGACAATCGATATGACCATGTCGAAGTTGGGGGAAGACTTGTAAAATTTCTGCAGAGATCATATAGTTCAGATGGTCGTGGTGGTTTGTTCTGGATACCAGATACAAAACATGATATGCGTAAACCTGAAATATGGTATCAAATGAACTGGTGGGTCGATTACTTACTAGATCAATAATGATTAAAATATTTTGGAAGGAGAGTACATCAAATGTTGGACTTCTTTGTTATATCTCAGAAATCTACTAAACGTGGGTTCGTTGAGATATATCCTAAGTTCATTGTTCGTACCTCCAAAGATTTAATGATTCGAGGTGGTGATTTCTACGCCATATGGGACGAGTCAAACAAACAGTGGAGTACGGATGAAGAACGTGCGTTACAACTTATAGACGAAGCTCTGGACGACTATGTTAATGAACATGCAGGAACTATAACTGATAATATCAGTGTATTGCACATGTGGGATGCAGAAACTGGTATGATAGATAGATGGCATAAGTATTGCCAAAAACAGATGCGAGATAAATATCAAGCATTGGATGAGAATTTGGTGTTTTCGAATACTGAGCTGTCTAAAGAATTATATTCTTCTAAACGATTACCTTATGCGTTGGAAGATGGTGATATAAGTGCTTGGAACGAGTTGCTCGATGTATTATATTCCAAAGAAGAGAAGAAGAAACTTGAGTGGAGTATAGGCTCTGTTGTTTCTGGTGAAAGTAAGAATCTTCAAAAGTTTGTAGTATTATATGGTAGTGCCGGAACAGGTAAATCTACTGTATTAAATATTATGCAGAAGCTGTTTCAGGGTTACTATTCTGTATTTGATGCTAAGTCATTGGGAAGTGCTAATAATGCTTTCGCGTTAGAGGCTTTCAAGACAAACCCATTGGTAGCAATCCAACATGATGGTGACTTGAGTAAAATTGAAGATAATACTAGACTGAATAGTTTGGTATCTCACGAGTTAATGACAGTAAATGAGAAATTCAGACCCACGTATACAAATCGATTTAATTCATTCTTATTCATGGGTACTAATAAACCAGTAAAGATTACAGATGCTAAGTCTGGTATCTTGAGACGTCTTATAGATGTTTCTCCAACTGGAAATAAAGTACCAGCTAGAAAGTATAAAGAATTGATGAAGAAGATTGATTTCGAACTGGGTGCTATAGCGAAGCACTGCATGGATGTATATGTTAATGACCCAGGTGCGTATGATGCTTACGTGCCAACAAACATGATGGATGAATCCAATGATTTCTATAACTTTATCATTGATAACTATGATATATTTAGACGTCAGGATTCAGTAACATTAAAGCAAGCTTGGGAATTATATCAGGAATGGTGTACGGATTCGAATATACCATACCCATATACAAAACGTGTGTTCAAGAGTGAACTTAAAAACTATTTTGAGAACTTTGATGAAAGGAGGAAGGACGGTCTTAGAAATGTATATTCTGGATTTACGTACGATAAGTTTACGTATAAGGCAAAAAACAAAGACGATGAAGCAGAACCTATTAAGCCGTGGCTTGCGTTTGCTGAGATACCATCGGCGTTTGATGCTGCTTGTGCGGATTTGCCTGCGCAATATGCGACTGCGAATGAAATACCAGAAGGAAAATGGGCTGATGTAACTACGACATTAAAAGATATAGACACATCAAAGTTACATTATGTAAAAGTCCCATTGAATCATATCGTAATTGATTTCGATATTCCAGACGAAAATGGAAATAAATCTTTCGAAAAGAATTTTGAAGCTGCTTGCCAGTGGCCGGAAACATATGCAGAACTTAGTAAATCGGGTTCCGGTATACATTTACATTATATTTATAATGGAGATCCTTTACTATTATCGAGAGTATATGGTGATCATATAGAAATAAAAGTCTATAATGGTAAATCATCCTTGCGAAGGAAGCTTACGAAATGTAATAATCTTCCAATAGCTAGTATTTCATCAGGGTTACCTCTAAAAGAAGAAAAACCAAAAAAGAGGATTGATAAGATGATAAATATGGATGATGCTGCTTGGCAGAAGAAGATACTTATACCAAGTATTGATAAGTGCCTAAAGAAAGAACATCACCATGCTACAAAACCAGAAGTAGATTTCATAAAGAAAATTTTGGACGATGCTTATGATTCAGGAAGGTTTTATGATGTTACACCATTAAGACCAGCTATATTAACATTTGCAGCTAGGAGCTCTCATCAGAGTGACTACTGTATAAAACTTGTTAATTCTATGAAGTTTAAGTCCGAAAGTATTAGTGAAGTATCGGATGCTGTATACGGAGAAAAGCCTATAGCGTTTTACGACGTTGAGGTTTTCCCGAATCTATTCCTTATAAACTGGAAACTGGCTGGTGATAACCCGGTTGTTAGGATGATAAATCCAACTCCAGCAGACGTAGAGGCACTCATACAGAATTATAGGCTTATCGGATACAACTGTAGACGATATGATAATCATATTCTATGGGCTAGAATGATGGGTTATACAAATGAACAATTGTATAATTTGTCACAGCGTATAGTAAATGGTAGTAAGAACGCCATGTTTGGCGAAGCTTATAATTTATCATATACTGACGTTTACGATTTCTGTTCAACAAAGCAATCTTTGAAGAAATGGGAAATCGAATTGGGTATAACACACCACGAGCTGGGTCTTCCATGGGATCAACCAGTTGCTGAAGAGTTATGGCCAAAAGTTGCGGAATATTGTGACGATGACGTTATTGCTACAGAAGCTGTATTCAATGCTAGAAAGGCTGACTTTATAGCTAGAGAAATATTGGCAGATGTGGCTGGTATGACTGTGAATTCGTCAACTAACTCATTAA
>AUXO013226964.1_pt1 | contig 10618 bp, 10 predicted proteins | sample 768731 | NCBI WGS metagenome assembly AUXO01 (sample SAMN02715735, study PRJNA202380) | gut metagenome | biome: sheep rumen | host: Ovis aries | place: New Zealand: Palmerston North
GATATATTGGTAAAACCGGCCTTTTTAAGGATATCCAGAGCTCTTAAGGCGCCTTGGGAATCGTGGCGTCTGCCAAGAAGTCTGAGCACATTGTCATCTAAAGACTGTATCCCTACTGACGCTCTGTTAAAGCCTGCTCTAAGGTAAGATTCGGCCTTCTCCATTGTAAGAGACGAAGGGTTGACTTCAATGGTCTTCTCGCAGTCACCTATCCCAAAGCTGTCAGTTATGGTCTTAAGGAGCTCAGTTATATATGACTCTTCAGGATAAGAGGGAGTGCCGCCTCCAAAATAGACGGTATCGGGATAGTCATCCTCTAAGGCCTTATATTCTGATGCGAGGTATTCAGTTTCTTTAAGGCATGTCTTGTAGAAAGCCCTTATCTTATCCCCGCTTACGCAAGGCAAGGAATAGAAATCACAATACGGACACTTGCTTATGCAAAAGGGATTATGAACATATACATGTCTTCCCATCAGAAGGATCTCTTTCTGTATATGGGGACCGGATTCTTGAGCGCTGTTTCAAGAGCATATCTGAATGTGATAAAGCTTGGAGATACATTTCTCTTAGGCTGCATATAAAGAGATATCCTCTCTGCCCACTGGGCCTTATAGTGGCCTATGGCAGGATAACCGATGTCTATGATCCTGCTTCCTTCAGGTGTTATCGCACGGCAGAGGACCTCCCAGGTACCGCATACGCTGTCCTGTTCATAGGAATCCAGGATCCTTGTATCGGCTTCAGGATAGGCCTCAAGGACTGCCTTGCGGTCACCAAGAAGCCATGCCTCGACCTCTTCGGTGCAAAGCCCTACAACACTCCTCAGATCAGGTGCAAATTCACTTGCGCAGGCATAGATACTGTTCCTTAGTTCGGCAGGATCGTTGTTGTCTGAATCCATTACGACCACAAGTATCACAGGTGTTCCCCTGTAGCAATTATTGTAGGCCCGGAGTTTTGCAGGCAATAGGTCCAGAAGGGAGCTTGCAAACTTGGGCGGCCTTGCAGACATATCCTTGGGGAAACTGCCACACCCCCGGTGAGGTCTGACATTTATCTCAGGCGTAAGGCTCATGGATCTGCAGATCTTCTCTACTGAGCGCTTTACTACAACGGCGCCGGATTTATCTTCACACAGGATCTCGATCAACATATCAATTGCCGTCTTCTTTATCCAAATGTCCTGAATACCAGATGGCACCCATTCCGACGCCCTGATCAAACAGTTCGTTTACAAGAGGATCTTCGGCCGCACACCTTATCGTTACATCGCCCTGCTCCTGCTCGAAGGATCTCTCAAAGATCCAGATTTCCTTAGGTGACAGAGTCTCGATTATATAAGGATTATGGGTCGAGAAGATTATCTGGCTGTAGTGGTTTCTTATGGAATAATCCCTCATCTCATCAGACAGGACATCAACCATATCGTGGTACAGACCCATATCCGGTGTCTCGATGAATATGGTGGAACGGGGATCTTTATCTCTTAGCAGAAGCAGATAGAGAAAGAGCTTATTCGGGGACTCTGCAAGATCTGAAGGAAGGTTCTTTTTCTTCTTCATGGCAGGGATCCTGCTCTTTATCTCCTCGATCATGCTATCATAACCTGCAGGATCAGACAGCTTAAGGTATTCAAGGACATTAATGGCATTGGATCCGGATGAATTAAGATGCTTATGGCCGCCCGGAGCGTTGCCCTCATTGAAGTATGAACTCTGCTCATCTGAGCTGAATGTACAGAAAAACCAGGTGCTTATCTCTCTGTAAAGATCGCAGAGGTCAGTAAACTGAGTGATCTTGCCGTAGAGGGACAGAGCGGGAAGGTGCTCGTCGTTTACGTCAAAGGGCATCTTGTTTTCTATATTCTGAGGATCTGCAGTAAAGCCACTTCCCTCCTCGCGGGATAGTATAGGGATGATCTTATAATTACCATCATCACCCTTGTAAGACAGGAGAACCTTCTCTTCTTTTATGTAGGGGCTTCCGTAGGTGCTGGCATCAAGAGTCAGTTCATACTGGATATACTTGGACCTGCCTGTCTTAGAATCTGCCAGCTTAAAAAAGAGCTTAAATATGCAGGGTTTGCCGTCCTCTATTATGAGATTAAGATATCCGGGCCTGCCCTGTATTATCGAAGCATCTGCGCAGTTGCGCATGAGACAGTCCTTGAGATATGCCAGGCATCCCATAAAGGAAGTCTTGCCGGTGGAATTACGCCCTATGAGAGCATTAAGATTGCGGAGCTTTAAAAGTGTCCTGTCTCCGGTCTTGGCAGCCTCGGTACTCTCTTCTATAAGGATACCTGCTTTATCTTTGTCAAATACATCAAAGTTGGTTATCTCGCATCCGAGAAGCATACCCATATCCTCCCTAATCTAAAACAAAGACCTTGCGGTATCAGATCAGATAACACAAGGTCTTTCAGCTCTTACCGGTTTAAGATCAATCACCGTCTATTGTCGTGTCGATCTCCTTGAGATTTGTCTGGATCTTGGTGAGGCTCTCGCCCAACATATCGTTAACACCCTCAAGCAGCTGCTTTACGTAGAGATGAGCATTCTTCCTGAGTTCCTCTGCCTGCTCCTCAGCATTGGCAATGATCTTGGCAGCCTCTTCTCTCGCACCGCGGGTGATCTCATGATCGTTGACCTTCATTGCATACATTCTGTTAGCATCGTCAATGATCTTCTTATTCTTGTCCCTTGCAGTTGAGATAATGTCCTGAGCTCTGGCAACTATATCGTTGGACTGTGCTACAGCTCCCGGAAGATTATTCTTCAGGATCTGAAGGGAATTGATCGTCTCGGTTCTCTCGATCGAGCACTTATCAGAAAAAGGAACACTTGATGCATCTCTTATAGTGTCAATAAGATAATCAATGTGCTTGATAGCGTCGTAACGCTGCCCTCCCTGACCTATATTGCTGTTCTCCATTATTGTTGCCTTCCTTTCATTAATTTTGCATTTACTGTATCAATGATCTCGGCCGGAACCATCTTAGAGATGTCACCGCCGTAATATCCAACTTCCTTAACAATGGATGAACTGATTAGCGAGAGATCGTCCCTGCAGGGCAGGAGGATCGCATCGTAGTCCGGATAGAGAAGCCTGTTTGCCAGGGCGAGCTCTGCCTCGTAGCGGAAATCAGACTCTGATCTGATGCCTCTTACGCAGGCGCAGCACCCGAGCTGCCTGTATAGCTCGACCAAAAGGCCATCCCAATGCATGACCTCCACATTCTGCAGGTCCTCACCTGCTATCGAGCGTTCGATCAGATCGACTCTCTCATCGGGAGTAAACATGGGGTTCTTGTTGGCATTCTCCATAACGGCAATGACAAGCTTATCGCAAAGCCTGGATGCACGCCTTGCAATATCACGGTGACCTCTGGTAAACGGGTCGAATGTTCCCGGGAATAGCATTACCTTCAAAAGCCTAAACCCCTCTTAATCTTTATTCTTAAAGAATGTTATCACTGTAAGCCCGTAACTACAAGAACGAAACTGTTCAAGCGCCATCTCGGACTCTCTTGGCGGCATATCCTTAGAGTGTTCGACAATAAGTATACCATCCTCCTTAAGAAGCCCTCCCTGGAGGATAACCTCCGAAGCCTGATGCGCAAGGTCAGGAACTAACCTGTACGGCGGGTCCATAAATATAATATCAAATTTCGAGCCATTTGTTGCAAGCATTTCAAGAGTTGGGATAATGCTGCCCTTTATGACCCTTAAACTGTCAGAGTCTTCCATACGGATCTTGCTTATATTGTTCTTCATTATCCGGACGGCATCCTGGCTCTTATCTACGAGGATGGCGCTGTTTGCTCCTCTGGATATGGCTTCTATACCTATCTGGCCTGACCCTGCACAAAGATCTAAAAAATCAGAATCCGGGACCCTTGCCTGGATTATGGAGAACAAGGCTTCCTTAACCTTGTCTGTGGTGGGGCGTGTCTTCTCCCCTTTGGGAGCTTCAAGGATAGTTCCTCTAAACATACCCGTAACTACTCTCGGCATATCACATAGCCTCCATCTTATGTGCAAATCTCAGTTCATACAAAGTATTTATAGCAGTCTTAAGACTGCTGGCTTCTTCCCCGCCCTTATCGAAAACACGGTTTACCGCATCGCATGCTTCCTGGGCCAGACTCATATCAGTATAAAGGTTGGCAGCTCTAAGCTGGGGGATACCATGCTGCCTGGTCCCGAAGAAGTCTCCCGGGCCTCTTAATTCAAGATCCTTGGATGCAAGCTCAAATCCGTCATCAGATTCGCACATCATCTTCATTCGGGTAAGAGCAAGCTCTGACCTTGACTCGGATACGAGAACGCAGAAAGCTTTTGAGCTGCCTCTGCCTATACGGCCTCTTAATTGGTGAAGAGTAGACAGGCCGAACCTGTCTGCATCCATGATGACCATGACATTGGCATTGGGATTATCTACACCAACCTCTATGACCGTGGTGGATACCAGGATCTTGATCTCACCACTTATAAAGCGCTCCATTACACTGAGCTTCTGCTGCTCGTTCATGGAGCCGTATAATACCTCGGTCCTGTATTGGGAAGTAATGCCTGTCTTATCCAGCTTCTCCTTCATCTGGAATATGCTGGTGATCCCTGAATCAGGTATGTCCGAATACCGGGTTACGCTGTTGGGGTCTAACTGTTCGTCGTCTATCTTGGCGCAGACCACATAAGCCTGCTCCCCTGCTTCAAGCTTGCTGCGGATTATATCCTGTATATCTGCAGAGTCCTTGGAGGGTACGAACCAGGTAGTTATCTTCTGCCTGCCCTTAGGTTTCTGCCTTATGATGGAAGTCGCCATATCACCATATAAGACAAGAGCAAGTGTCCTGGGGATAGGGGTAGCTGTCATTACCAGATTGTGGACGCTGTTTACACCGGTTACATCATCATGCTTTATAAGCAGTTTCTCTCTCTGTTTAACACCGAATCTGTGCTGCTCGTCAGCTATTACGAGAGCAAGATCCTTGAACCTTATGTCATCAGTAAGAAGGGCATGTGTTCCGATTATTACCGAAGCCTGGCCGTCCTCAAGCTGCTCCTTGATCTCTGATTTGACCGTACTCTTGGTCTTGCCGAGGAGCAATACCACATTAATGCCGCTGCCATCAAGAAGCTTTACAGCGGTATCGTAATGCTGCTTGGCAAGTACCGATGTCGGTGCCAGAAGGACTGACTGCTTGCCCATAAGAGCGGTCATTGCCATGGTAAGTATCGCAACTGCTGTCTTGCCTGAACCGACATCGCCCTGGACAAGTCTGTTCATAGGAGTGCTCTTCTGAAGGTCTGCCTGGATCTCCCTAACGGCCTTTATCTGATCTTCGGTCAGTTTAAAACCGAGATGGGATATTATCCCCTTCCATCTTGTCTTAACAGATTCGCTTAGAGAATCAGAGCCTGAAGGGATAACCCGCTCCGCGATCTCTCCCTCTGTCTGTCCCTGGGCTGCAAGCTTCATGCCGATGCCAAGGAGTATGAGTTCTTCGTAAGCTATCTGCCTTCTGGCCTTCTCCGATTCCTCCAGTGACTTAGGGAAATGCACATTATAGTAGGCCGTGGCAGGATCTGAAAACCCCTCCTTCAGCATTATCTCCTGAGGGATCACATTAACGAGCTGATCACCGCAAAGCTCAAGGGCTGTCTTGATCCATTTAGGAAGAAAGTTCGGCTTAAGTCCCTCGGTGAGATGATAAACAGGTTTTACCAGTTCGTCTGAATTGACCTTACTCTTCTTCTCTATATAAGGGTTTACAAGCTGAAGCCTGCCGCTGAATATGGTAACCTTGCCATGGACAAAGCACTCATCACCTACGGCAAACTTGCGCGTTATATAAGGCGAATTAAAGAATGTGAGCAGGATACGCTTATACCCGTCTCCCACATAGAAGGTGGTTGGCCTTGCCTTGCTCCTGATATTTGTATTTGGGCTGGTCATGACAACGCAGGCAAAGGATATCTCATCTCCCTCGCAAGCCTCGTAAACATTGCTTATATTGCTCCAGTCGTTATACCTGAACGGCAGGAAGCTGATAAGATCGTAGACAGTGGTTATATCAAGTCTTGCAAGCTTATCTGCGGCAGCAGGACCTATGCCTGCAATACTCGTTACCGGACTTGATAAAGTAACTCTAGCCATCAGATCCTCCTAAGACAGAAAGAATTAAGAGGACAACTGTCACACTTAGGCGCCCTTGCCGTGCAGTATTCCCTGCCGAGATCTACAGCAAGATGTCCTATTGCGATCCATTCATCCTCTTTAAATACCTTCATCATATCACGTTCAACGTTAACAGGGTTATCTGATGCCGTGATGCCTATGCGCTTCATTACACGCTTGCAATGGGTGTCCACTACTATTGCAGGTATGGAATAGACCTCCCCTACTATGAGGTTTGCGATCTTTCTGCCTATGCCTGGAACCTTCATGAGTTCATCTGTATCATGAGGGATCTCATATCCCCATTCATGAGTAAATCTGGTTATAAAGATCTTGATGGAATTGGCCTTGGCCTTATAAAGACCGCATGGCCTGATGATCTCTTCTATCCTTTTTATATCGGCACCGTCAAGCTTATCCGGATCATCAAATTCGGCAAAGAGCTCACTTGCCGTAATATTGACCCTGACATCGGTGCACTGGGCAGATAAGATACCTCTTATCGCAAGTCTATATGGCTCATCGAAATCAAGAGAGCAGGCTGAATCCGGGAATGCCTCATTAAGAGCATCCCATGTCCGCCTTGAAAGTGTCTGTTTGGATATACGGGGCATATTATTCCTCTTCGGGAGGGAACGGGAACGAGAACAGGAACTTGGCTCCGCCAAGCTCAGTGCCCTCCTCACAGGTTATGGTCTGACCATGACCTGCCAGGATCTGCTTGCAGATATAAAGACCAAGTCCGAAGCCCTCCACCTTACGCGATGGATCGGCCTTAAAGAAACTCTCGAAGATCCTGGTCCTCTTGCTCTCTTCAACGCCGGCTCCGGAATCCTCAACGGAGATCCAGATCTTACGCTGCTTTTTGTCACTCAATGTGGAGATCTTGATGATGCCTCCCTGGGGAGTGAACTTGATAGCATTGGTCACGATATTGATGATGACCCTGCAGAGCTGCTGGGCTTCACCATATGCATCTATATCAGGTCCCGGATCAAGAGATCTTATCACCTGTATATTCTTATCAGTGAGCTGAGCTTCAAGATTATCCACGATATCATTTATCATGTCGCTGATATTGAATGACTCCATCATGGAGGTATCCACATGAGACAGTGACGAAGCCTCCGTCATCTGGGTTACCAGTGTGCGGATACGGCCGACCTGCTGCTTGATGAGCTCTAAGTAATGGTCCGTCTTTTCGGGCGGGATGGTGCCGTCTAACATGGCTGTGACAAAGCCGTTGATGGATGTAAGCGGCGTCCTTATATCGTGGGCTATGGATGATATGAACATCTCCCTGTCCCTCTCCTGATGCTCCAGGGATTCGATCATATTATTAACGGTCTTGCCCATGTCGTTAAACTCAGAGGAGACTGAGAAATTGGTATAGTCCTCCGGCTCGGCATAACGCCTGGGAACCCTTACCGTAAGATCGCCCTCTGCGACCCTTGATATGGCGTTGGAGATCGCCTTGATGGGTACAAGGCTCATATAAACAAATACAGCATATAAGACTATCGCAATGACCATCGCTATCATGGCAGGAAGGAAGATAACATAGAGGTATTCCTCTCTCGTGCCGTATGTGGTCTCGTAGTTATGGACGATGCAGTAATAAGGAGTATCCTGCACAGGATAACAGGACATGGCAGTCACCACCTGCGCATTCTTGGTCTGAACCAGGTTGCCGTCATCCCTGCCCGTTGCGCTGATCAATTCCAGGGCAGCTTCGTCGGTGATGTAGGTCTTGCCGCCGTCAAGTGTAACCGTGGGGAGGATGTCGTCTGTAGATTCAAGATAATAGCTCCTGCAGTATACCCTGCCCTCACTGTCTACCAGATAGATAGAACCGTAATCACGGTACATCTGGGAATTGATAAGACGGTCCACGATACGGGAATTGGAGAAATTATCAGACCCGTCATTATCCATGGTATAGACAAAGCTCTTGGGCTCCGGGGATATTACGGCCCTAATGTCCTCAGCTATGGAAAAAGCCGTCTTATCGGTTCCGGTCGCTACGGAAGTGACAAGGCGGTTATACATATTCTCATATGACAGGAACAGCAGAACAGCAAAGACAACGATCGTCGTGAATACCAGGAAAGAGATGATAAACACGGCAAAATTAGATGAGAATCTCTTGCCTTCTACTTTGGGAGCCATGAATTATTTTGTCTCGAACTTGTAGCCCTTGCTCCAGACAGTCTTGATGCACCAGTTATCTTCTCTGTCAGGGTTCTCGATCTTCTCCCTGATCCTCTTGATATGTACATCAACAGTCCTGGATTCACCATAGAAATCATAACCCCAAACATTCTCAAGGAGCTGCTCTCTTGTGAATACTCTGTTGGGATTTGACGCCAGGAAGAAAAGGAGTTCAAGCTCCTTGGGAGGCATATAGATCTCTTTGCCGTCAACGGTTACAACATAACGTACCTTATCGACGGAGAACCCGGGATATGTGATCACATCCTGGCTCTGGGGCTGAGATGAACTTGTATTGGAATCGCGCTTCTCTGTACGTCTTAAGACAGCCTTGACCCTGGCAAGGACTTCCTTAGGCTCAAAGGGCTTGGGAACATAATCGTCAGCTCCAAGTTCAAGGCCGATGATCTTATCAAGAGTGTCTGTTCTGGCAGTGAGCATGATGATCGGTGTATCAGATGTCTTACGGATCTCACGGCAGATATCATTACCGTCCATTCCGGGGAGCATCAGATCGAGGATCACGATATCAGGATTGCAGGATTCAAAAGTAGGAACTGCCTTGTCACCCTGCATACATGTAAATACCTGATAACCTTCTTTCTCAAAATAGAGCTTCAGGACCTCGATAATACTCGCATCATCATCAACAAGTAAAACTTTAACTGCTGCCATTTGATCACCCCTAATCTAGCTGTAATTAATCTTATAACGTCTCACCGGATATCTTCTTGACTTCCTCTGCAAAAGACTCCGGGTTGGTAAAGTCTTTGTAAACCGATGCAAAACGCACATAAGCAACTTTATCCTTGACATAAAGTTGCTCCATTATGTACTCACCGATCTTGTGGCTGCTTATCTCCCTCTTGGGATTGTTATTGACTTCGTCAGTAATGGCAGAGACGATGGCTTGCATCTCCTCCTCGGTGACGGGTCTCTTTGAACAAGCAACCATAAGGCTGTTTAATATCTTAGTCTCGTTGTATGCCTGCTTTGTGCCGTCCTTCTTAACGACCTTGGGAACAAGTCCCTCGATTCTCTCAATAGTGGAGAAACGGTAATTGCATTCAGTGCATTCACGCCTTCTTCTAATCTCAAAGCCGTCAGAAGAGGCGCGTGAATCTAATACTCTGTCGTTACTGGAACCACAGGCGGGACAGATCATTAATTACTGACCATCCTTACCAAACATAAACCAGGGCTTAGCAGACTTCTGCTGAGGTCTCTCCTCAACGTTAGGTGTAACGTTGGGCTGAGGTCTTCCGCCTACCTGGGGCTGAACAGGCTGCTGAGGCTGAACCGGCTGCTGCATAGGTTCAGCTGCCTGAGGCTGAGGCTGAACATTTATAGGCTGAACCGGCTGTACAGGAGCCTGGGGCTGAACCTGAGGCTGAGGCTGAACAGGTCTGTTATTAACTGACTCATCTCCGAATCTGAAACCGGGCTGAGGTCTTACCTGAGGCTGAACAGGAGCCTGCTCCTGCTGCTGAGCCTGGGGCCTGGGTGTATATTCTGTTCTCGGGGGCTGAGCCTGAGGCTGTCTGCTTGTGATGATGGTAGCATTCTCACGGGAGAGAACTGATGTGCTTGCTCTGTGTCCTACAGAAGCATTTACAGTATTCTCGAAGCCGGATGCGATAACAGTGATCATGAGCTCGTCCTCTAAGGAGTCGTCGATAACAGCACCGACAATGATCTCTGCTTCAGGAGAAGCCTCCTGTCTTACGATGGATGACGCTGCATCGATCTCAGAGAGTCTCATGCCGCGTCCGCCTGTAAAGTTAACGATAACACCTGTAGCGCCTTCAATAGTTGTATCGAGGAGAGGTGAATTGATTGCCTGCTTGATAGCAACCTGGGCTCTGTCCTCACCGCTTGCACGGCCGATACCCATGTGGCAGATACCTGCATCCTTCATTACTCTTGTAACATCTGCAAGGTCGAGATTGATGAGACCGGGGATAGCTACGAGGTCTGAGATACCAGCTACACCGAACTTAAGAACCTGATCTGCCATATTGAATGCTTCTTCGAAGCTTGTATTGTCATCTACTACGTCAAGGAGCTTGTCATTGGATACAACGATAAGTGAATCAACTGACTTCTGAAGCTCTCTAATACCTCTCTCGGCATTTGCTGCTCTCTTCGCACCTTCGAATGTAAAAGGAGTTGTAACAACTGCTACTGTAAGGATGCCGAGATCTCTTGCGATCTGTGCTAC
>AUXO010376059.1_pt1 | contig 10617 bp, 16 predicted proteins | sample 768731 | NCBI WGS metagenome assembly AUXO01 (sample SAMN02715735, study PRJNA202380) | gut metagenome | biome: sheep rumen | host: Ovis aries | place: New Zealand: Palmerston North
CTATTTAGTTGATATTTTAAATATTTAATGATATACTGTTATTGTAAAGAAAAGGGAGAATATTCTATGTTATCAGAAAAAATCAAAAAGAAAATTTTAAGCGGTGAAAAATTTACTTGTGAAAAAATTGAACTGCTAAAACATGATCTCAATACATATTACGTTGTTGAAAGAGAAGGACATGAAAGCTTGGTTTTCTTTCATTTCGGCAAGTGCTGGTATTTATATGATACTGCAAGGGAACTTCATTTTACCCAGGCTTATGCCCTTTATGATGACATGATGTATCATGAACTGTATCTGTTTAGATTCTACGATACAGGTGAAAAATTTGATTATGAAACAGGTAACTTTTACACGGCAGAAGAGCTGAAAGAAATTATTTAAGAATCATGGCGAGAATTCTTGGTGACTTGTCTCCGAGATGAAAGCCCTCTTTTCAAATCGTGTTTATCAAAATTTCCGTCAAAAAAACCACGTATCCTTAGTTCGTAGAATGAATGGCAATTAGAATATATTTTTCAAGTCTTTAGAAAGGAGAAATGTTACATGTCAGGAAGAACATCCGAGCACGTCAAAAAGAAAAAACAGCCAGTTGAAAGCACAGCCTTTAGATACTTCGGGAAACCTGATGAAAAACAGCAGCTTCTGCTCAACAAAACACTAGGAGCGTGCCGATGGCTACATAACAGGATGCTGTCAGACCGTATGACAATGTACGAGCAGTGCGGCAATCAGGAAAAGCGTTTGCCCGCATGGTACAAGCATCTTATGCCATACGGGGCATGGCTGAAGGAAGCTGATTCATCAGCCCTTGCCAACGAAGAGATTTATCTCAATCGTGCATATGATAATTTCTTTGCAGGACGGGCTGGCTATCCAAAGTTCAAAAAGAAGTCGGATCACCACGACTCTTACACAACTAGCATGACGAACGGCAATATCAGAGTGCGTTTCAACAAGGGGCGCATGTTCCTGAAATTGCCGAAGATTAAAACTGAGATTGAACTGTACGGTGGCAGACGCCCGAACCCTGGTGGGAAACTGAAATCGGTGACTGTTACGCATGAGCCGAACGGAAAGTACTATTTCTCTCTCCTGTATGAGTATCCAGAGAAGAAAACGGAGGATCACTGTGATCCAAAAAAGGCTATCGGTCTTGACATGTCAATGCATGAGTTCTGCGTCACTTCCGACGGCGAGTTCATTGATCACGAGCATCCTTATGTGAAAGCACAGTTGTGCCTCGCCAAAGAGCAGCGACGCCTTTCGCACATGAAGAAGGGTTCAGCTAACTATGATAAGCAGCGTCGCAAGATCGCCCGTCTGCATTCGAAAATCAAGAATCAGCGGAAGGATTTTGCACATAAGCTTTCAAGAAAGCTGGTCAGTGAATATGACATTATCGGCATTGAGGATCTAAACATGAGAGCCATGGCTCAGTCACTTAACTTCGGCAAATCTGTCATGGACAAAGGCTGGGGCATGTTTGTCACGTTTCTAACATACAAAGCAAAGCGTGCGGGCAAACACCTGATCAGGGTGTCAAAATGGTTCCCGTCAAGCCAGCTCTGCCATGAGTGCGGTGCAGTCTTCAAGAAGACGAAGGACCTGTCAGTAAGAGAGTGGACGTGCCCGAACTGCGGTCATAAGCACAACAGAGATATCAACGCCGCCCTGAATATTCGAGACGAGGCAGTCAGACTTGCACTTTCTGCCTGATGTATAGATTGGTCCTCACTGTGACCATAAACCAGTGTAACCGCTGGGACAGCGGGGATAGCTCGCACTTATCTACGGCATGCGTGTATCGCTTCACGGAGGCATATCCCCTATGAAGAAAGCACCTGTAAGAACCGGAAACACGAGAAAAGAGACTGGCTTGCGAAGCCTCGGCTTAGCATGTTCAGGAAGCTCGGTAACTTGTTGCCGAGTAGTTCACGCGGTGGCTCTGTTTCAATTTATGATGCTCAGGAGCTGATGAACTTCTTTACATCTCATGGCTATTCATTTACTTTCATTGATGCTGATCGTGATATTACAGGCATGTATTTTTATTATCGTGATAACTGGCATTGTGTTTATTTTGATTTGGACGACAACGCTAAAATTGAGAACAATATTGTAAAGCTGAAAGGTTTTTATTTATTGTCAGACGGCTTATATCATGAGTTCTTTAAATTCGTTCATCTTGATACTGAAAATGAAAAAGAATTTGAAACAGGCAATGCTTATACACCAGAAGAAATGAAGGATCATTTATAGATCCAATATCATTAAGTTAAGAAAAAACTGATGATCTCTGTCATCAAGTCAAAACACAGCTTAATATTTTATGACAATTTTCTTAACCTGTTTTTATGATATAATTATTTTGTAAAAGAAAATGAGGTGACATTATGGAATTCTTTCATCCTGTTTTAAATGGTAATGCTTTTTACGGCTTATATATTAAACACGTAGACGGCTCAAATGATATTTATTTTGCTTCAAGCAAATATATGGAAATGTATCTGGACAGTCTTCATGTGCCAGTTGCTGAAAAGAAAGGCAATGCCTATTACGGCATGGATAACATGTGGAATCATTTTATGTTTTTCCCTGTTACTGATACTGGCAGTCTTCATTTAATGGTTACAGGCAATAAAAAGCACGATACAGAAAAAGCTGTAATACCATTTGGCATGCTTTCAAGCATTGAAACTGTTTGTATACTAGATGAAGACGATAAAAGGTATTTTACCCCTGTCATTGGTTCATACTGCATTGAACAGGCTAATGACGACATTGAAGATATTTATATCAAATTAAGTGATGACGATCTGAATGATATCGCAAATGCCTGTATGAACGGTGATGACGTTTATATAAATTATTCCCCTGTCGATTTAAAATGAGCATAAATATTGCTCATTTTTATTTGTATTTTATGTTCTATATTGTTGACACATTACGTTTATTATGATATACTATATTTGTAAGTTAAGAAGGAGGAGAAACAATGAAAGAAATTATGCCAAAAGAACTTGCAGGAGAAATTCGCTCCTGCGAGGAGTGTCCGTTCCGCGTGTCGTTTACGGACTATGCCGACATCCCCGAGACGGTCTGCTACTGTGCTCTGCGAGTCACACGTGGTCGGGTTGCCAGATTTTGGCACCTGCCGCCGGATATGGCGAACTGCCCTCTGAGAAAGATGTAGCCCATCTTTCTCTTACAAAATATTTTATAAAAAAGGAGATACAAAATGAAAAATTTTAAAATTATCAATGATGTTGTCATTTTCAATACAACACCTCACAAAATTGATTTCCTTGTTGATGACGATACGGTTGTTGAAATTGACAGCGATCCGGCTTTTATTGTAAATGCAAAAGCTGCTGAAAAGAAAGTTGACGATTTATTTGTTACAACTGTTTTTAACGGCACTGATGAAGGCAAAGCTATTATTGATTCAATTAATGATTTCGCTTCTGAATCATTCCCTGACAAGCGCTGTGTAATTGTTGGTTCAATGATTGCTGCACAGTCTTATCCTGAAAAAGTCGTTGCCATGGTACCGGCTAAAGGCTTTGAACGGGTTCCACCAAATGAAAAGAAAATGAACCCACGAAAATTTACTGTGTTCCCAAAACAGGCATAATGCACGGTAAAAATAAATTCATAAAAAAATGTATTTATTGTTCTAAATAGTTGACATTGAATGTATTTAGTGATATACTTTAGTTGTAAAGAAAAGAAAGAGAGGAAAACAAATATGTTAAACACAATTAGTTTAGAAGGAAGATTAGTTAGAAATGTTGAGGTAATTAAAGTTGGAACTGCAAGCGTTGCAAAATTCAGTATTGCAGTAGGACGTAACTACAAAGCAAAAGACGGAACTTATCCTACTGATTTTATCCCTGTTGAATTATGGGGCGACAAGTTACCATCAATGATGGCTGAAAACGTTGGCAAAGGTGATAAGGTTACTGTTAATGGTTCCCTTTATATGAACAACTACACAAATAAAGAAGGCAATGAAATTCATTCATTCATCGTCAGAGCAAACAATGTTTGGTTTGACTTCAAAAAGAAAGACAATCCAGTAAAAGAAGACAAGGCTGATTCAATTGATGTTGATGATGCGGCAATGGGATTAGAGTTCTAAAAGCCAAGGGGATTGATTCCCCTTCTTCTTTTTTTAGGACATGGTGATTTTTGGCTATGCCCTTTTCTTAATTTTTAGTAAACATGGATTTTTTGCCACTTCAGCATATGGCAATGTGCCTTTTTTGGTTATTCCATATGTTGACGTTTCCTGATAGAATCAGCATGAAAGGATGGTAATTAAAAAATATGGACATTAAAACGCTGAGACAAAACAAGAAAATCAGAAAGGCTGAAAAGAAGCAGTTTATTGAGGAATCATATGATAACGATCCTCTTAAGTTTAGAGACTGGTTTTCTGTTAAAGGAATAAGAAGCGAGCTTAAAAATGTTTCATGGCTTTCGCTTTCTGACCTTTTTAAGGCAAGTGCCACTGTAATCGGATTCTCACTTTTTATGATGCTTTTCTTCTTTGTCGGAGATACAGCCATTGCTGAAATTCTTAAATCTCTTTTCTAGTTATTTTTTTAACTTTAACTTTTTATTTTAAAAAGAGAGTTTATTTGATATTGTATACAATTTACATTAATATGATTTATAATATATTTTATTGGAAGGATGTGACAAAGAATGATTGTAAAATATAAAAATCTTCAGAATGACGACATTGAAATTTTATGGGACGGCAGTACCCATTCATTAAAAAAGAAAAATATCACAACAGGAAAAGTGGTTCTTTATACAGGAATTGCTTCCAATGAAGCATATGAAATGATTGAAAACATTATGAAAAAAGATATTCCATGTGATATTGAATTCAGGAAAGAAGGAACCAGAAATTGAAAGTAGTCTATGCATTTGAAAATATGAAGACAGGAAAGAAAAATATTTTTATTTCCTTTCGCTTTTTTGCTGAATCAAGAAACGTTCCGGTAGATATGGATGGAAGAAACTTTACCGTAATTGTTGGAAGCGAAAAAGCCGGTTTGGAAAACTGCTTTGATCTTTTTCATAAAGATGGCGTGCTTTATTACAAAAACAATGTTGATGTTCTTATGAGAATCAATGAAATGTATAATATCAGCATGATTAATGCAAAACTTGATAAAATCTACAAGCTTGAAAATGGAAAGCTGAAAAGTATTAATCGTGAAGATGCCGTAAACGAGCTAAAAAAGTGCCACAGTGAAGGAAAGGAAGTAAAGGTAATATTATGACAGTAATCAAAAAACTCTATAAAGAAGCAGGCGTATTTATGCTTGTGGCTATTGTATTCTTTTCACTGTTTGCCTACAGAAAAGTAACCTATGCAACTTATACTGAGCTTACTGATTCAAAACTAAAAAATATGATTGCCGAGAAAGACAGTTTTGTACTGGTTACCGATTCAGAAGCCGGTGAATTTGCTAATTCAGTCAATGAATATCTTACGAAAAACAGAGGAGACAGAATCTATTATACCCAAAGCAAAAATGCCAAAAAGATTATTAAGACCGATCTTTCATCTCCTTCATCATTTATAATAAAAAAAGGCAAAGTTGTTGCCTCAAATAAAGGTGCTCTTCAGTATTATTATCTTAAGGATTTTATTCATTCACATAATTAAAAACCCACATGAATCATGTGAGTTTTTTTATTATTATTTGTTTGGATCCTTAACATATGAAAGCATTTCGTATTCGCCAACTGAATCATTATTCAAATCATCTTCAATAGCAAGCTTAAACAGTTTCAAAACGGGAAAAACTTTTTTAAAGTCATCCGCCGTAAAATCTGTCAGAGAAGCCTGATCAATGAATCCTGCTTCAGCCAGAAAAACAGCATCTTCTGGAAGCTTAACATAATCATCAGGTGTTCCCTTATAGGTGTTAACTGCAATTTCATTAACTCCTACTCTTTTAAGCTCCTTTTCAATATTTTTCATTGTCTGGACTGCACACTTATCTAAATTTTCTATAGAATCCTGATCAAGTTTGTAATAAAAAATCATAAAATATACCTCTCTTTCTTTCATCTTTAGATTATCATTAATTTAAAGCCTAATCAACAAAACATAAAGTCGTTTGCCAATTTTCGCGAAAAAAATATTCCATTGAATTTATTATGTAATCAATATAAGATTTTTTATATGAAAGGAGCGATCTGATATGAATATGATAAAATACTTTCTTATTTGCCTTCTTGCGGTTCTTATAAGTCTTACGTTTGTCCCGTTTAATGAAGACGGATCATTTATTGCTTCAGTAATAAAAACGGCTGACAGTGAAGTTAAAGAGTCGAAAGAATACAAGAAAAAAATAAAAAATGATGAACGCTCTGGAAAGGAGAAAAAACATGGAGACACAAATGATCAAATGTCCGATATGCGGAAAAACTCATAATGTTGAAGTTCACGAAGAAGGTTCATGTGCCATTATAAAAGGTGTTCCAGTTTCATATGAAAAGATTTACTATGTATGCGGAAAAGAAAAATTTATTACGGCTGAAGCTGTTGCTGAGAATATGGAACGAATTAAATATGAATATGTCAAACATATTATAAAAAGGGAAAGATGATTTCCCTTTTATTTTTCTATTTCATATTTTCTTGTCTGCTCTTTTACAGGTGCTTTATAATCTCCAAGCTTTCCAAAAGAATCGGCTTTAAGAAGATTTTTATCAAATTCGTTTTCAAACATTTCCTTTTGCTCTCTGGAAGCCGTATTTGGAATTGTCGTTTCATATTCAATTTCTCTTTGCTCCATGTAGCTTTCAAAAGTATCAGATAAAGCATTGAATATTTCAGAGCGATTAAGATCATTTGATATTATTCTTATGCTTTTTGCAATTTCATTTTCATTTTTCTTTATTCCGGAATTAATAAACATATCGCTTGATGTTCCCTTAATTTTTGCATAATACTTCTCACCCAGTGCATTTATTTTTTTCTTCATGTTTTTCAGCTCTTCTACGGTTAGTCCAGAAGCTTCACAGTTTGATTCAATATATTCTCTTTTTCCTTCAGGCGTTTTGTCTTTTAATGATTCGGCTATATCGTTTGGAAGCTTTAATGCTGAAATATATTTATTAAGATCAGATTCGTTATATATTGAATTCATTTCCATAATTTTGCCTTTAGGCATTTCATTTATTTTAATAAGGCAGTCAGTTTTTTGCTCCATGTCAGAAACCGTTTCAAAAATTTTAGAATAGATTTCATATTTCCATTTATTTTCAGCGTCCTGATTTTTAGGCTTATCCTTGTATGCATTTTCCTGAACAATTTCAAGATATGATTTTGATTCTCTTATTTTGTCAAAAGCGTATAAAATGCCGGCAAGCTGATTATCAGTAATATCACTGAGCTTAACATTTTCATAATGATCTTTAATTGTGCTGATCAGATAATCACAGTCCTTTTTTAGTGATTCATTATACATAAGAAATTTTTTTCTTTCGTTTTCATTTGGGCTGTTTCCATATCTGGCATTTGCTCCTCTGAGCTTAAACATTCTTTTAGTTACAATTTCAATATCATGAGTGATTTCAGGGCTTAGGCTATTCATTGCTGCAGCGGCATATTCCATAGCAATTGATGCTTTAAGAGTTGGAAGATCATCACGATAGTATTCTGAATACATATGCATACCCTCTTTCAGATTTTTTATGAAAAGAATACTTTTCAACTTTTATTTTTGTTTAAATATTTCAATGCATAAATATCTGAAATTTTTCCATTAAAAGCATATTTTTCTACCGTATTTTTCTTCCAGACTGTGGGTCATTTTATATTCATATGTTTTTTTACATATAGTGGGTCACTTGGCTACCGATAGCCGGATAACAAAAAAAGAGAGGATTACCCTCTCTCGATATTTTTATCAATGTTGTCTTCAACATCTGAAATATATTTTTTTATAGCCTTTATTTCTTCTTTCATTTTTTCAGCCTGTTCTTTTCCAGCAAACTGAATGTATGTCTGTTTTGAAAGTGCCTGTGTCTGCTTTCTGAGTTTTTCAATTTTACTGACGGCATCCACTCCTCTTAACGATTTTTTAGCTGATGATTTCTTTTCGTCATTATATTCTTTTATATATTTTTTAATTTCTTCATCGCCCATGTTTTTAAACTTTTCCATTGTTTCATCCTGAAGCGATGACGGCATTCTTGCAATTGTAAGAGCCTGTTTCTTTGACAGCAGTCCATTTTCAAGATCATGCCTGATTGACTGATTGTGTGCAGTATAGATGGTAAGATAATCCTTTACCGAAGCAGGAGAAAACTTAAATCCCATTTCCTTCAGGATTCTTGATCCTTCTTCATATTTGCTTGTTCCTGATGGAATGAAAGCATATTTTCCTGTTTCATCCTTTTCAAAAATAATATCAAAGTTCATGAATATTTCCTGAACGCTTATTTGCCTTGTAGTTGTATTTGTTTCAGTAATAACGCGTTCAATTTCTTCATCGGTTGTTCCTTCAGGAAGAACAATACAAAATGCTTTTGAAAATTTTTCCGCAGTTTTTCCTGTTTCTCTTTTGCAAATGTTTTTTAATGAGAGAAATCTTCTTGAGCCTGATTTTATTTCATAACGTCTTTCTCCCTCTTTTGTATATGGAATAACAATGATTGGCTGAAGCTGACCAAGATTAAGAATTGACTTTTCAAGGAATTCAGTAGATGTAATCAGAAAACGGTTTTCAGTATTATCATCAATATCATCCAATGGAATATATCTTGTCTTAAATCGTTCAGTGTCATGAAGATTATGATCTGTCTTTGCTTCAAGATCATCTGGATTAATGCTTCCAAAAAGCGTGCTTCTTTTTCCGTCGCGGTTTGATTCTCTTGTCATTCCTGACATTGATTTTTTCTTAACAGCCATTATTCTTCAGCTCCTTCAGTAAGGTCAATGATTTCCTTTGCAAGTGAGATAATGCTTTCACGATACATTCTGAACTGCTTTTCATTTACATTAACAGCAATGTTTTCTTCTGAAGATACCTGCTTCATTTTATTGACTCTTGGGATACGTGTTTTAAATACATTAATGTTATTCTCAATTCCATATTCTTTAACGTCTTCAATAATTGCATCATCGCCTTTTGTTCCTGAATACATATTAAATACTGTTCCCAGGACAGTAAAATTCGGCACATAAAGATGAAGATCATTAAGATTGTCGATAATATTTGAAATACCAATTGTCGAAAGCATATCAGGAGTTGTCGGCAGAATAAGCGAATCTCCTGCAAGCAACGCATTAATTGAAAGAATGCCAAGTGATGGCGGACAGTCAATAATGATATAGTCATAATCAAAATACTTTTTTATCTGGTCAACAACCAGTTTCAAAAGATATCTTGCATATTTTCTGTTGTCCCCCTGAAGAATAAACGGCTCATCAGTAGGAGCGACATAAAGCATTTCCACAATGGAAAGGTCCTTGTTATAGCCAGGCAAAAGATCAAAAGAAAAGTCTACGTTTTTTGTTTCCCATCTTGTTGAATGAGGAACACGACTGTTGATTTTGTAAGAAGGGCGAATGATGGCATCAGCAAGATCCTCATATTCAGGAATTGCTGACATGCCTTCCCACTGAATATTCCCAATAAGATATCCAAGATCAGGATGACCTTCTTCAGCTTCAAGAGCACCGTCTTCATTAACCGGAACGTTGCATAAAAAGCTTAATGAGTTCTGTGCATCGTTATCAATAGCAAGAACGCGTTTTTTATAAACTGATCCTAAAATTTCACAAAGATTGATTGTAATATTTGTTTTTCCAACGCCGCCTTTGTTATTAAACAGCAGCAGGACTTTTGTATTTTCACTCATATATTTTTCTCCCTTTCGTTTTCCTTTTTCCAGCTATCATTTTACCAAATAGCCTGATCATATTCAATAAAATAAACACAAACGGCTACCGATAACCGATAGCCGTCATAAATAGCCGTTGTACATCAGTTACCGATAGCCAAATTTATATTTGCAAATTATTCTTTCCTTTTATTGCATTGGCAGCGTTCAAAAATGTATAATGTTACAAGAGGAGGACAGGAATGTGTTTTATAAAAATGATGTAAAAATTGATGCCTTCATTCAGATACCGAAGGTTCTTTTTCGTGATGAAAGATATAAGAAGCTTCCGCTTATCTGTAAGATAGCTTATTCAATTTATGTAACAAGATATTCAATAACAAAATACAAAGATAACATAGGTCCTTATATTATTTACTCCGACAGGGAACTGGCTGCCTTTATTGATACAACGCCTGAGTATGTCAGAGAAGTAAGAAAAAGACTTAGAGATGCTGGACTTATTGACTACAAAAGAAGCGTAGGAAATAATAAAATTTACATTTATTCTTATTCCAATTCAGCTGAAGACGATAAGATTTTCTTTTACGAAAATACATTAGACTCATGGCAGTTTTACAGATTTCCAACAGAGCTATTCGATGAAAAATTTATTAACCTGCCGCTTAATGCTAAGTTTCTTTATGTTATGTTTCTTGACATGATGTTTCTATCAATCAATTACAATTATAA
>AUXO010395093.1_pt1 | contig 10617 bp, 7 predicted proteins | sample 768731 | NCBI WGS metagenome assembly AUXO01 (sample SAMN02715735, study PRJNA202380) | gut metagenome | biome: sheep rumen | host: Ovis aries | place: New Zealand: Palmerston North
CAGAGAGTGCAAAAAATATTTCAAAAAATTAGCACTCAACTATTGACAGTGCTAACAAACGGTGATATAACATAATCAGTTCAAGGGAACAGAGAGATTTGAGAAAGAACAGCATTCCAGATTTCGATCTCCTCCGTCCCGTACAGATAACATAGAAGATGTTAAGTGTAAAGGAGGAATTGATTATGTTATATCCGAGTCTTTTCAGTGAGAACCTGTTTGATGATTTTATGAATTTTGACTTCCCGAGCTTCAGGAATTACGATGATGTTGACAAGAAGCTCTACGGCAAGCATGCGGCTCATATCATGAAGACCGATGTAAGAGAGCAGGAGGACGGCTTTGAGGTCGATATTGACCTTCCGGGCTTCAAGAAGGACGAGATCAAGCTGGATCTTGAACAGGGCTATCTGACCGTCAGCGCAGCCAAGGGCCTTGACAAGGACGAGAAGGACAAGAAGGGCAGAGTGATCCGTCAGGAGCGTTACGCAGGCGCCATGAAGAGAAGCTTCTACATCGGCGAGTATGTGACCGAGGAGGATATCAAGGCTAAGTTTGAGGACGGCGTTCTGAAGCTGAACATCCCGAAGAAGGATGCTCCGAAGCTTCCGGAGAAAAAGTCCATCATGATCGAGGGCTGATCGGCCTTTCCGTTCATTTAATAACAACAGACACCAATCATTGAGAGGACCGGCAGGCGACTGCCGGTCTTCTTTAGTATTAAGGCGCAGCTGTCGGAGAGTGATTATCGCCGGCATCTGCACTTATTTTTTGTGAGCTTTCGGTCCCCCGCGGGTATTTGTGATTGATGCTTTGCGAAAAGTGTACTATGATTGTATATGGAAAAGAAGGCGTAATGTTTTTTGCGCCGGATGAAATATCTGAATATCCGATCCTTTTACAGGAGTGATCATATGAGCAGTTCCAATGATAAACTGACCCTGAACAATGACCGTACGACCAGGTTCGCCCTGGCCGGTGCAGTTATTGTGGCTATCATTCTGATCCTGGGCACCTTATGGAACGGGCAGAGCGCCCGCCGTGCGACCGATGAGGCGGTACATTCCGTAAGCCTTCTCTATCTCGATGAGCTGGCCGGAAGGCGTGAGCAGGTCGTTGCCAACAACCTGAATTCGAACATTCAGAACATGCAGGTGGCACTCGGACTGATGGATGCCAATGATCTGGAGAGCCTGGAGACGCTGCAGGCATATCAGTCGAGGATCCGCAGGCTGTACGGTCTGGAAAAGTTTGCTTTCATAGATACGGAGGGACTGATCTATACGGCGGACGGCGTGATGAAGGATATCGATGAGTATCAGATCGATTACCTGAACCTTAAAGGACCGGAGATCTCCATCAGAGTCTATAATAATAATAATAATAAGGTGGAAATTGCGGCGCCCGTCGATCATATCAGATTCATGGACCGCGAGCTGGTTGTCTGCTTCATGGAGATCGATGTGGAGCGGATGCTGCAGGGCGTATCTCTGCAGTCTGACGCAAACAATACGACCTTCTGCAATCTCTATACCGCAGACGGCAAAGCCCTGACGGACATCGTCCTCGGCGGTCTTGCGACCGGCACCAACCTGATGGATGCACTGGAAAATGCAGTCTTTGACCAGGGAGAGTCCCTGGAGAAGATGAAGGAGGATTTTGCGGCGCATAAGGACGGGTACGCCTCCTTTACCTATAACGGGATCAAGGAGACCATGTACTATAAACCGGTTGAAAACACCGACTGGATGCTGACCTACCTGATCCGGGAGAGCCTGATCAGCGAACAGATCCGTTCCGTTTCAGACAACATCATAAAGCGCAGCATCGCACAGACGATCCTGACAGCTGTGGTGCTGCTCGGCATGTTCAGCATCATCCTCGGCCAGCTCCGCAGATCCGCGAGGCTCGCAGTGGAAAAGGAAAGCTCTGAGGCTGCTTCCAGAGTCCGGCAGCAGGAGCTTGAACAGCGTCTTCAGCTGCAGCAGGAGCTTCTGGAACAGGAAAAACAGAGGGCAGAGCAGGATCAGATGATTACAGCGATGGCGTCTGATTACCGCAGTGTATATTATATTGATCTGGATTCGGATCACGGTGTCTGCTACCGTGCGGCACCGGGTACGGACAACGGCATCCAGGAAAAACAGGAGTTTTCCTTCAGCAAGGAGTTTACGGATTATGCCAGGAATTTTGTGGCGGAGGAATATCGGGAGGGCTTCCTTCAGTTCATTGATCCTGCTTCGATCCGCGAAAGCCTGAAAAAAGAGGTGATCATTGCCTATCGTTATCTGGTTCACCGGAACAATAAGGAGTATTATGAAATGCTCCGGATGGCAGGCGTCCGTCACAAAGACGAGCAGGACGACGGTATGATCCATGCAGTCGGCGTGGGATTTACGATCATTGACCGTGAGATGCGCGAGACCATGGCGAAAAACCAGGCCTTAAGCGATGCCCTGACAGCCGCTGAGGAAGCCAGCAAGGCAAAGACTGCATTCCTTTCCAGCATGAGCCATGAGATCCGGACTCCGATGAACGCGATCATCGGTCTCGATAACATAGCCCTGCATGATCCGGGACTTTCCGATCAGACGAGGGACCACCTGGAAAAGATCGGCAGCTCCGCCCGGCATCTCCTGAACCTGATCAATGATATCCTGGATATGTCCAGGATCGAATCCGGAAGGATGACGCTTAAGAGTGAGGAATTCTCCCTGCAGAAGCTCCTGGAGCAGATCAACACCATGCTCAGCAGTCAGTGTCAGGATAAGGGCCTCAGCTATAACTGCAGGATCCTCGGAGAGGTGGCGGATCAGTATATCGGAGATGATATGAAGCTGCGCCAGGTACTGATCAATATCCTGAGCAATGCCGTCAAATTCACGCCGGAGGGCGGATCTGTGGAGATGACCGTTGAGCAGACCGTGAAGTTTGACAACAAGGCCACTCTCCGCTTTGCGATCAGTGATACCGGAATCGGAATGGACAGGGAGTTCCTTCCGAAGATATTTGAAGCCTTTTCACAGGAAGACTCGTCATCGACCAACCGTTTTGGAAGCTCCGGCCTGGGCCTTGCCATTACTAAAAATATCGTGGAGATGATGAACGGTACCATCGAGGTGGAGAGCGAAAAGGGTGTGGGATCGACCTTCACGGTAACGGTCACCCTGATGGAGGCCGAAAGCAGCCTGTCGGAAGCCGGAGAAGAGCTTCAGCCGCATGAAATGACGGTACTGGTAGTCGACGATGATCCGGTTGCCTGTGAACACGCGCGGCTGGTGCTGGAAAAGGTCGGGATCGCGGCGGAAACCGTGATGTCCGGAGAGGAAGCGATCGAGGTAGTAAGGCTTCGCCATGCCCGCAGAGAGCCCTTCAACCTGATACTTGTAGACTGGAAAATGCCCGGGCTCGACGGGGTGGAGACCACCAGACAGATCCGTTCGATCATCGGTAATGAATCTGCCATTATTATCCTGACGGCATATAAGTGGGATGATATTCAGGAAGAAGCAGTGAAGGCCGGCGTGGACAGCTTTATTTCCAAACCGCTCTTTGCATCTAATGTGATGGATGAGTTCCGTTCAGCAATGAAGCGCAAAACAGTCGTTGAGCACAAGCAGGCCGGCGGCGCCGGACTGGAGGGCTGCAGAGTGCTCCTGGCGGAGGATATGCCGATCAATGCCGAGATCATTACGATGGTCTTAAGTATGCGGGATATTGAGACGGACCTTGCGGAAAACGGAAAAATTGCCGTAGAGAAATACACCTCTCATCCGGAAGGATGGTATGATGCCGTTCTGATGGATATGCGGATGCCGGAGATGGACGGCCTTACGGCGACCGGACTGATCCGTGACTCCGGAAGGGCTGACGCGAAAAAAATCCCCATCATCGCACTGACTGCCAATGCGTTCGATGAGGATGTGCAGCGAAGCCTGCAGGCAGGTCTGAACGCGCATTTAAGCAAACCGGTGGATCCGGATGTGCTGTTTGAAACTCTGGAAAGCCTGATCAGGACAGTAAAAGGATAAGGAAAGCAGATCGAGAGCGTTTTCCCGGCCGGAGATCATGCTGTCTTTCTGAGAGAGCCGATCGCCCAGCAGATAAAGAATACGAGTACATCGGCTGCTACGATGGTGGAGCCCACCGGCGTATCCGCAAGGATAGCAGTGATCATGCCTCCGAGCGCACAGATCACAGACAGGATCGCGGAGCAGATCGTGACCTGACGGAAGCTGTGGAAGATCCGCATGGCGGAAAGCGCCGGGAAGATCACCAGTGCTGAGATCAGCAGGGAGCCGACCAGGTTCATGGCGAGCACAATGATCACCGCCGTGATAACGGCGATCAGCAGATTGTAGCGGTCCGCGGGAGTACCGGCGGAGAGAGCAAAGTTCTCATCAAAGGTTACTGCAAAGATCCTGTTGTAGCATAAAATGAATACAGCGACCACGACCAGGGACAGGATCGCACAGAGGATGACCTCGCGGGCGGTCAGTGTCAGAATGGATGTGGAGCCGAACAATGTGCTGCATACATCTCCGGACAGATTGGAAGAGACCGGGAAGATATTCATCAGAAGGTATCCGAGGGCTAAAGCTCCGACAGAGATCATGGCGATGGCGGCATCTCCCCGGATCCTGGAATTCTGGCCGGTTCGAAGCAGCAGGACCGCGCTGATCACTGTCAGGGGGAGGACCAGCAGCATATCGTTGCTGACACGCAGGACCGTTGCGATCGCAATCGCGCCAAAGGCCACATGAGAGAGGCCGTCGCCAATGAAGGAAAAGCGCTTTAATACCAGAGTCACTCCCAGCAAAGACGAACACAGAGCGATCAGCACGCCAACGATAAGAGCATAGCGCACAAACGGAAACTGAAAATACAGAAGGAGCTTACTCAGCATGGGAGGAGGCTCCTTTCTCTTCGGCACGGAACATCTTTCCGGCGTCGCTCTGAAGATACATATTCCGGGTCCCGAAGAAGACCTGACTTCCGATATGCAGGATATGACTGGCATAACGGATCGCCGCAGTGATGTCATGAGAGATCATGATGATAGTGATTCCTTCTTTGTTGAGGGAGGTGATCAGCTCGTACATGTCGGAGGTTACCTTTGGGTCAAGTCCGGAGACCGGCTCATCAAGAAGGAGGAGCTTACGGGTCGCACAGAGCGCCCGCGCGAGCAGAACTCTCTGCTGCTGGCCTCCGGAAAGCATCCGGTAGCTGCGGTCAGCAAGATCATAGATATTCATCCTCTTCATATTTTCTTCAGCGAGCTTTCGCTCTTCGGCATTATAGAAGGGACGAAGACCCAGCCGGCCCTGGCAGCCGGACAGAACGATCTCCCGGACGGAAGCAGGGAAATCCTTCTGGACAAGGGTCTGCTGCGGGAGGTAGCCGATCTCGTTTGCGCGAAGCCCGTCTCCGTATGTGATCTTTCCTCCGAGCGGGGGGATGAGATGCAGGAGTGTACGCATCAGCGTGCTTTTTCCTGATCCGTTCTCACCTACAATACAAAGGTAATCGCCCATATCGACCCGGAAATTCAGATCTGATACAACAGGCTGGCCTTCATAGCCGATCTTCAATTGTTCAATCGTAAGTAAAGACATAGTGTTTTGAAATTGCTGCCGGAGAATAAGCAGCTTATTGAAGCGCTTCTTCCAGAACCCTGCGGTTCTCCTCCATGATCGTAAGGTATGATACGCCCTTGCTGATGTCCTCTGCAGTGACGGACTGCAGGGAGTTCATCGTAAGGATCGGGCGGTTTTTATTCGCCGTATTCTGCACGATGGTATCGGCGATCCGGTGATCTGTGCCCTCTATGGTAAGAACACAGGGCAGCGACAGTTCATCGGTCTTTGCAGCCAGGAAGGTAATGGTCTCAAAGCTGGCTTCCGTTTCTGCGGAGCAGCCGACAAAGGCGGCATAATAATCGAGGCCGTAGTCATCGACCAGGTAGCGGAAGGGGAAGCGGTCTCCGAAAAGGAGTGTATGGAAGCTGCCTTCGCTGACTGTTTTTTCATAATCAGCATCCAGTCTGGAGAGGGCCGCCTGATAGTCCTTCAGATTTGCGGCATAGGTATCGGCATGTTCCGGATCCAGTTCTGAAAGGGCACCGGCGATGCTTTCACAGCAGACAGAGGCGTTTCGAAGGGAGAGCCAGATATGTTCGTCATACTCTGTCTCACCGCTGTGATGCTCATGACCTTCTTCGTCCGCTTCCTGCCGGAGCTCTTCCTGAGCATGGTCTTCCTGCATTCCTTCAACCACTTCCTCTTCGCGGATGCGGTCACCGAGGGTATCCATGAGATTTAAAACTACTCTGCCGGGATTGGAAGAGTTCCGCAGGGCTTCCTCCACCCATTGATCAGACTCGCCTCCGACATAGATGAAGAGGTCACAGGTCGCGATCTTCATCATATCCGCTGCCGTAGGCTGATAGCTGTGGAGATCCACACCGCTGCCCTGAAGAATTGTAAGCTCTGCATTCGCCGGGTTATCTCCGAGGAGCTTATCCGTCCAGTCATATTCCGGGAAGATCGTGGCAATGATCTCCAGCGTATCTGTTTCTTTATTGCCCCCAGCGGCTGCAGGAGATGCTGACGGAGCGGAAGAAGCAGCCGGAGCCGGTGCCGAACAGGCACCGAGAACAGCCGCGACAGCAAGCGCGGCGGCTGCGAATATCAGTTTGTGCTTCATTATTATCCCTTCAATAAATCGAATTGCATATTACCCCATACTAACTTTGACTATTGTAGCCGTGTAACAGTTTTATGTCAAGGCGCGTTACATCCTGAATGGCTGAAATGAAACGGCTCCAAAGGGTAATTAAAAATCATGATTAAAGTGCATTTCCGGAGGACATCTGTTATACTGGAAATTGTAAGGTAAGCATTGATAAAGAGGGCATAGCCATATGTCTGACAATATTCAGAAAACTGCAAACAGCGGGCTTCGCCCGTACATGACGCCTGCGGGCGCCTGGGCCCTGTCGATCGGAACAGCCATCGGCTGGGGATCCCTCGTGATCACCAGCAGCACCTATCTTTCCCAGGCGGGACCTTTGGGCAGCACGCTGGGACTCGTGATCGGTGCACTGATCATGCTGGTGATCGCCCAGAACTACCACTATATGATCAACTGCTTCCCGGAGGCCGGCGGTGCCTATACATATGCGAAGGAAGCATTCGGATATGATCATGGCTTTCTGATGGCCTGGTTCCTGGCGCTGACTTATCTTGCGGTATTCTGGGCCAACGCAACATCGCTCCCCCTGTTTGCAAGATATTTCCTCGGGGGTATTTTCCGGGTCGGGTATCTTTATACGATCTTCGGATATGATGTATATATTGGGGAAGTTCTGCTGGTCATGGCAGCGATCATCCTGACGGCTTTGCTGCTGTCAAAAAGCCGCAGCCTGCTGCAGGCTCTTCTGATCGGCATGGCGGCATTCTTCACGATCGGCATCACGGTGTGTTTTGCTGCTGCAGTTATCCGGCATGGAACGGTGGGCGCGTCGATGGAGCCGATGGTAGTACCGGACCGGTCTGCCGTATCCCAGGTGATCCGGATCGCCTGCATTTCCCCCTGGGCGTTTATCGGGTTTGAAAACATCTCGCATCTGACGGAGGAATATTCCTTTGCCCGCGACAGGGCCTTAAGGATCTTAAGGATCGCTGTTATTTCCACGACACTTCTCTACATTTTTATCATCCTGCTGTCTGCAACGGCTTATCCGCCGGAGTACGCAAGCTGGCTTGAGTATATCCGTGATCTTGGCAGCAACGACGGCATCCGCGGTCTGCCGGCATTTTACGCAGCATATACCTATATGGGAAACACCGGGATCATGATTTTGATCTTTTCCCTGCTGGCACTGATCATCACCAGCCTGATCGGAAACACACTTGCCTTAAGCAGGCTGCTTTATGCCCTTGCAAAGGATGAGGTCATCCCGGTACGTTTTTCCGAACTCAACCGCAGCTATGCACCGGGGAATGCCATATGGCTGATAGCAGGGATATCCCTTCTGATTCCCTTCCTTGGAAGGACGGCCATTGGATGGATCGTAGACGTGACCACCATCGGTGCAACGATCGTTTATGCCTTTGTATGTGCCAGCGCCTGGAAAACAGCGAAGGACTGCGGGGACAAAAAGGAACAGATGCCGGGCTTTTTTGGTCTCCTCCTGATGGTGTTTTTCCTTCTGTTCCTTCTGCTGCCGAATCTGTTTTCGGAAGGCACCATGGAGCGGGAATCCTATATCCTGTTTACGGTCTGGGCCATCGCTGGCTTTATCTATTTCCGTAATCTCCTGAAAAATGACCGTTCCCGGCGCTTCGGAAAGTCCATCATCGTATGGATCGGGCTTCTGTCCCTTGTGCTCTTTACCTCCCTTGTCTGGATGAGCCAGAGCATGGTTGCAGCGACCGGAAGGGCGATGAATGATGTCATGGGGTACTATTCCGGGATGCTGGGAGAGGGAGAACAAGCTGTAGCTGCGGCTGCCTTTATGGAGCAGGAGCTGCGCCGGCTGCAGATGACCAACGCCAGGAGCATGCTGATCGTGATCTGCATGTTCGGCTTCTCACTCATGACCCTGCTCAATATCTATTCCCTTATGAAAAAGCGCGCAGAGGAAAGTGAGGCTGAGCTCGGCACGGTACGGCGCATGGCGGGAACGGATCCGCTTACGGGCGTCAAGAGCAAGCATGCGTATGCGGAGAAGGAAAGGGAGCTGGATGAGCAGATACAATGCGGGGATGCAGAAGCATTTTCCGTGGTCGTCTGCGACGTTAACGGGCTGAAATATGTCAATGATACCTTCGGACACAAAGCCGGAGATGAGTACATCCGGTCCGCAAGCATTATGATCTGTGAGCTTTATACACACAGCCCGGTGTTCCGCACCGGCGGTGATGAGTTTGTGGTTATTCTGACGGGACGTGATCATGCGAATCGTGAAGCGATCCTGAAGGAACTGAAGGATCGGTCTGAAAGCCGCATAGGAACGGATGAGGCCGTGGTGGCGGCTGGTATGGCAGACTTCCTGCCGGATTCGGATACGGGACTTCATATGGTCTTTGACCGTGCCGATGCAAAAATGTATGAAAACAAGAAGGCACTTAAGGAAATGGGCGCGCGCTCGAGATAAGTATTCCGGCAGACAGCTATAAAGGGAAACTCCTCTCAACTAAGATTGTCCGATAAAAAACGACCGGTCAGGTCCAATGATCCCCAGCGGGGTCAGAGGATGACCGGTCTTTTTTATGACTGTGTTGCTGTTTTGATGAGGGCTGCCGTACAGGAATCGGGCTTAGGGACGCTGCCAGATCTTCCTTGCCACACCGATGCCGAGCTTAAACGGAAGCGGCCGGAGTGCGGAATCCGCTTCTTTAAGCTTTTCTCTGATAGCAAGATGCTGCGGACAGTGGGATTCGCATTTGCCGCAGCCGACACATCGGTCGGCAAAGCCCGGTTCCTTGCGGAGGCCGGCATTTCGGGCATACTCCATGCGTGCGGACATCTTTTTTTCCAGGTACATGAGATTCCAGTAATGGAAGATCTCAGGGATGTTTACCCCCTTCGGGCAGGGCATGCAATAGCGGCAGGCCGTGCAGCCGATCTTTTCCTTTTCCCGGATGATCGAGCGGATGGTATCGACCAGCTTAAGATCAGACTCATTCAGATCTCCGGGCTCGGCGTCGGACGCAATGCGGATATTTTCCTGTACCATTTCTGTGGAATTCATTCCCGAGAGGACTACGGTCACGCCGGGCTGATCCCAGAGCCAGCGAAGTCCGAGCTCCGCGGGACTGAAGTCCTTCGGGGAGGCCTTCAGTTCCTGCATTGCTTTTTCGGGGAGCTTTACCAGCTTGCCTCCGCGAAGAGGCTCCATGATGATCACCGGGATCCCTTTGGCATAGGCGGCTTCGAGTCCGCGGCGCCCTGCCTGGCTGGTCTCGTCGAGATAGTTGTACTGGATCTGGCAGAAGTCCCAGTCATAAGCATTCAGGATATCCAGGAAGGTGTCCGTGTCTCCGTGGAAGGAAAATCCGATGTTGCGGATGCTGCCATCGCCCTTTTTGCTCCGGATCCAGTCTTCGATGCCAAGGCTTTTCAGCTTATCCCATTCCATGCGGTCCGTGAACATATGCATGAGATAATAATCGATGTAATCGGTACGAAGCCGCGAGAGTTCCTCCTGAAAGGTCTTTTCAATGGCCTTTGCCGAACGCATCATATACTGCGGGAGCTTGGTCGCGATATATACCCTGTCCCTGCATTTATTTTCATCAAGGATCCGCCCGAGGAGCTCCTCGCTGCCAGGGTAAATGTAGGCAGTATCAAAGTAATTGACGCCCTTTTCGATGGCGAGCAGCACCTCCCGTTCCGCCTTCTCATAGTCGATGCCCGCGCCCTTTCTCGTAAAGCGCATGCAGCCGAATCCAAGCTGTGAAAGTTCGGTGCCGTATCTGTCTTTTCTGTACTTCATATGCTTTTTCCCGTAACTGCCCATTTGTCGGGCAACTCATAACATTGATACGCGCTTCACACAAGGGAGTCCTTAAGGATGCTCCACGAAGAGATCAGCTTTTCGAGGGAGCAGGC
>AUXO012731402.1_pt1 | contig 10616 bp, 7 predicted proteins | sample 768731 | NCBI WGS metagenome assembly AUXO01 (sample SAMN02715735, study PRJNA202380) | gut metagenome | biome: sheep rumen | host: Ovis aries | place: New Zealand: Palmerston North
TGCAAATATACACATTATTTTTAATACAGCCAAAATTTAGCCGTATCTATACTTGCTTTTTTACGTAAAGGTTTACAGCCTTGGGGGGTGTGTCAACTCTCAAGAGCGGCAAAAAGGCGGTCAAGGGCGCGGTCGGCACAGCCTTCCTCGCTGAGCAGGCTAACGAATTTCGAGCCGATGATGGCTCCTGCGGCATTGTCTTGTGCGGCCTTCAGCGTCTGGGCATTGCTGATGCCGAAGCCAATCATGCGCGGATTGCGTAGCTGCATGGCATTGATGCGGCGGAAATAGTCTTGCTTCTGTTCGTCGAACGACTTCTGTACACCTGTGATGGCTGCCGACGATACCATGTAGATGAATCCGTCCGTATGGTCGTCAATGAACCGGATGCGCTCCTCGGAAGTCTCAGGCGTGATGAGCATGACAACCCTTACGTCGTAACGGTCGGCTACGGGCTTCACTTGGTCCAGATAGTCCTTGAAGGGCAGATCGGGAATGATGACTCCGCTCACGCCGCTTTCTACGCAAGCTTGAAAGAAAGGTTCGATGCCCATCTGCATGATAGGGTTCAGATAGCCCATCAGCACCAGGGGGATGTCTACTTGATTTTTGATTCCGGTCAGCTGGGAGAAGAGCTTGCTGAGCGTCATGCCGTTCTTGAGGGCCTGTGTGGCGGCATTCTGAATCACGGGGCCGTCGGCCATAGGGTCGCTGAACGGAACGCCTACCTCAATCATGCTGATGCCCCGTCGCTGTAGGGTAAGTATCACATCGGCAGTGCTTTCCAGTGTGGGCGATCCGGCGCAAAAATAAAGGGAGAGAAGTTTTTGGTCTTTATTCTCGGAAAAAAGTTTGTTAATCTTGTTCATAGTTACGCTGAATGATTGATTTGTGAAAGGAAACGGCTCAAGGCTTCGACATCCTTCAGACCAGGCTCGGTTTCGAAACGTGAGTTGAGGTCAATGCCTACGCAACGCGGATGACTGAACTGGTTGAGACACTCGGCATCGTCGGGTCCTATGCCTCCACTGAGCAGGAACGGCACCTGCCCGTCGTATGCCTCGAGCACGCTCCAGTCGAACTGCTGTCCACTGCCACCAACGGTCTTGCATTTCGTGTCGAACAGGAAATAGTCCACGCAGTCCTCGTAGGGCTTGTAGGTAGCTATGTCCTCGCGGCTGCTGATGCTGATAGCCTTAATGAAGCGAATGCCAGGCCGGATGTCCGGGTCGATGGTGCGTCGCAGGTTGCGGATGAGCGTGGGCGTTTCTTGGCCGTGCAGCTGAACAAGGTCGAGCTTGTAGTTCACAACCCGTGTGATGATGTTCTGTGCCATTTCGTCGACAAAGACCCCTACTCGTTTTATACTTTTCTCTATACCGCTGTTGTCGGAGGTGGGAGAGAGACTCTCCCTGTCGGGTATGATGCCGGCATGGGTAGAGACCATCGTCACGTTGCGTGGTGACTGTTTCCAGAAAATCATGCCAATCCAGTTGACACCCAGTTTGCTCACCGCGCTGATGTTCTCAGCATTGCGCATGCCGCATATTTTAATCAGTTCATAGTTCATAGTTCACAATTCATAGTTGGGTGATGAAGGAGGCGAGGGCCTGTCCGGGGTTGGGGGCTTTCATGAATGTTTCCCCGATGAGGAAGCCACGGAATCCCGCACTTCTCAGTTCCTTGATGGTCTGAGGATTACTGATTCCGCTTTCGCTCACCTTCACTGCCTCCTTGGGCAACAGCTCAGTCAGTCGGAAAGAGTTCTCTACATCGGTGACGAACGAACCTAAGTTGCGGTTGTTGATACCGCAGAGGTCAGGCTCCAGTTCTGCATATTCCAATTCATGTTCGGCATGCATCTCCAGCAGTACCTCTAACCCTAACGAGTGGGCTTTCTCCATGAGTCGGCGACACTGCAGCTTGCTCAGACAGGCTGCGATGAGCAGAACGGCAGAAGCTCCGCAGAGACAGGCTTCATAGAGTTGGAACTCGTCGATGATAAAGTTCTTGTAGAGGATGGGAATGGTCACCCCCGACGCACGCGCCTCACTGATAAAACGGTCGTGACCGCCGAAATATTGCTTGTCGGTAAGAATTGACAGCGCAGCGGCACCGTTCTGCTGGTAGGAGAATGGTATTTCGGTAGCGATTCCCTCCTCCTTGATCCACCCTTTAGAAGGCGAGCGACGCTTGAACTCGGCAATGATGCCGCTCTTGCTCTGGAGAAGAGCCTGACGGAGTGAGGACTTCTTGGCCATCATCCGTTCAAGCTCCTGTCGCTTGTGGACAATGATGTCGTGAAGGATGTCTTGCATAATTATTGCTATGTTCGGTTGATCGTGATAATTTTTTGTAACGATTATGACGGTTGTAGCGGTTATAACACTGTTAGCTGTTCAGTTCTACAAATTTCTTGAAGGTTCTGAGTGCTGTACCGCTGTCTATTGACTCACGCGCGATGTCAATGCACTCCTCAACTGACTTGCTGCCTTTCTCCAGCACCTGTATGCCAAAAGCAGCATTGGCCAGCACGATGTTCTTCTGGGCAGGCAGACAACGGTTCTCCAATACGGCATCGAATATGTCCTTGGCTTCCTGCTCCGTGGCTCCCGCAACCAGTTCCTCAGGCTTGGCCTTGTTGAAGCCAAGGTCGTCGGGCGAGAAAATTTTCTCATAGTGATTGGTAGTCACCTTGAAGTCGCCTGTCAGCGAGATTTCGTCGTAGCCGTCAATGGTGTTCACAATGCCGTAGTCGATGCCAATCTTCTGATAGACATTGTTGTAGAGTCGCATCTGGTCGAGGTTGGCAACGCCCAGGAGCTGACACTGCGGCTGGGATGGGTTGACAATGGGCCCCAGCAGGTTGAAGAAAGTGGGAAAGGGCAGTGCCTTGCGAATGGGCCCGACGAACTTCATGGCGTGAGCGAAGAGCTGGGCATGAAGGTAGACAATGCCGCACTCGTCGAGACAGCGGTTCAGCTGGTCGAGGTCATCAGTGAACTTCACACCATGGTTGGCAATCACATTCGACGCTCCACTGGTGCTGGTTGCAGCGTAGTTGCCGTGTTTTGCCACCTTATAGCCAGCTCCGGCGATGACGAAACATGACGTGGTGCTAATATTGAAGGTGTTCTTCCTGTCGCCACCCGTTCCCACTACGTCAATGTAGCGGTCGCAGTGCAGGGGAACGGGGATGCCTGTCTCAAGAATTCCGTCGCGGAAGCCTAAGAGTTCGTCGACGGTGATGCCGCGCATCTGCAAGGCGGTGATGAGTGCGGTAATCTGTTCGGTGGGGTAGATACTCTGAGTGATGCCGACGAGCACCTGCTTGGTCTCCTCACGAGTTAGCTCCTCGTGGTTCAGGAGTTTGGCTAATATCGTTTTCATAAGTCTAAAAAGTTTTTGATGATGGTTCTTCCTTGGGGGGTGAGCACAGATTCGGGGTGGAATTGAATGCCGTGGATGTCGTATTCCTTGTGACGCAAGGCCATGATATGGAGGTCGGGACTTTCGGCTGTAATCTCCAGACAGTCAGGGAAGTTCTCCTTAGATACTACCCATGAGTGATAGCGACCCATCATGATGCGTTCGGGAAGTCCGGAGAAGATGCAGTCTTTGCTGTTCTGACTGCCTTCGATGGCCACACCGTGATACACCGAACTAAGGTTCTCAAGTTTGGCACCAAACACCTCGCCGATGGCCTGATGGCCCAGACAGACACCCAGTATCGGCTTTTTTCCTGCATAGGTGCGGATGACATCAAGCAACAGTCCTGCTTCCGATGGGATGCCTGGGCCTGGAGAGAGGATGATTTTGTCGAACTGTTCCAGAAAGGGCAGTTCAAACTTGTCGTTGCGCACCACGGTCACTTCTGCACCCAGTTCCTTCACCATGTGACTCAAGTTATAGGTGAAGGAGTCGTAATTGTCGATGATAACGATTTTCATAATTCTGTGGCAGCGATAATGGCACGACGGAGCGCACCGAGTTTGTTGTTTACTTCTTGCAATTCATATTCCTCATTACTTTTGGCCACGATGCCACCGCCAGCCTGGAACCAGAGTTCTCCATTGCGGGCTACAAATGTGCGGATGGTGATGGCCTGGTTGAGCGTGCCGTTAAGACCAATGAAGCCGATGCAGCCACCGTAGGCTCCACGATTGTGCGGCTCGTATTCGCTGATGAGCTGCATGGCGCGCACCTTGGGTGCTCCGCTGAGCGTTCCGGCAGGGAATGTGTCGATGAAAGCTTTTATGGGGTCGGCTTCAAGGTCGAGTTCTCCGCTGACGCGGCTCACGAGGTGGATGACGTGAGAATAGTATTGAATGTCTTTATAGTAGTCGACCTTCACGTTGTGGCAGTTGCGACTAAGGTCATTGCGAGCCAGGTCGACAAGCATCACGTGTTCAGCATTCTCCTTGGGATCATTGCGAAGGAACTCAGCACCCAGACGGTCAGCCTCAGCATTGCCTGTACGCTTGGTGGTGCCTGCAATCGGGTCGATGTATGCACGGCGTCCGTCTATCCTACAGTGTGTCTCTGGTGAAGAGCCGAAGATGCGGAAGCCTCCGAAGTCGAAGTAGAACAGATAGGGTGAGGGGTTGATGCTGCGCAAAGCGCGATAAAGCTTGAAATCATCCCCCTCGTAAGACTGGATGAAGCGTCGTGAAAGCACAATCTGAAACACGTCGCCGCGCAGACAGTGGTTGATGCCGCAACGAATGTTGGCTTTGTGCTCTTCGTCGGTGATTGTAGAGCGTACGTCACCGACGGCCTTGAAGGAGTAGGTCTGAACATTGGCTTTGTTGATGGCACGAAGAATAGTGTCGGCCTGACCGTCGTTGCCTGCATTCTGTGAGAGCGTTACAATCGTAAGAAGGTTATTGAAGTGGTCGAAAACAATGACGTTGCGGTACAGAATGTAGAGCAAGTCTGGCGCATCGTTCTTCTCCTGAATCTCGTCTTTCACGTTAATGTCCTCGAAATAGCGCACCGCATTGAACGAAGTGTAGCCATAAAGGCCGCAGTATGCGGCATTCTCGCCCTCGACCTTAATGCGGTCGATGAGTGCGTGGATAGCTTCGGCCGAGCTGAATTCAGCAGTCAACGGCTGCCGAAGGGCAGAACCGTCAGGATAGTTGATGGTGGTAATACCATGTCCTATGGATACGGATGCAATCGGGTCGATGCCGATGAATGAACGGGCATTGTCCTTGTCGTGATAGTCGGAACTCTCCATCAGCGCACTCTGAGGATAAAGGTCGCGAAGCCGCATGTAGACACCTACTGGAGTATAAAGGTCGGCGAGGATTGTGCGGCTTGTGGTAGCGTAGTTAAAAGTTTCCATATTCTCCAGCCATTTTTTTGTTGTTAAGATAGGTTTCAACGTCTTTGTCGCCTCGTCCGCTGATGGTGAGCACCACCACGTCTTCGGGCTTGAACGTCATTTTCTCTAATGTGGCAATGGCATGCGCACTCTCTAACGCAGGGATGATGCCTTCCATGCGTGTCAGTTCATAGGCAGCGCGGATGGCCTCGTCGTCGTTGATGCTATAGACTGTGGCACGGTGCTGTGTGGCCAAGTTGGCATGCATAGGACCGATGCCCGGATAGTCCAATCCCGCAGAGATGGATTCAGCTTCAATAATCTGTCCGTCTGGGGTCTGCATGACCAGTGTTTTTGAACCGTGTAGAATACCCATCCTGCCTGCGTGTATGGTGGCAGCAGTATGACCGGTCTCAACGCCCTTTCCACCCGCTTCGGCCAATATAATCTTCACACGCTCGTCATCAATATAGTGATAGATGGTGCCTGCGGCATTGGAGCCTCCTCCGACACAGGCTATCAGGTAGTCTGGATAGTCGCGTCCGATTTTTTCATATAACTGTTCCTTGATTTCTTTCGAGATGATGCTTTGCAGGCGTGCTACCATATCGGGGTATGGATGTGGGCCAACGGTGGAACCGATAATGTAGAAAGTGTCGTTAGGGTGACAACACCAGTCACGGATGGCCTCGTTGGTGGCATCTTTCAGTGTCCAGTTTCCTGTCTTCACAGGGCGCACCTCTGCTCCCAGCATTTTCATGCGTTCTACATTGACGTGCTGACGCTCCACGTCGAGTGCTCCCTGGTACACTACACAGGGCATGTCCATCAGAGCGCAGACTGTGGCAGTGGCAACGCCATGCTGTCCGGCTCCCGTCTCGGCAATGATGCGTTTCTTACCCATCTTCTTGGCCAGCAGAATCTGTCCGACGGTGTTGTTGATTTTGTGAGCGCCGGTGTGGTTCAGGTCTTCACGCTTCAGGTAGAGCTGGCATCCATACTTCCGGCTCATGCGTTTGGCCAGATAGAGTGGTGACGGCCTGCCCACATAGTCGCGCAGCAGTGACGTGTACTCCTGCCGGAACTCCTCCGACTCTAAGATAGGCAGATACTGTTCTTGCAGATTCTTCACTGTGGCATAAAGAATTTCGGGTACATAAGCACCGCCAAAATCGCCATAGAATCCTTGTTTGTCAACTAAATAACTCATTTTGTATTTTTTTGCTTTTATGTTGGATGTTCACCATTTTTAAAAAAGGCTCGCCGTAAGAACGACGAGCCTTATTTTGTGTCTGCTGATGCATACGGCTTGCTTCTCACGACTATTTCAATCTTGAGTTGCGCCACCACCATGCATTTGCTAATTGAATCATAAGCCTATGTTAGTTTTATATGATTTTGTGCATGCAAAGTTATGCACTTTCATGGGAACTAACAAATATTTTCGCATATTTTTCATAAAAAACTTGCATTATTGCATATTTCTTGAATATGGCCGACAACTCTTTCGTTAATCTTATGAAAAAGATATGTAGGTTTCGGGATTTTTTGCTATTTTTGCATCGCATTATTATTATAATGATATTACTAACAGAAAACATTAATTTATTTATAGTATGAAACAAATGATTTCAAGAATCCGAAAATCAGTGGCGGCAGTGCTGCTATTGATGCTGGCCATTCCTGTGTGGTCGGCCAACACAAAAACAACTATAGAGCAGGTGACTACTGCGGTCACACTGGCGGATGATGTGGACTATATCATCACAAGTTCCACTCCATTCTCAGGTCAGGGCATAGTTGACATCACTAACACCGAGCATGCAGTCGTCATCCTGAGTGCCGTTAAGCCATCGAAGGCAATTAGCTCTTGGTTGAAGAATATCACAATCAATGGCAAGAAGGCTGTGAACAACAACAATTGCATGGTGAAACTCTATAACCGTGGCTGTATCATCTTGCCTTATTCTGGCGGTGACAGGTTCAAGCCACTGACAGTCTATTCCGAAAAGAATTTTGAGGGTGAGTCGTGCGATGACTTTGGCCTGGAGCACTCAGGTGGCTATATGAACACCCTGACTGAAGAGAAACTGAACAACCGCATCAGCTCTTTCAAACTGAAGCGTGGCTACATGGTCACTTTTTCCATCAAGGCAGGTGGACGTGGCTACAGTCGCTGCTTCATAGCTGCCGACAAGGATCTGGAAATAGCTTCGCTTCCAGGCATCCTTGACAATTCTATTTCTTCCTATCGAGTTTTCAAATGGTATGACACGGGTAAGAAAAACATAGCCAATGACACTCGTTCGAACGTGCTGGCTGCCCTCAACGTGCAAAGTAGTTACGACTGGGGACAGGGTAACAGCTCTCTGCTGCCAGACTATGAGTGGGTGCCTAATCATATCTATGAGGACTGGCCTTCATCTTCGACAATCGGTAGCACGACACAGTCACCTCACACTAAGAATAACAACGAACCAAGGAATTCCTCTGATGATCATCCTCAAGACTTAGCGACTATTCTTGGTAACTGGGAAAACATGATGCGCACTGGCTTACGTCTCTGTTCACCCTCTTCTTGGGATGGCAGTGACTACTGGAACGCAACAGGCTTCCTCGCTGAATTCCTTGACTCAATCGATGCCCGTGGCTGGCGTTGCGACATCATCGACCTGCACTGCTATTGGACAGAGGGCAGCTTTGGCAATATGCATTACTGGAGCGATAAGTACAAGCGTCCCATCTGGATATCAGAGTGGTGCTGGGGCGCATCGTGGAATAAAAATGGTGCTTTTGCCTCGGGCGTGACGCAAACCGATGTGCGCAATGCACTGGAGAAAATCTGTACTAACCTGAACAACTGGGACTTTGTGGAACGTTATTATTACTGGAACGGTGAAGCCGCAATTTCAAAAATCTATAACAACGGATTGACTCCTGCCGGACAGTATTATGCAGCGATGGATGCCGGAGTGGGCTATAATGGCAAGTATGATTTCGTTCCCAAGACTCCCAAACAGTATGATCCAACAGGCCTGACTTGTAAGTTCAATAATAAAACCAATTCTGCTCTGCTGAGCTGGAAAGACTTTAACGGTGAAATGAATGCCTCGATGAGTGTTCAGCGCCGTGCAGGAAACGGTTCTGCATGGGAGACAATAGCTGACATTGACCTGCAGGAGAGTGAAGCAGAATATAACTTTGAAGACAAAGACGCTTTCAGTGGATGTCAGTATCGTATCCTCGTTGTTGATGCTGCCAACAAGGAACGCTATACTCAGATTGTTTCGGCTGCCAGCTCTGATCTGCAGGCTGGTGATGAGATAGATATTGACGGGACAACTAAATATGTTGGTGGAAACATCATTCTTAACGGAAACTTTGATATGGAGGCTTTCGGTTGGACAACAGGAACGGGAACTGTTCCTGCTGCACCCTACTTCCAGGTGGTGAAAGCCGGCGGCTATGATGAGGGAACCTATCTTCAGGCTTATGGAAATGGTGCTATTACATCTGTTCAAGCCATTAACACTTCCTTTGACATCAAGGCCAATACTGAATATTATTTCTCTACAGCCTCATGCAACATGCCTTCGGGCTATTCAAATAGTCTTGGACTGAGTCAGGAAGACAAAACTTCGGTTTCGGCCAGGGTGTATATCAATAACACAACCGCTAACTGGAATATGCAGTTTGGTCACTTCAATAGTAATGCATTCACGCAGGCTCGTGTTCGTCTTGCCGGTCTCGGTGCAAAGGCACAGGTAGACAAAATGATGCTTTGCCAACTCTTTTCAACGAAAGACTCGGCAATTGCTGACGGCGTGGAGAAAATGAAACTGAAAGCGGGACTGTTCCTGCAGTTCAATACGAAGGAGGCTGAAAAGTATGTCGGTCTGAATACCGAACTGGCACAGGTTGTCGCTTCTGTCACGACAACCAATCAGGAGGCTCTGACCACACTGACGGAGGCTGTTGATAATGCCATCTTGGCCTATAAGCTACTTGAAAGCAATGAACGTTTCGATATCATTGGATATGCCGAGAAACTGACAGCTCTTAACCTTCATGGGGTTGACGAGCTGAAAACTAAGCTGGAGGCAGCGAAACAAGCAACTGGTGCTACGGCTATTGTGGGAACCTACATTGCACTCAATGACTACTTTGAAGAATATCTGCCACAGACTGATGTGAATGGGAAAATACAAAATCCTTCCTTTGCCAAAACGACAGGATGGACGACGAAGTGTGGCACTTACACAGGTGGCGATCAGAAGGTCGCTACAAGTGACGGTGTCACCTTCTGGAACGCATGGTGGTCTGGCATCGATGCTACAGATGAAACCAAGACCATGGCTATCAAGCAGACCGTAACAAACCTCCCTCACGGACTGTATGCCTTGGAGTGCAAAGCTGCGACTGAACACTACTGCTTGTCCGATCAGCATGGTTACATCACTTCTGACACTCTAACTGAGTCTACGGGGCTTCTTGCAGCAGATTTTTATGATCTGCCCTCTGTCTCGAAGGAAGATCGCTGGCAGTCTCTGATTTCAGCTCCAATATATGTTGACGAGAACGGTTCAGTAACTATTGGCTTTGAAAGTTCCAAGAAAGGTTCTCTGAGCGGTGCTTGGTTAGAGAGAGGAAAGACCACGAGTCAGACCAATGACAAGCGTGAAGGCTGGTGGGGGGCTACCGACTTCGTGCTGAAGCATAGTCCGCTCTACAAGCTTAACGTCGTTCCAGAACAGTGGGGAACCATCTGTCTGCCTTATGCCATACGTCCCACAGAAAATCTGAAATTCTATCAGATAGCAGGTATTAATCCTGAATACACTCAGTTGTGTCTGGTTGAGGTGAATCAGTTGGAAGCTGGCATGCCTTACATCTATCGTTCCACTGTAGCGGAGACTCAGTTCCTGGAATATGGTGAGGCTGTAACTTCTGCAGTTGCAGCCGATGAAGAGGTCTGCAATCTGCGTGGCTTCCTGAAGTCGACGGCTACGGTGCCTCAGAACTATTTCTACGTGAAAGACGGCATCTTCGAGAAGGCTGTTTCAGATCGTCCGAAAATTGCCAGTTTCTCTGGATTGCTGCGTCCGTTCTCTGACAACCGTGCTCAAGGCATCCCCGTTCTGGAAAGCTGGACAGGCGAGACAATGCCTATCAATGGAGTGACTGACGAAGACAAGGCTGGTAACGAAGGGAAGGTGGCTTCTGGAATCCAGTTCACAACAAGAGTGGCTCCAATGGCTGAAGACGGTATCTATACTATTGACGGTCG
>AUXO017340441.1_pt1 | contig 10615 bp, 1 predicted proteins | sample 768731 | NCBI WGS metagenome assembly AUXO01 (sample SAMN02715735, study PRJNA202380) | gut metagenome | biome: sheep rumen | host: Ovis aries | place: New Zealand: Palmerston North
GTCTTCTTCCCTATCTTGAGGGATTTGCCCTTTACCATCTTGCCGTTAGATCCGAAGTAGTACCACTTACCCTTCTTCTTAGCCCATTTCTTCGTATAGGCTTTACCATCTTTCTTCAGATAATATGTATTACCCTTGGAATCAGACTTCCAGCCGCTCTTCTGCATCACGCCTGATGTACTGAAGAGATAATAATACTTACCGATCTTCTTGCCGCCGGTCGTTGCAGCAAATGAAGTCTTACTGAAATAATACTTCTTCTTGCTGATCGTCTTCCATCCGGATACGATCTTGCCTGTGGACTTATCGAAATAATATTTCTTGCTGCCGATCTTCTGAAGTCCTTTTACCTTGGAGCCATCCTTGTAATAGTACTTCTTTTTGCCCTTGCTGTCATATTTCCAGCCGGTATATTTCTCGATGGACACAATATTAAACTGGACTTCAGTCGTGTCGTTGTAGTTGCCAATACCGGCAATAGTGACAGTTGCCGTACCCTTATCCTTATTGTTGATATAAGTTACAGTAAAGTCTGTACCTTCAACGAGTGTTACATCGCCGTCAGTAACCGTTACTGAAGGAGTGATCGCTGAACCTGTATAGAGCTGCTGTGGGATCTCCTCAACCGTTGCAGCTGCGATCGACCTTGCAAGGATCTTGAAAGTCTTAGTTGCAGTACCTGAATAGTTACCGACGCACGTAACAGTAACGGTTGCGGTGCCTGCATTGGTGTTGTCCTTGTAAGACACCTTATAATCCTTGTTTAGATTAAGCGTTGTGCTTCCTGTCTTAACTGTGACAGCAGGTTCGATCTTGGCTCCGTTGTATCTCTGATCAACGATGTCTGATACTGTCAGAGTAACACTCTTAGGTGTGATCTTGAACGTAGCGGATACAGAGCTCTTGTAGTTGCCCTTGCCCTTAACAGTAACAGTAGCTGTACCGCAGTTTGTGTTGTCCGAATACTCAAGAGAGTAGTCAGTATCAAGCTTAAGCTTAGTGCTGCCATCCTTAACGACAGGCGCCGGCTTGATAGCTGAGCCTGTATAAACAACATCCGTCAGGCCTTCAACAGCAGCATTGCCTATCGATCTTGCAGTGATCGTAAACATTGCTGATACTGAACCACTGTAGTTGCCCTTACCATTGACAATTACAGTTGCTGTTCCTGCATTCGTATTGTTCTTGTAATCAAGAGTATAGTCAGTATTGACAGAAAGAGTCTTATCGCCGTCTTTTACAGTAACAGCAGGTGTCTTGGCTGTACCGTCATACTGCTGGCTTGCAATGGTTTCAACTGTGAAGTTAGCTGATGAAGCCACGATCTTGAATGAGGCGGACTTGCTGCCAGTGTAGTTTCCGATACCTTCGATATTAACTGTTGCAGTTCCTGCATTAGTGTTATTGGAATATGAAACCTTATAGTCAGTTCCCTTCTTAAGGGTCTTGCTGCCGTCAGTAACTGTTACTGCAGGTTCGATCGCACTTCCTGTGTATGTTACATCAGCTATCGAAGCGATCGATGCATTTCCGATAGATCTCTGGTTGATCGTGAAAGTACCGCTAACAGTACCGGTAAAGTTACCGATACCTGAAGCTACGACCTTACCTGTGCCTGCATTCTTATTATCCACATAAGATAATGTGTAGTCTGTGCCGGACTTAAGAGTCTTTCCATTATAAGTCAATGTCATACCTGGCTGCTGATCATTGCCGTTATAAGTTACAGCAGCGATATCAGCAACAGTTATACCCTTTGAGAGGGACTTCCTTGTGATCGTAAAGCTCGATACAATAGATCCGCCGTAAGGGCTGAGGCCGGTGATGGTGACTTTCGCTGTGCCGGCATTGGTGTTGCTGCTGTAAGAGACCTTATAGTGAGTTCCATCAAAAAGACGGGTCGTACCATCATAGACCGTTACTGCAGGCGTCTGAGGGTTGCCGTTATACTCGCAGCTTGCGATCTCAGACAGAGTCATCGCCTCGATCGATTTAGCACTGATGGTAAATGTTACCGTCTTTGTTTCTTTGTAGTTGCCCTTACCGGTGATCGTGACCTTAGCCGTACCGGGATTGGTGTTATTTGAGTAACTTAATGTGTAATCTGTACCTTCATCAAGCTGAACACTGCCATCCTTAACTGTAACAGAAGGTGTAAAAGCACTTCCCGTATAAGTTACATTCGAAATGGAAGCTACGGTAGTGTCAGATATATCCTTGGCTTCGATCATGAAATAGAAAGTACGTGTCCCTGTAAAGTTTCCTGTACCTGTTGCAGTTACAGTAGCCTGACCTGCATTCTTGTTGTTCTTGTACTCAAGAGTATAGTCAGTTCCTTTTGTGAGGGATCCGTTATTGAAGACGAGATTAACATCAGGCTTATGAGCGGTGCCGTCATAAGTCTCGGTATCAAGTTCTATAGATCCAACATCTTCAAGAGAACAAGGATTGATCTTAAATGTCTTGGACTTAGTTCCTGTATAGTGACCCTTTCCTGAAACGGTTGCGGTTGCAGTACCGGCATTAGTATTGTTGCTGTACGATACCGTATAATCTGTGCCCTGAGTGAGTCTTGTTGTACCGTCAGTAACAATAACTGTCGGCTGCTGAGCTTTGCCGGTATATGTGCAGCTCGATACTGCAAGTGTCGTATCAGAGATCGGCTTACCCTTGATCGTGAATTTCAGGGTCTTTGTGCCTGTGTAATTATTGATACCTTCAACATATACAGAAGCTTCACCGGGCTCAGTATTGTTTGAATAAGTTACTTTATAATCCGTACCCTTTGTCAATGACGTGCTGCCGTCAGTTATCGTAACCTTAGGCTCATAAGCCGTACCTGAATATGTAACATCAGAGATCGATGAGAACGTCAGATTGAGCAATGACTTGGGATTGATCTTGAATGTTATCTGCTTTGTACCGCTGTAATTGCCCTTACCTGTAACAGTAACTGTAGCTGTTCCGGCATTTGTGTTATTAGCATACTTAACAGAGTAATCAGTTCCGGAAGTAAGTTTGGTGCCGTTATAAGTTACAGTAACGTTAGGCTTACACTCAGAACCGCTGTAAGTATATGACTGCTGTGACAATGCAAGCGTGCTGTCGTTAAGATTCAATCCGCCGATTGAGAACGGGAATGAATATGTACCGGTATAATTGCCCTTACCTGTAAGATTAATATATGCCGTGCCTGCATTAGTATTGTCTGAATACGTATAAGTGTAGTCAGTTCCGGAAACGAGCTGGATATTACCATCCATGACCTTAAATGAAGGCGTCTGAGGCTGTCCTGTATAAGGAACAGAACCGATACCTGTAACGCTGACTTCCGAAATACTCTTAGCCTTGATCGTCGTATCGAAAGTCTTCTTTCCGGTAAAATTCTTTGTGCCTGTTACAGTAGACGTGAAAGTACCGACAAGAGTGTTGCCAGTGCAGGAAAAAGTATAATCTGTTCCCTTTACAAGCGTATAACTATCTTTACTTAATGTGTATTCAGGAACTATCGCACTGCCTGTGTAAGTGTAGCTGGTAGTAGTACGTGTCAGATTCACTTTAGAAAGATCATACGGGTTGATCGTGAAACTGACATCAACTGAACCTGAATAACTGCCGATACCCTTGATCGTCATAGTGCCGACACCGGCGTTGATGTTATTGGAATATGTTACCGTGTAATCAGTTCCTTTAACAAGTCTTGTTCCGCTCTTGTTTGTGATCGTGGGATCAGGAGTTAACGCCTTGCCGAAGTTATAAGTTGCTGTGGTCGGAGTTATATTCTGCTTGCCGATATCATCGTCATCAGTCTTGACGATAGTATAAGTTAAAGTAAGCGTGCCTGCGAAGTTTCCTCTGAAACTAACTTTAGCCGTATGTGTGCCCACGTCGACAGCGGTATCATTGTTGGTGATCGTATAATCAGTTCCGCTCTGCAGCCTGTAGTTACCAAGCATGTATACGGGAGTCGGCAGGACTGTGCTTCCTGTATAGCTCATGACACAGTCTTCTGCGAGGGTTACAGATGAGGATAGAGCTTGTTTGATTGTGAAAGATCTATATGCGCTCTTGTCATACTTCCCCATACCATAAACATATATCTTGGCATTACTACTGGCTTTAGTATTATCGATGTAAGTGACGTAATAATCAACACCTTCAACAAGTGTCTCATTACCATATTTTACAGTGAGTTTAGGTTCGATCGGATAACCTGTATAGTATTCGTAAGTCGGAATACCGGTAATGTTAGCAGAAGAGATGCTGATCTTCTTTGTGAGGCTGAATGCACCAGTGGATGCATCGATAATGCCAAAATCGGTAATAGGGCCGTCTGAATCAACATCATCAATAAAAATGAGAACCTTACCGTTATCATAGATAGGATCGCAGGTGTTCACATAACCGGCTTCGGTATAGACCTTGCTGAGGCTCTGACCGGATCCGTCAACAAAAGTATACTGAATAGAATTTCCGTTATACTGCCAGATAACAGCAAACTTATTTGAGTTTATCTTAACGAGATGAACATTAGTACAGCTGCCTGAGCCTTCAGCATTGCTCGTAAGCCAGTTGACACTACAATCCTCAGCATATTTACTTGCCGAACAAACGAAAACATTATATGTCTTGCCTGAGGAGAAGTTGGACTGGTTAATGCTCGTACCAGCTACAAGAGATCCGCTTGAAGTTGTTTCAAGTCCTCCCAAAGTCGCTTTGATCTCGGGATCGCCAAGATAGCTTGCAAACTGGATGGGAACAGTATAATTACAGAAATCAGTCTCACCGTCATTGAACTTTCCGGAAGAGATATCATTCTTGTAATAAGAGATCATGACGCCGCGCGGATAAGCATTACCGATATCGGCGCCTATAATATGGTTATTGTCGATCTGTGCGTACTGCGCAAATGAATGGCTTACATACCCCTGTGTCTCAACGCCCATCTCATCCATCTTGTCCAGGAGAGTCATTGAAGAAACGTCAAAGAGCATTACCATGTTGGACTGAGCATTATTGTTGTCATCACCGCACTTATACGAGATATGGCATGTCCTGACAACAAGCTTATTGCCAGAGATCGCAAAGGATGCTGTCTTGCCCATGTATTTATTCTCGTTATAATTATTGAACGGACTACAGGTATTGCAATTCTTGACAGAACAGGAAGAAAGACGATTCCAAGAAGTGTCGTACTTTGTAAGTCTGAAGCATTCGACAGTGTTGGATTCGTTATCATTATCCTGACCTGTCAGAATGTAATAATTACTTCCCGAAGCGAAGAATCCGCCGAACTTAGTCAATTCCATAGAGATCGTCTTGGTACTGACCGCATTGTAATCAGAGTCATAATACTCTGCCAGATATGATTTACCATTGTTGCCCTGGAAGATCATATAACCGTCCGATGTCTTAACAAGGTATGTGTTCTTTGAGCTCGGTAATGACGTTGGTGTTGATGCACTTACGACTGAATTGATCGCAAACAGCATAACAAACGCCATTAAGAAGCTTACTACTGTGCCCGAAACTGTTCTGATAATGCGCATTTCTTCCTCCACTATAATCACGGATTCTTACAGATTCCGTTAGATTTAAACTTGTAGGTCTTCTTGCCTATCTTGAGCGAAGTTCCCTTGACCATCTTTCCGTTGGACCCGAAGTAGTACCACTTACCCTTCTTCTTCGCCCACTTCTTTGTATAAGCAACGCCGCTTTTCTTGAGATAATAAGTGTTGCCCTTGGAATCGTTCTTCCATCCGCTCTTCTGCATCACGCCCTTAGCGGAGAAAAGATAATACTTGCCGTCGATCTTCTTACCGTTGACCGTAGCAGCGCCTGTCTTAGGATTGAAATAGTACTTCTTGCCGGCGAGTTCTCTCCAGCCGGTCAACATCTTACCAGATTTCTTGGAGAAATAATACCTCTTCCCTTCAATCGTCTTGAAACCTAAGACCATAGCACCATTCTCGTAATAGTACTTCTTTCCCTTGGCATCTGTTACCCAGCCGGTGAACTCGGTCTTGTCAACGATATTAAAAACAAGCGTTAACTCACCGGAATAGTTGCCTTTACCGGTAACTACAATAGTTGCTTCTCCAACTTCAATATTATTCAGATATGTGACGTCATAATCAGTTCCATCAATCATTGTTATGCCATCAAGCGTAACAGCCACGACCGGCTTGATCTCTTCACCGGTGTAAAGCTGATCATCAACATTAGAGATCACAGCTGAAGCAAGCGATCTTGGCAGGATCGTAAACTTCTTCGTTGCACTGCCGGAGTAGTTACCCTTCAGAGTTACTGTGACTTTCGCAGTTCCTGCATTGATGTTGTTATCATACTTAACCGTATAATTGCCGGAAGAGATCACATTAGATCCATCCCTGACAATAACTGAAGGGGTTTTAGCTTTGCCATCGTATGTCTGAGAAGCAATATCATCGATATTTGGAGTTATGCTTCTTGCGTTGATCGTAAATGTAACTGTCCTGCTGTCTTTATAATTTCCCTTACCGGTTACAGTTACGGTTGCTTCACCAGCTTTCGAATTGTTAAGGTATTCCAGTTTGTAATCAATATTAAGCGTAAGATTCTTGCCATTATCCTTAACAGTAACACCGGGTTCGATTGCAGCACCTGTGTATTCATTAGCAGCAATACTATCAATGGTGATTCCTGCTGCCTTCAATGACTTAGCAACGATCTTGAATGTTACCTGCTTATCACCAGAGTAACTTCCCTTGCCGGATACGATTACGGTAGCTGTACCGACATTAATGTTATCGGAATAAGCAACTGTATAATCCGTGCCCTTTGTCAAAGTCGTACCGCCAGAAGTGACAACAACATCAGGCTTGATCTCGGCACCCGTATAGGTTTGATCAGCAATTGCAGCCACGCTGAAATTTGTAGGATCAGCGATTATCTCAAATGTTACTGAGGTTGAACCGGAATAATTACCTTTACCAGTAACGGTAATCGTAGCCGTTCCAATGGCAGTATTGCTTGTGTAACTAAGATAATAATCCGTATTGTATATAAGCGTAATGCCGCCATCTTTTACAGTAACATCAGGCTTGATCTGGAAACCGGTATATATTGCCTGTTTTACAGTGGTCACAGTCGCCGAAGCAATAGACTTGGCATCGATTCTAAATGATGAAGTTCTCGTTCCTGTAAAGTTTCCTTTTCCGGTAAATGTAACAGATGCCGTTCCTTTGTTGACATTGTTACTATATTCAACGGTATAATCGGAACCCTTGATCATTTCATTTGAATTATAAGTGATCACCACTTCAGGGGTAATCTCAGCACCCGTATAAGTTTGTGCAGGGATGGCTTCTACAGACACATAGTATGAAGATAACGAATATGGATTAATCGTAAACTCCGCCGTAAGACTGTCACAATAATTACCTTTACCGGTAACTGTAGCAGTTGCCGTGCCTGCATTGATGTTGTTCTTGTATGTGATGTCGTAATTAGATGAATAGATTTGAGAATCTCCATTCTTCAGCGTTACTGACGGTTTGCGTTCGTTTCCGTTGTAAGTATATGAAGAAGTGTTGAGGGTCATAGTCATGCCCTTAATACTCATAGGATTGATCGTAAACTCAACATCTCGAGTTCCTGAATAATTGCCCTTTCCCTTTACTGTAATAGTTGCCGTGCCGGCATTCAGATTATTTGAATATGAAAGAGTATAATCAGTGTCTTTTACCAAAGTATATGAACCATCTTTTATCGTTGGTTCAGGTTTTATCTGAGATCCGGAATAAGTCTGACTCTTAACCGTTGAAATTGAAAGCGAATCGATTGGCTTTCCGGTAATCAGAAAACTAACAGTTTTTGTGCTGTTAAAATTACCCATTCCAGTTAACTTGAGCTGGCCATATCCTGCATTGGTATTGTTCGAATATTCATATGAATAATCCGTTCCACTAACAAGAATATGATTGTTATATTCAACTGTGAAAGCAGGCTCTTTTGCAGTACCATCATAGTAAACCGGAGTCTGAACGGTAATTGTAGCATAACTTATATACTGAGGACTAATTGTAAAGGTTTTTGTCCTTTCACCGGAAAAATTACCTATTCCAGTATAGGTGCATGTAAACTCACCGACTTTTATATTATCTCCAGAATAGGAACAAGTATAATCGACATTTTCGATCAACTGATAATCACCTAATTTCATAGTATAAGTGGGAGTGATAGGATCTCCGTTATAGTAGAGAGAATAAGGATACGATGTTGCCAAACCACTATTTATCGGATGAGGAACAATTGTAAAAGGCAATGTAGTAACACCAGTATAATTTCCTATACCGGTGATAGTAGCCTTACCTTCACCGACTTCAGTATTTTCAGAATAACTGACAGTAAAATCAGTATCCTTAACAAGGTACTTAAAACTGATATTTCTGATAGATAGTGATGGCTCGCAAGGATTGCCGCAATTATAATACGCTGTCGAGAACGATATCGTTTGATTAGCAATATCAGCACGTACTACCTTATATGTAATATCTTTTGTCCCTTTATAGTTTCCCCTGAACGTAATAGTTGCAGTATGATCACCTAATTCTATTCCTTCAGAAGTTATCGTAGTCGAATAGTCTGTACCAGATACAAGATCGACGTTTCCGTATTTGAAATGACATACCGGGACTCTCTTTGCTCCGGTATATTCTGCAGTTGCAGGCTCTGAAAGAGTAACAAGAGATGCATCAGCCTGAATAATCTTGAACGTTACAGACTTTGTAGATCGATACTTACCAATGCCGTTTATTGTAATCTTTGCAGTTCCAACATTCAGATTACTTGAATAAGTAAGTGTATAATCTGTATTCTCTTTTAAAGTAGTATCATTGCATTTGATTGTTAAAGAAGGCTTTATTTCAGCACCGGTATAAACCTGATCACTGACAGCACTCACATTACAAAGCGATATATCGAGAGGTGTTAAAGATTCAAAACCGCCAGTGGAAGAATCCACTCTGAAAAAAATAATACTTCCATTTTTGTATACAAACCATACGATCTTACCATTATCGAGAATTGGCTGACAATTACCTATTAATCCGGTAACTGAATAAACACTTCCTATGAGATTACAGCTTCCATCGATAAAAGCATACTGTGTATTAAGATTTCCTTTTTGCCATGCAACAAAGAATTTATTAGAAGAGATCTTCACAATATGCACATTGGTACAGCTTTCAGATCCCTCGGCATTATTGGTCAGCCACTTTAAGCTTGTGGCAGTCGATGACTTAGATCCGGTACCGATAAACACATTATATGTTTTGGATGAACTAAAATTGCTCTGATCGATACTTGTGCCTGCAATAATATAGCTGGAATCAGAGATCTCAAGACCACCAAGTGTAGTACCAGTATAATTATTACCGGTATCACCTGAAATGGATAATGGTTTATAGACCTTTACTGAATTGTATCCGGATGTAAACTTACCGCTGGTAATATCAGTTTTATAATATGAGATCATCATAGCTCTTGGATAAGCATCCCCCATATCAGCACCTATTACATGATTATCGTCAATACGAGTAAACTGTTTAAATGAATGACTGCAGTATCCAGCAGTCTCATTAGCGACACTATACATGGAATCCTGTAAAGTCATTTTTGAAACATCTATCATAAAAACCATGTTTGCCTGATGATTCAATCCATCTTCGGACTTATACATAGTATGACTGGTTCTAATAATTAATCTGTTTCCGGAAATATCAAAGCTTGCTCCTCGATTCCCAAACGGGCTTAAGGTATTACATCCGCTGATACTGCATTTCGAAACTTTGCTCCATGATTTTGTATACTTCGTAAGTCTTACACATTCAACACTATTAGACTCATCTTTGTTTGATTGCCCGGACAGAACGTAATAATTATCTGCTGTAGAATAGAATCCTCCAAATAAAGGTAACTCCATTGTTACTGTAGAACTTGATAGGAGATTAAACTCGGAGTCGTAGTATTCAATCGTATAATCGGAACTGTTTACAGCCGCAAACAACATAAATCCGTCAGATGTCTTAACAATAAAAGTATTGCTGTCTGAAGTTATCGATGTCTCAATTCCGTCAGCACTAACACTGATAGTAAACACAAATATAAACAGCAGAGAAACTATTAAGCTGATTATACTGTTTCTGATAACACTATTCTTTTTCATTTTAATCACCTCATGAACTTAATTCCGAATTCACAATTGATCTCACGGATTCTTGCAAACCCCTTTGGAATTAAACTTATACGTCTTCTTCCCTATCTTGAGGGATCTGCCCTTCACCATCTTGCCGTTACTGCCGAAGTAGTACCACTTGCCCTTCTTCTTTGCCCACTTCTTTGTGTAAGCAACGCCGCTCTTCTTCAGATAATATGTGTTGCCCTTGGAATCATTCTTCCAGCCGGACTTCTGCATGACTCCCTTGGATGAGAACAGATAATACTTACCGGAGATCTTCTTGCCGTTTACGGTTGCAGCACCGGTAGTCTTATTGAAATAGTATTTCTTGCCTGCGAGTTCTCTCCATCCTGTGAGCATCTTGCCGGTCTTCTTGCTGAAATAATACCTCTTACC
>AUXO010760913.1_pt1 | contig 10613 bp, 13 predicted proteins | sample 768731 | NCBI WGS metagenome assembly AUXO01 (sample SAMN02715735, study PRJNA202380) | gut metagenome | biome: sheep rumen | host: Ovis aries | place: New Zealand: Palmerston North
GTATCCATATTTGTCAAAAGACAAATAACACGAATACCATATGATTTACCAATTTTAATCATCAATTTAGCTAACTCACGAGCCTCTTTTTTAGTCTTTATTAAAGCCCCACTACCAATTTTAACATCAATCACTAAATTTTTAGATCCACTAGCAATCTTTTTACTCATAATAGAAGAAGCAATCAAAGCCATTGATTCAACTGTACCAGTCACATCTCTCAAAGCATATATTTTTTTATCAGCAGGAACCAAATTAGAAGTCTGACTAACAATTGCAATCCCAATATCTTGAACTTGTTTCAAAAATTCACTCTCTGACAAATGAACTTTCATACCAGGAATAGACTCTAACTTATCAATAGTGCCTCCAGTATGTCCAAGTCCCCTACCACTCATTTTAGCTACTCTACAACCACAAGCAGCTACAATAGCGCCAACAATTAAAGTAGTTTTATCTCCAACACCACCAGTAGAATGCTTATCTACCACATGCGTTAAAGAATCTAAATCAATCCTATCTCCACTTTCTAACATATATTTAGTAAATACAATAACCTCATGTTCAGTCATTCCTTTTAATAAAACAGCCATTAAAAAACTACTCATCTGATAATCAGGAATATTACCATTTGTATATTCCTTAATGATATATTCAATTTCCTGTTCTTTTAAAATCTTACCCAATCTTTTATGATTAATAATATCTAAAACATTCATATTAAACCCTTTCCCTATCCTCTCTATAAATAGATTCAAATAAATCTTTTTCACTATCATCATCTACAATAATTTGACTAATATCTGGCAAATCTTCCTTAGTAGAAAGACCAAAATAATCTAAAAAATCATCCGTAGTTTTATATAAAATAGGATGCCCAGGTCCATCTGATCTACCACACTCTTTAATAAGTCCCTTAGCCATTAATTTTCTTAAAACAAAAACAGAATCAACTCCTCTTAAATCATCCACCTGATTTCTAGTAACAGGTTCATTATATGCCACAATAGCTAATACTTCTAATGCAGCTTGAGATAAAACATGTGTACTAGGATTTTCAAGTAATTTTTGAAAATATTCTTTATGTTCCTCCTTAGTAGTTAACTTAAAAGTATTACCCAAATAATGAAGTCTCAAACCCCTATTTTCCTTTTCATAACTAGTTTTCAACTTAAATACCAAATCCTTAGCTTCCTCTTCATCTATACCAAGAATAGAAGAAACTTCCTTTAAAGTAAGCCCAGCATCTCCTTGAACAAATAACAAGCCTTCTAATATTCCTTCCAAAATTACACCTTCTGTTCTATTACAATATTTGAAAAATTAGCATCTTGAACTAAATTAACAACATCTTCTTTTGCAAGTTCTAAAATAGCCAAAAAAGTAACAATAATATAACTTTTATTAAAATGATCAAATAAATCACTAAAATCAACTTTTTTCTTAGAACATAATATTTTAGAAATTGCCTCTTTCCTTTTTTTAACACTATATTCCTTATTAGTAATTTTAGTATGAATAGGTTTCTCCATATCTTTTCTCTTTAAAAAATCAGAAAAAGCCTTCATTAAATCATCAATTGAAACACCAGAATCATTCACAAACTTAACATCCAATAATTCATTAATATTAGAAGGTCCTTTCGTATAAATATTTCTTCTATCCATCTCTAAATCTTTAAATAATTTAGTAGCTTCTTTATATTTTTGATATTCTACCAATCGATGAATTAAACTATCCCTAGTTTCCACTTCCTCATCCACCTCTGAAGAATCAGACTGATTATTTGGAAGCAAAGACTTAGATTTAATTTCCATTAAAGTAGCTGCCATAACCAAATATTCAGAAGCAACCTCTATATTTAAACTTTCCCATTGATATAAATACTCCAAATACTGACGAGTAATATCTGAAATATTAATATCATATATATCTATATTAGACTGCTTCACTAAATGCAAAAGTAAATCTAATGGTCCTTCAAATTCATCAATTTTAATAATATAGTTCATAAAATCACTACCATTCTTACTATAAGAATTATAACACAAAATAAATAATGAGAAAAGAAAAAATTCTTGAAAATCAAGAATTTAACTTTTCTCTAACAATCCTACTTACTTCACTTACATCAAATCTACCCTTAACTTTAGGAGTAATCTCCTTCATTAAAAGTCCCATCTCTTTAGAAGACGTAGGCTTAATCTTTTCAAAAGCCTCATGAATAATAGAAGTTACTTCTTCTAAAGACAATTCTTCTGGCATATAAGTTTTTAAAATAGCAATTTCATTCTCATATTGTTGAACCAAATCATCTCGAGAAGCTTTAGAAAATTCAAGAATAGAATCATTGCGCATCTTTATTTGCTTACCAATAACATCAATTACCTCTTCATCAGATAAATCATGTTTTAAACTAATCTTAGCCATTTGAATAGCACTCTTTACCATACGAATAACATTTAATTTATCCTTTTCACCATTCTTCATAGCGTTCTTAATATCATCATTAATTTTCTCAACTAAATTCATAAAATGCATCCTCTCTATCTTGTACCATATTTTTTACTATTCATTCTAGAAGAACTATTATTTCTCTTACTATTTCTTCTAGAATTAATTGTATTTTTCTTTTTTTCTTCTCTCCTTCTTACTCCAGGTTTTTTATACTCTTTTTTTTCTCTAACAGCTGAAAGGGTTGGAGCAGATTGTGTTCTAAGAATTCTAAGAGCACCATCTATATTATTATTTTTAACATTTACTGACATTTTTTATCCCTCCCTTCCACATTCAAATACGATTATAACATTATTTAAATAAATAAACAAGAATATTTTATTACATTTCTGTAACTTTTTGCTTTTTGTAAACTCATAGTAAAAAAGCAGCATCAAAATACTGCTTTTTTACATTTTTATCTCTAACGCATCAATAAGTTTACCATTACCAGCATATCCATTTTGATAATCATGAATATCATAGCCATTTACCCAACCAAGCCATCCACTACCTAAAACATGTACCCTATACCTTGCTCCCTTTATAGCAATATCTGTAATACCACTTCCATTAGAATAACCAGCATAATCACTTCTACCCCTAACAGCAGGTAGCCACTTACCATTAGTCCTAACTCTATAAACTAATTGATCTATATAAACCCTACTAATTTTTCTACCAAAAATACCAGCATATTCCCCACTATTAGCCATAACATTAGGAAGCCAACGATTAGTATATACTTGATAAAGAATAGAAGAATCTCCAGTATATTTTTGAACTTCACTCCTACTTACACCAAAATACTGATAAGGATCCTTCCAATAAGAACTATTCCCTCTAGTCTCATCCCCATAATAAGTACCATTTTTCCTTATATCCAAATGAACATACTTATCATTAATATAAGCAATACCACTAAAACCCAAATCAAATGCAACACAACAAACAACTCTACTAGGAATTACCTTACCATTTCGATCATAATAACAACAATCAACCGCCAATCCCTCACTATGTCTTCCAGCAAAACCATTCATTTGAATATCGTAATCCCTACAACGATAACCAGAAGAAATAATACATTTACTAGCATGAAGTTTACGAAATAACTCCTCTAATTTATAGATTAAATCAGAATCAATTTTAGCAATCTTACAATGAGGACATACAAATTCATAAGACATAAAATGATTAGATAATTTCGTATTGGTATGATATGTTTTCAGACTCATAATAATAACACCTCCAATATAACATATGAAGAATAATAAAATCCCAATTATAAAAAAAGTCTAAAAAAAAACGGCTAAATAATTAGCCGTTTTCATAAGAATTAACAACTCTTTTTAATAATTGATATTCCTCTTCATCAACAAGATTCTCTTCTTTTACATAATCCAAATCAACAGTTGTAAGTCTATTATTGTTTAATTTACCACAAATTCTTTTAAGTTTCTTATTCTCATCTAAAGTAAATCCATTCATAAGTTTAGCATGAATATTATGATACAAAATATGATAATTACAAATAATATTATCAGGAACACTATCTTCAAAAATAATACTACAATCTTCTCCATGAATAAAGAATCCTTCCTGATAAGGATATGCTAATAACTCCTTATCAGATAACATCTTATTATCATCATTTCTTTTAAACTTATGGAAAAAATGATAAAAGTTATCAATAAAAGAATCAAAAGAAGAGTTAAACCAAATAGCAATATCAGAAATAGTAATATTATTTTTTCTAATATAAATACCAATATATATAGAAAAAACAATTATTCCATATATCAGAAAAATAATAAAACTCAAATCCATCAAATTAACAGCATTCTTAATATCCATAATATAAAATAATGCAATATAATTTCCCAAAGTAATAGAAATAATCATCGCTAAAAAGAATATAATGGTAAAAAACAAGAAAAAATTAATAATTTTAAACCATAAAGGAATCTTGTGTTTTAAAGTATATAGCATAATACAATTAACACAAACTAATAAAATCAAGTACATCTTAACATCTAAAAATTTCATTTTAAATATTTCATTCCACATATAATGTGTGAATAGAAAAATAATAAAAGAAACTATATATATTATAATTTTAATATATTTTTTATTAGTATCTTTAAAATAAATAGATACAACACCAATAAACAATAAATAAAATAATAAATATAATAAATTAATATGTGAAAGCCAAAGCATCATATCAACCACTAATGAGAATAACTTGCTAACATTCTTTTAAACAAATCATATGTTTCAGAAGAATACTTAGTAATTAAACGATATTCCATATCCTTATCAATAATAACTTGATTACTAGAATTATGTTCCTTAATTTCTTTTAAAATTTTACTAAATAAACGATAATCATTTAAAGTATATTGATCAGTTTCATCATGAGAAATTGCCAAATCATACTCATAAGAAGTATCCTTAGGAGTAGGTATAATAGTATCTACCCTATCAGCAACAAATTCTTGAAAATCAACTTTATCCTCTTCTACAACATCATGAATAGTAGAAATAGTATCTTCATGAACTTCACTAATAACATTCTCTTCTACAGAAGGAAAGATTTCCTTGCTAGAAGAACTAATCACAGAAACAGGATCTAATTGAGGCAATGGATAAGATACTTCATCACTTTCTTTCTCTTCATCCAATGAAGTACTTAACGTAGTCATATCAGCAGGAGAATATCTTAACTTTCTAGATTTAATATGTTCAGTAGATTGTCTAGAAAGAACAATACTTTCACTAATAATATTAGTAAAATAAATAAATAAAACTCCTATCAACCAAGCAATAAAAATATTAGTACTCAATTCAAGTAGAATAACTAAATTCTTATTTGAAAAAAGTGATGCTTTTGAAAAAATATCAATCTCATTTTGAGATAAAATATTCAAAATCATTACAAAAATAAATTGAATCACAAAAAATGTAATACCATGAAACCATTGATAAATCTTACTCATACGTTTACTAAATAATGCATAAACACTAATAGCACCAATAACAATATAAATAAAGAAATATACATAAACTGATGGGAAATATAAATTAACAAAGAAATTATTAATAATATCATTTCCAACTATACCAAGTTGTTTTTGATGTGGAAAAATAGTAATACAAAGTAATAAAAGATAACTACAAGAAATAACTAATAATCCACTCTTTTTAGAAATAATTTTAGTGAAAATAAATACTAAGAAAAAGAACGAAATAATCAAAAAAATTATACCATACCAATCCTTAGAAATAAGATCAAAAACACATTGTAATTTTTCAAATAAATTTGTGTATTTCATAACAAATCCCCCCTATATTATTCAACACCAATAAGTTCAAAAATATAAACTGTTTGCTGTGTTTCACTATCTTTCGTACAAGTAACAAGTGTAAGACAATTTTTAGTAACATCACGATAAATAGTAACAGTTCCATCTTTTTCTTGATTATATATATTAACAATTTTATAAGAATATGTCTTACCTTGATATTGGATACTAGCAACATCATCTAAAGCAAGTTGATATAAATTACCAAAATAACTATTACTATAATTACCAGAATGCCCTATAATAATAACATTTCCTCTTTTTTCATCAGGATAACTAGAAACATCTAATATTTTCAAATTAAACTTTACATTATTTAATTCAGATCCCTTAGGATAAAATCCCTTACTAAAATTTATCTTAGGAATATTTAATACTCCAGCAAATGTTTCATATTGAGAAGAAGAATGATCAATATTCTCTTCAACAGATGTTTCTTCTAATACTGTATTATCAGTTGTATCTTCATTTTCTTCCACAGTATCATTAATAGCAAGCAAATCATTTAATTCAACATTAACACGTGTAAATGTTTCCTCTCTCTTTTGAACAACAAAATCAGAAAAGAAAAGAGACACACCAATCAAAATAAACAAAAGACCACACGCTACTTTAATCTTTAAATTACGAATCACTAATATCACACCCTTTCATAAAACATACTCCCTGAATTGGTTAACTATTTTAACACTTTAATAAAAGAATGTCAAGCATTTTTTTAACAAGTTAGTAACTCTTTAGCAATCTGTATTGACAATTGCTAAAATAATGTTATAATAAAACCATAAAAGAAAGGACGTGAAAAAAATGAATATGGAAAATGAAAACATAAATCCATTAGAAAAATACGGAAGAGACATCACTAAAAACATATCTAATGGAAAAAATGATCCAATAATAGGAAGAGACGAAGAAATTAGAAGTATTACAAGAATTTTATCAAGAAAAACAAAAAACAACCCAGTACTAATTGGTGAACCAGGTGTAGGTAAAACTGCCATTGTAGAAGGATTAGCAGCAAGAATTATCAAAGGAGATGTTCCAAATAACCTAAAAAATAAAACAATATGGGAATTAGATATGGCAGCATTAATAGCAGGTGCAAAATACAGAGGAGAATTTGAAGAAAGATTAAAAGCAGTTTTAAAAGAAGTCAAAGAATCAAATGGTGATATTATCATGTTTATTGATGAAATTCACATGATTGTAGGCGCCGGAGCTCTTGAAGGTGCTATGGATGCAGGAAATATATTAAAACCAATGTTAGCAAGAGGAGAAATACACTGTATAGGAGCCACTACCCTAAATGAATATAGAAAATATATAGAAAAAGATGGCGCCCTAGAAAGAAGATTTCAAAAAATAATTGTACAAGAACCCAATGTAACAGATACAATTACCATATTAAGAGGACTTAAACCAAGATTTGAAGTATATCACGGTGTAACAATTAAAGATAAAGCACTAATAGCCGCAGCAACATTATCTGATAGATATATTACATCCAGATTTTTACCAGATAAAGCAATTGATTTAATTGATGAAGCATGTGCAACAATTAAAGTCCAAATGGAATCAGTTCCAACATCACTTGATACATTAACAAGAAAAATAATGAAACTGCAAATAGAAAAAGAAGCTCTAAAAAAAGAAAAAGACGATTTTTCTAAAGAAAGAATAAAACAAATAGAAGAAGAATTAAACAAATTAAAACAAGAAGAAGCAGAAATTAGTAAAAATTGGGAAGATGAAAAAAGAATAAATACTTTAATCAGCAAAAAGAAAGAAGCAATTGAAGAAGCAAATCATAAGTTAGAACAAGCAGAAAACAATTACGACTTAGAAAATGCCGCAAGATTAAGACATGGAATTATTCCTAAACTAGAAAGTGAATTAGAAGAATTAAATAAACAAAATAAATCAGATATTTTATCTGATACAGTAGATGAAGAAGATATAGCAAGAATCATTTCCAAATGGACTTCTATTCCTATTCAAAAATTAGTAGGAAGTGAAAAAGATAAATTACTAAACTTAGAAACAAATATGAAAAAAAGAGTTATGGGTCAAGATAAAGCAATTCATCTAGTAAGTGAAGCTATTATTAGAGCACGTGCCGGAATAAAAGATCCAAACAGACCAATCGGATCCTTTATATTTCTAGGCCCTACAGGAGTAGGAAAAACTGAAATAGCCAAAACCCTTGCCTATGAATTATTTGATGATGAGAGACATTTAATCCGTATTGATATGAGCGAATACATGGAACCTCATTCAGTAGCAAGACTAATTGGTTCTCCTCCAGGATATGTAGGATATGATGACGGAGGACAATTAACAGAAGCTGTAAGAAGAAACCCCTACTCAATTATACTCTTTGATGAAATAGAAAAAGCACATAAAGACGTCTTCAATATTCTACTACAAATTCTAGATGATGGAAGAATAACAGATGGACAAGGAAGAACAGTTGATTTTAAAAACACAATTATTATTATGACATCAAATTTAGGAAGCGAATATATTTTAGAAAATAATAACAACATTGAAGAAAACATTAATCAAGAATTAAAAAATACGTTCAAACCTGAATTCATTAACCGTATAGATGAAATAATTATTTTTAATTCATTAAATAAAGATACAATTTATCAAATTCTAGAAAAAGATATTAAAGACATTGAAAAAAGATTAAATGATAAACACATTAAAATTAATATTACAAATACTGCCAAAGAAAAAATAATAGAAGAATCATATAACATATCTTTTGGAGCAAGACCAATTAAAAGATATGTTCAAAGAAATATAGAAACATTAATTGCTAACAATATTATTCAAAATAAAATAGAAGTAAATAGTAATATAACAATTGATATAGAGAATAATCAATTTATAATAAAATAGAAGTTGCATTTGCAACTTCTATTCTTCTTGATTACTTACATACTTCTTTTTTTCAGTCATCATATATTCAGAAATAACCGTTTCTATTTCAGGCAAGGCTTTAGGATCTATATTAGATAAAACAACACGCTCTTTAATAGTATCAATAACAACATCTCCAAATATAATTCCTTTTCTCACCGTCATATCATTAAACATATCTGGAGTAATTGTTAAAAAGAAATAACCAAAAAACAATCTTTTTGTAGCAATCATAATTCTCTTATTTGTAACAGCAATAACATTAGTATAAAATATCTCTAAAACACTAGCATTTTTCTGAGCGGCAAAAGCATAAATAATTTCCTCATCTGGATTCAAATGTTTCTCAATAATTTCAGCATGTTTTCTTAAACGAAAAGCAATTGTTAATGGATACTTATCTTTAAAGCGTCTAACCAAATCATAACATTTTCCCATATATCATTCCTCTTTACCTTTTCTATTTAAAATATTTATCATATAGTTCTTGTAATTTACTTTCAGTTGTTTCACCTTCAATATAATCAACAGCATCACTACCAACTAAAACAACAGTAGTAGGAGTACCCCAATTATCACTATTTTTCTTCAAGAAACTATTAGATTTCATAAACCCATTCCAATCCTCTTCATCAAAAGTATCAGTATCAACATAATACATTGGAACCTCTTTCTCTTCAGCAAATTTCTTGGCAACAGGCATAAAATTAGCGCAATGACTACAAGAAGCTCTTTCTAAAATAACAACAAAAGCCTCGTCATTATCTACTTTTTCTTTATACTCAGAATAAGATAATAAATGTAATCCAGCCTCTCCTTCTAAAGTAAGTGGTAAAGTATAACTAACTTCTTCCTTTTTTCCAGCCATACTAAAGAAACCAATAACAACTACAACCAATAAAAATAAGATTAAAAATATATCTTTCTTTTTCATATAACTCTCCCTCTCTGTAATCATTTTACTATTTTTTTCATAAAAAAGCAATAAAAAGTAAAAAGCTTAGTAAAAATTACTAAGCTTTATTTTAACAATAATTATGCCCAACAGTTCTTCTAATAGCAGAACCAACAGCCTGTCCAATTGAAAACATAACTGAAACAGCTCTCATAACAGCATTTATCATTGTGCTACTAACAGCACCACCTTTTATATCCTGTAATTCATTGGTTTTTAACTTTTTCATAAATATCTCCTTTCTAATTAACTATTACACTTACCAGGATTAATCCATCCATCAATTACACCAATAATAAATGAAATGGCAGCACCAAAGCCACATACCATGCCCCAATTAACAGCACCGCCTTTTACCTTTACCATTTCATCATATGTTAAAGTATTCATTGCCAGTCACCCCCATTCTATCCAGAAAAATACACAATATCCATTTCATAGCCATCATATAAATATTTTTCATCAAGTTGATAAACAATAAGAGTAACATAAATATAATTTCTATTATTTTGATAAAAAGACATATCTGAAGTTTTTAATATAGAATAATGATAATTTTTTGAATCAATAGAAATAATTCCTTTCTTTTTTAGCATATGAATAGCATCTAAAGGTACTTGTACTTCAAGATAATATTGAGAACAATTATATAAAACTTTGGAGTGAAATTGAAAGATACACTTTTGAAACAAAAAACAAGTACCATATACAGTCATAATAATGAAAAGGAATAAAAAGAAAAAATAAAGATAAAGAATCATTTTAGGCTTACGATTCATAATAATATATTCATCTAACATAAAGCTCCCTCCAACGGTAAATGACTCTCTTCCACAACTTTTCCATTTTCTAATCGAATCATTTTG
>AUXO012805049.1_pt1 | contig 10612 bp, 8 predicted proteins | sample 768731 | NCBI WGS metagenome assembly AUXO01 (sample SAMN02715735, study PRJNA202380) | gut metagenome | biome: sheep rumen | host: Ovis aries | place: New Zealand: Palmerston North
CTCAAATTTCTTCACCCACTTAATAAAAAATGTTATAATAAATTAATCATTACTTATTATATAATAATTAGATTAAAAAAGGAAGAATAAAATGTTAAAAAATTATAAGGGAAGAATAATATTCCATATTGATATGAATGCTTATTTTTGTAGCGTTCATTGTAAATTAAATCCAACACTTAGAGGTAAAGCGTTCGCTGTAGGTAGAGAAGGTACATATAAAGGTGTTTTATCTACAGCATCATACGAAGCTAGAAAACTAGGTATACATTCAGCAATGCCTATTATTGAAGCTTATAAAATTCTTCCTACCCTTTTAGTTGTAAATTCTAATTACGAAGAATATAAAAAATATCATTATCTATTTGTTAATATAATAAGAGAATATACAAATTTAATAGAGGTTGCGTCAATAGATGAATTATATGCTGATATGACAGAAATATCTGAAAAAATACATCCTGTTGTTTTAGCAAAAGAAATCCAATTAAGATTATTAAGGGAATTAGATTTACCTTGTTCAATAGGCATTGCACCTACTTTATTTTTGGCTAAAATGGCTTCTGATATGAAAAAGCCATTAGGATTAACTGTATTAAGAAAAAGGGAAATAAAAGAGAAATTATACCCGTTAAGTGTAAAGGATATCTTTGGTATAGGAAAAAAGACTTATCCTAAATTAATAGATGCAGGAATTAATACAATAGAAGATTTTATGAATCCGGAAAATGAAGAATTAATAATTAAATTAATTGGTAATAATTCATATTCTTATGCTAAAAATTGTATATTAGGTAAATCATCTAATGAGGTTATTCCAGATAGATATAATAATTCTAAATCTATATCTACAGAAACTACATTTGATATTCATAAGGATTCATTAGTTGATATATTATCTGTATTAAGAAGCTTGTTAAGAGATATTCATGGAAGGTTAGTTAAAGGTGAATATGTAACAAAAACTGTTGTATTAACAATGAGAGATTCACAGTTTAATACAATAAGTAGAAGAAAAACGATAGATGAATATACTGATGATATATTTATTTTTAATAATTTAATTGAAGATTTATTAAATGAATTAATGGATGAAACTAAGTCATATAGATTGGTTGGTGTAGGCTTTTCAAATATTATAAAAAGAAGTGAATTGAAAGAAGAATATAATTTATTTACAATAAATGATAAGACTATTAAAGAAAATAATATTAAGAAGCTTATGAAAGATATAAATAATAAATTTGGTGATGATATAATCTATTTTAATAAAGATAAAAAGAAATAAAACTTGTAATATTTATTAATTAATGATATTATTAATTGGCTTAAAAAGGAGGAATGTATAATGAATTATTTAGGATTTGAACTAAAAAAATACATCGTTAAAGCAATAGAAGATTTAAGATTTAAAGATTTTACTGATGTACAAAAGGAAGTATTAAATAATTATTTTACTGGAAATAAAAATATTTTAGCAAAATCTAAAACTGGTTCAGGAAAAACTCATGCCTTCTTAATTCCTATTTTTCAAACATTAGACGAAAAGAAGGAAGAAGTTCAAGCAACAATAATCGCTCCTACTAAAGAACTTGCTATGCAAATATATAAGGTTGCATCACATATTGCCTCTTTTAGTGGTGATACAATAAATATTAAGTTATATTCTGGTGGTACAGATAGATTAAAGGAAATCGAAAAGATTAAAAATAATATGCCTCAAATTGTTATTGGTACACCAGGTAAAATCAAAGATTTAGCGATAGATGAAAATGTATTAAAAATATATACATCAAAGGTTTTAGTAATAGATGAAGTAGATATGACATTTGAAAATGGATTCCAAGAAGAATTAGATCAAATTACAGCTGTATGTAATAATTCTAGAATGATGTTTTTTAGTGCGACTATTTCAGAAGCTGTTTTACCATATATAAAAAAATATATGACAAATGTTGAGTTTACTGAAATTAAGGATGATAGCGAATTAAATATTAAGCATATTTGGATTCCATTAAAATATAGAGATAGATTTGATGTATTAACTGATTTATTGAATACATTCCAACCATATTTATGCTTAATATTTGCAAATAAAAAGGATACAGTTATTGAATTAGCAGGTAAGCTTCAAGCAAAAGGATACTTTGTTGGTCAGATTCAAGGCGATATGTCACCTCGAGAAAGAAAAAGAGTTATCCAAGAGGCTGCTAAATTAAAATATCAATTTATAGTAGCAACAGATCTTGCTGCCCGTGGCATTGATATTCCTGGTATATCACATATTATTAATTATGAATTACCTTATGATTATGAATTCTATGTTCATAGAAGTGGTAGAACTGGTAGAATGCATAATGATGGCTTAGTATATACATTATATGATGAATTAGATAATGCATATTTAGATAATTTATCTAAGAAAAAGATTAAGCCTACATATTATGAATTAAAAAATGGAGAATTAGTTGAATATAAAGGTAGAAATACAAGATTAGAAAGAATTAAGCCTACAACTGATTATCAAAAGGAAGCAGCTAAATATGTACCACTTGGTGAAAAGAAGCCAGGTTATAAGAAAAGAAGACAAGCTAAGATAGAAGAAATAGCTGATAAATTAAAATCAAAGGATCAAAAGGCTAAGAAAAAAGCTAGAAGAAAAAGAGCATAAGAAAAAGGACATCACATGATGTCCTTAATTTTTTATTACTTAATTGTTTCTCCAGAATGAATATGCTTATCAGTAATTTCCTTTGGATTAGGAGAAGAGAAGATTCTTACGTTTCTTTCAACTACTAAGCCTTCAGGTAATATTAATTTCTTACCGATAACATTTAATCCAGAAGCTAGTAATTTAGGTTTATCTTTATTAGCAATTGACTTATCACCAGTACCAATAATTGAATTATCACCAATTACTGTATTCTTATCGATAATTGTATCTTCAATCTTACAATTCTTACCGATAACAACGTCATTTAAGATAACTGAATTTTTGATAGTAGAACCAGTACCAACTACAACACCAGGAGATAATACTGAGTTTTCTACATCACCATCAATAATACATCCATTAGATACTAATGCAGTCTTAATTGTTGCATCTTCACCTACTCTAACTGGAGGTAGATCTTCAGATTTAGTATAAATCTTCCAAGAAGGATCATATAAATCTAATTGTGCATTCTTGCATAATTCTAGATTTGCTTCTAGATAAGAATCATAAGTTCCTACATCTTTCCAATAATCATAATATTCATATGCATAAACATTTTTATTTTTGATCATATCAGGAATGATATGCATACCGAAGTCTAAGTCATCAATATCAGGATGAGCTTCGATTGCATCAATTAAAGCTTGAGTAGAGAATACATAGATACCCATAGAAGCTTTATTTGATTTTGGCTCCTTTGGTTTTTCTACGAATTTCTTAATTTTTAATTCTTTGTCAGTTTCAAGAATACCAAATCTTGATGCTTCATCTAATGGTACGATTTTAGCAGCGATTGTTAAATCAGCGCCAGTTTTCTTATGTTGTTCAATCATCTTTGAATAATCCATCTTGTAGATATGATCTCCAGAAAGAATTAGAACATATTTAGAAGCATAACGTTTAACGAATTCAAGATTCTTTCTTACTGCATCGGCAGTACCGTTATACCATGAGTTGTTTGGTTGAAGAAGTGTTACGAATGAATCACGTCTGTCTAAGTCCCAAGGCTTACCTACACCTATATGTTCATTAAGTGATAGTGGTAAATATTGTGTTAGAATTCCAATTTGGAAAATTCCAGAGTTTGTACAATTTGATAAGGCAAAGTCGATAATTCTAAATTTACCTGCAAATGGTACGGCTGGTTTAGATCTTTTTTCAGATAAGATATCTAATCTTGATCCACGTCCACCAGCTAAGATTAAAGCTAAAGTTTCCATATATTATTTTCCCCCTTCATTATCTTACTAGCTTATTATATAAATCAATGTATGCTAGAGCTGATTGTTTCCAGCTGAAGTCCTTTTCCATTGCTGATTTAACCATTTTCTTAAATGCAATCTTATTATTGTTATAAGTATTGATTGCTAAGAACATAACTTCTTTCAAATCATAAGAGTTAAAATTAGTAAATGTAAATCCTGTACCCTCACCAGAATATACATTGAAAGGTTGAACTGTATCTTTTAATCCACCAGTTTCTCTTACTAGAGGAAGTGTACCATATCTCATTGCAATCATTTGTCCAAGACCACAAGGTTCAAACTTAGATGGCATTAGGAATAAGTCACATCCTGCATAAATTTTTTGAGCGATTTCATCACTATATCCAATATAGCATTTGAATCTATCAGGATATCTTGCTTCAACGCTTCTAAAGAAATTTTCATAATGAGAATCACCTGAACCCATTAAAATGAATTTGGCATTACTATAATTAATTACCTCATCAATAATTGGTTCTAATAAATCAATACCTTTTTGATCAACTAATCTTGATACTAATCCAAATAGAGGAACATCATCATTTGGTAATCCAAATTGTTTTAATAATCCTTCCTTATTTGCTTTCTTACCAGAAGTAACAGTTTTAATTGAATAATTCTTAAATAAATTTTTATCAGTTTCAGGATCATATTTAACAGTATCAATACCATTTAAGATTCCATAGAAATCAAAATATCTTAATCCTAAAATATTATTCAAATAATAGCCATATTGATCTGTTAAAACCTCGTTTTTATATGTAGGTGAAACAGTAGTAATGGCATTTGATTCCATAATTGCTGATTTCATAAAATTAATACAGCCACCAAATTCTAAAGAATTAGAATATGGCATAAATAATATATTCATCATATCCATTGGGAAATTACCTTGGTATTGGATATTATGAATTGAGAATACTGTTTTAATTCTATTAAATTCTGGATAAGCATAATAATTATTTTTTAAAATATAAGGTACTAAACCTGCTTGCCAATCATTTACATGAATGATATCAGGGAAGAATTGAACAACCTTAATTGCTTCAAGTACTGCAAAATCAAAGAATGCAAATCTTTCACCATCATCACCATATCCATAGAAGCCATCTCTATTGAAATATCTATCACTATCTATGAAATAATAAGTAATACCTTCGTGTACTGCCTCAAATACTCCAACATATTCAGTAGAAGAACCTATTCTAACATAAGCATAGCCTTTATATGTTGCTATATTTTTATCTTTTATTTTTTTGTAATAAGGCAAAATAACTCTCGCGTCACAGTCATTTTCCTGTAATGCTTTAGGTAATGCACCTATAACATCAGCAAGTCCGCCTGTCTTTGCGTATGGAGCTCCCTCGCTCGCACAAATTAAGACTTTCATTTAAAAACCTCCTTAAGTAACTATAAATAATTTGTTTCATAGAACTTCTATATATAACATTATACAATAATTTACAGCCATTAACAAGTCAAAAAGATTCTTAAAATATAAATAAAAATGGCTTAAAATCAATATTTTTTGACTCATTTATGTATAAAGTAAAAAAAAGGGATTTAGTATTGATATATTACCCTCTTTTTGATATAATTAAATGGCATATGGAAAAAAATTATAATTTATTATAACCACCTATAAAGGAGTTTTATATATGGCATCAAAAAGTAAAAGAAATAAAATTAAATTTAAATGGACAAAAGAACTAATTTTCTTATTAGTTGGTATAGTTGTTTTAATTGTTGCTGCAGTAATTATCAATTTACCTACTAGCGCATCAGTAACACTAGAAAAATATAATACTGCAATTTCAACTTATAATTCAGAAAATTCTACTTCATATAATTCATTACCTGAAAATCATGTTTTCAAAGAAACATCTTTAGATGGTTTAAAGAATACTAAAAAATCTGATGATTATACATTTGTATTCTATGGTTCATTAAAGAATGCACAATTCTTAGAGAATTTATCTAACATCAATACAATCGCAAACGAATATGATGTAAAAACAGTTTATTTATGGTTTGCAGATTATGTAGAAAATACAGATGCAGATACTAAGGCTACAGCAACATATAAGACTAAAGTAAATGAATATAATGCAGTAATTAATGAGAATATTAATTCATTAGTAGCTTCTAGCAACGGCTTATATCAAAGCCAAGATAATTTCGATTTAGAAACATATCCTGCATTATTAGTATTCAAATCTAATTCATTAGTTTTTAATTCTCAAACTGATACTAAAGAAGACTTTGGCGATAATAAGTGGAGTGTATATATTAGTTCAGCTTTCAAATATGCAAAAGCTGATGAACTAGTTAAATCAAACTAATTAATTAACTGAGACACTCGTCTCAGTTTTTATCTTAATAAGGAGGCTATTAAAATGATTGATTCAATTAAATTAGAAATTAAAAATAAGCTAGAGGCTTATTATAAGGAAAAATATAATGTAGATTTACAAATAGTTGTAGAAGAACCAAAAAAGGCAGAACTAGGTGATATTTCTGTTCCTATGTTTGCGGTAGTTAAAACATTGAGAAAACCTATGCCTGAAATTGTTTTTGAAGCACTAGAAGCAATCAAGTCTTTTAATCTTCCTATTTCAGATATTAAATCTGTTGGCGCATTTGTTAATTTGTTTGTTGATAAAGAAAAATTATCAAAGGCTATATTAATTGAGGCTATTACAAAAGATTCAAATTATGGAACAAGTGAAATGGGTAAGGATAAAAATGTAACATTAGATTATTCAAGCCCTAATATTGCTAAAAGCTTCTCAATTGGACATTTACGTTCAACAATGATTGGTAATTCATTAAAACTAATTTTACAAAAATGTGGATATAGTACTTATTCAATCAATTATTTAGGAGATTGGGGTACTCAATTTGGTAAAATGATTGTCGCATATAAGAATTGGGGAGATTTAGATAAAATTAAAGCTGACCCAATTAATGAATTAACTGCCCTTTATGTTAGATTCCATGAGGAAGCTGAAAAGAATCCAGCTTTAGAAGATGAAGCTAGAGAAGCTTTTAGAAAAATGGAATTAAAGGATCAAGAATATTTAGATTTATGGAAATGGATTAGAGAAGAATCTTTAAAAGAATCAGCTCAAATCTATGATTTATTAGATATCTCATTTGATTCTTATAATGGAGAAGCATTCTATAATGATAAAATGGATGCAGTAGTTGATGAACTTGAAAACAAAGGCTTATTAGTAGAAGATCAAGGAGCTAAAATAGTTAATTTAGGTGATGATATGCCACCTGCATTAATTAAAAGAAGTGATGGTGGTTCATTATATATCACTCGTGATTTAGCTGCTGTATTCTATCGTAAGAAGGAATATAAATTTGATAAGATTTTATATGTTGTAGGTAATGAACAAAAGCTTCATTTCCAACAATTAAAAAGATTAATTACAAAAATGGGATATGATTTTGCTGAGGAAGTAAATCATGTTAATTTTGGTCTATATTTAACTAATGGTAAAAAGGCATCAACTAGAAAAGGTAATGTAGTTAAATTATATGATGTATTAATGACAGCTATTAATTTAGCTAAAAAGCAAATTGAAGAGAAGAATCCTAATATTCAAAATAAGGATGAAATAGCTAAAAATGTTGGTATTGCAGCTATCGTATTTGCTGATTTAAAGAACTTTAGGGGATTAGATATTGAATTCAATATCCAAGATGCTGTTAAATTTGAAGGACAAACTGGTCCATATTTACAATATACAGGTGTAAGAATTGCATCTATATTAAGAGATAAAGAATTTGATTATAATAATATAGATGAAAGCTTATTTACAAAGCCTCATTATTTTGAATTAGTTAAATTAATATCTGAATTTAAATCAACAATTGAAAGAGCAGCAAATGAATTTGCTCCATCAGTTGTTGCAAAATATTTATTAAATTTAGCAGCATCATTCAATAAATTCTATTCAATTGAAAAGATAAATGTTGAAGATGAGGTTACAAGAAATACTAATTTTGCTTTAGCAAAGGCAATTAGAATTGTTTTAAATGAAGGATTAAGACTACTAGGTATTAAATATTTAGAGGAAATGTAATATGTATTCAAAAAAGAAGATAATTAAGTATCTAATCTTAATACTTGCAATTTTGATACTATTAGTTGTTCTTTTAACTCAAATTGGTGATATTCAAAAAATCTTTGCTGTATTTGGAAGCGGATTTAATCCACTATGGTTATTATTATGCATTGGATTAATTTTTGCATATTGCTTTGTATACAAATTATCATTAATAATTTTAGTTAAAAGACAATATAAGCATTTGAAATTTTGGGATTTATATTTGATTTCCGGATCTGAATTTTTCTTTAATGCGGTTACACCATTTTCATCTGGTGGACAACCATTTCAAGCTTATGCATTAAAACAAAAGAATGTATCTTTATCAGATTCTACATCTCAATTATTATTAAATTTCTTAGCTTATCAGGTATCACTAAATTTAATATCAATTATTTGTGCTATTGTTTATTTCAATAGATTACATAGTGATATAGATAATTTTATTGTTTTATTCATCGTTGGTTTTTCAATTAATTTATTTATAATGGTATTATTGTTATTACTTGGATGTAGTAAATTATTTGGAAAAGCATTAATTGGATTAATCAATGGTATTTGTAAGATTAAGCCAATTAAAAAGCTAGTTGGTGATAAAACAGCATCTGTTACACAATATGTAGAAGATATGCAAAAAGCATTTAAAGATATGAGAAAAGATATGAAAATATGGTTTTTATGTCTTTTCACTAAAATAGCTGCAAACATGATTTATTATTGTGTTCCTTTTATTGGTTTCTATGTTATTGGTCATCCAATTACAGGACAAGAATTCTGGTATTGCTTTGCACTTACATCTTTTAGCTTAACAACAACAATTTGGGTACCACTTCCAGGTGCATCTGGAGGGGTTGAGTTTGCTTTCTTAGTATTATTTAAAAATTTAATTACTCAAGGTGGAGCATCTGATCCTGATGCAGTAGCACAAAGTGGAATGCTTATTTGGAGATTATTAACATATTATTTTGTTTTAGGTTATGGTTTAGTTGATTATATCCTTTTTGATAGGTCAATATCTAAGGATATGAAGAAAAATGAATTGACATTATCTGAAAAAGAAATTATATTAGAAACAGATGAGTCTATTAATAATGATTCTTCAGAGGAATCTAATGAAAATAAAGAAGTAAAGTAGTTAAATGGGGGGAGGTTGCTATGAGAATTGGTTTATTTTCTGATCAATTCTACCCACAAGTTAGTGGTGTAGTTACTTCAATAAAAATGTTATATGAAGGCCTAGAAGCAATGGGCCATGAATGCTATATTTTTACGGCTATCGATGAAGATAATTGTAAAGATAATCCAGAAATTACTAGTAAAAGAATAGTTAATTTCCCAGGAATGTATTATCCTTTTAAGGCTGCAAGTGAATACAAATTTAATGTAAATCATAAAAGATTTATTAAAGAAATTGAAAAATATAATCTCGATGTTATTCATATTAATACAGAATTTAATATGGCAAAAATTGCGAGAGTTGCAGCAAAGAAATTACATATTCCAATTGTATATACTGTTCATACTGCATGGATTCAGTATATTTGTACATTATTCCCAGTATCAGATAGATTTATGCATCCATTTTGGGTAATGTGCATGAGAAATTTATTTACAAAGCCAACATATAAATCTGCTGAAATAACAATTTTACCAACGAAAAAGATGTTACCTGATTTAAAAAATTATGGTATTAAAGGTAATGATTTTAAGATTATTCCTACAGGAATAGAATTATATAGATTTTCTGATTTTAAAGGCACTAAAGAAGAATTAGATGCTCTTAAGGAAAGCTTAGGCTTGAAAGATAAATTTATATTTGCATATATTGGTAGAACTGCAAAAGAAAAGAATATTGAATTTATTATTAAAGGATTTGCAAAGCTTGCAAATGAAAATGAGAAAGCTAGACTTTTAATTGTTGGTGGGGGACCAATTTTAGATGAATTAAAGGATTTAGCTAGTAGTCTTTCCATTTATGACAAGGTAATATTTACTGGATTAATTCCATGGGAAAAGATACCATATTATTATCATATTGCAGATGTATTTGTTAATGCATCTAGCTCTGAAACACAGGGATTAACATATGTAGAAGCATTAGCTTCTGGAGTACCTGTATTAGTTAAAAATGATCCATGTATCGAAGATGTTGTTAAAGAAGGATATAATGGATTTGTATTTGATACAGAAGAAGAATTTATTACAAAGATGGAATATTGTTTAAATAATGATTTATCAGAATTAAAAGCTAATGCTAAACCATCTTCAAAAGAATTTTCTAAGGAAAAATTTGCTGAAAATATATACAATGTATATTTAGAAGCAATTGAAAGCTATAATAAAAAAAGAAAAAAGAAATAATTGTTTTAAAACAATTATAATGATATAATAAAAAAGATTTTATGGGGATTTATCCCCGAATGCTCTAGTGGCGAAATTGGTATACGCGGCAGACTCAAAATCTGCTGGTAGTGATATCGTGCGGGTTCGAGTCCCGCCTGGAGCACCAG
>AUXO014218336.1_pt1 | contig 10612 bp, 13 predicted proteins | sample 768731 | NCBI WGS metagenome assembly AUXO01 (sample SAMN02715735, study PRJNA202380) | gut metagenome | biome: sheep rumen | host: Ovis aries | place: New Zealand: Palmerston North
AAAGATACTAAAACAACAGTTATAACAAAAAAAATACCATATAATGAAACAGTAATGGTAAAACAAAAAGAAGATACTGATACTACCGTAAAAGATATAATTGTTCGTAGCTTAAAACAACCTAATTGTATTAATGCATCAAGTGAAGGAAAAACCATAACAATAGAAATAGAAAAAGAATTAGGAATAGAAATAGTAGGAGATACTAAAATAAAAGTAGCAATCGAAGAAGACGAAGAGCCATGGGATATCATAGAAGATAAAGAATATACAGAAGAAATAGGAAAAGAAATTGATAAAGAAGTTGATGAAAATTATCTAAATGATACGCAAAAAGAAATAAATAATGAAAAATAATTTCTTTTTGTTTTTTTGTATATTTAAAAAAATATAGTTAATGATATTAATGGTGATAGAATGAAAAAAATAATGGTAGTAATACTTATAATCTTATTATCAGCGTGTTCTTTAAGTAATACTCCAACTTCTAAAGTAGAAGAATTATTAGGTAAATATCAAGGACTAGATAAAAGTATAGATTATAATTACATATTACTTTCAAATGAAGCTGGTTTAGATCAAGAATTAATTAATAAATATAACAAATTATTAAAAAAACAATATAGAAATATGTCATACGAAATAAAAGAAGAAAAAATAGATGGTGATAAGGCAGTCGTCACTACAGAAATAGAAGTAATTGATTATAAAAGTGTAATAGATAATTATACAAGTATCACTGAGAAAAATTATGAAACTCATGAAGAAATAATTAATAATCTAAATAACGAAAATGATAAAGTAACATATACAATAGAGTTTAATTTAAAAAAGAATGAAAGTAATCAATGGAGATTAGAAAAACTAACAGATATAGAAGAAAAAAAATTATTAGGAATTTATTAAAATATTCATCATATATTTAACTAGAAATATTAAGAAAAGAGGAGAGTATTGATGAATAAGAAAAATATGTGGTTTTTAACTTTATTTAGTTTAGTAATTGTATTAAGTATTTATTATGTAACTATGCCAGAAGATTTACTCGCAGCAACAACTAATAATAAACAAGAAGTCTCATCTTTAACTGATAAAGATGTAAGCATCGAAGCAGAGGAAAGTAATGCTATAGCGGCCTTAAAAATTGAAGACACTTCTAAGACAAATGATGCCTTATCAGAATTACAAGAAAAACTAACAGATACCAAAACAACAACTGAAGAAAGGAATAATGTTTATGAACAGATAAAAACTATCAATACAAACAGTGGTCTAGAAGAGACAATAGAGAAAAAAATAAAAGAAAACTATTCATGTGAAGCATTTACTAAAATAGAAGATACTGCTGTAAAAGTAATAGTTGATAAATGTGAAAACTCTAAAAAACTAGCAAATAATATTATGAGGTTAGTTCAAGAACAATTTGATAGTAAAATGTATATATCTGTTCAATTTGAATCATAAAAAAACCCTCACCAAACCAAAGAAATAACATACAATAATATTGAATTTGTATCCACCCTTTGGGAAGTGAGGAAAGTATGAATAAAAAAATATTAACAAAAAGAGAAGAAGAAGTATTTTCGTTATTAGTACAAAATAAAACAACTAAAGAAATAGGCCTCATCCTAGGTATTAGTGAAAAGACAGTAAGAAATCATATTTCTAATACCATGCAAAAATTAGGAGTAAAGGGACGTGCACAAGCTGTAATAGAACTAATAAAAATGGGAAATATTACTTTATAAAAAAATCACTATTTTAGTGATTTTTCTTTCTTTTTACTCTTACTAGGTTCAATATTAATATTCTCATATAAAGAAGAAATATTATTTTCTATAGATTTAAATTTTTGAGAATGAATCATTAATTGATAAACATCAATATCTGTATCATATATTAAAACATTTTGAGAAGAAATATTTATACAAGAACGTTTACCAATATCTCCATAAAATCTTGAATGCAATAAAACTGTATTTTTAGAATCAATATTCATCTGAAAATCAAGTGGCTTAGATTTATCATCATGTAACATCTCATCATATAAAAAACTTAAATGATTAACATTACTAGAAGCATTAAACTCAAATGATTCTGTATCAATAGAAGAGTATTTACTATGTCTAAAAGAAAAATTTTCTCCTTGAGTTAAATTAACTTTTCCATTAAATTTACAGTTTTGAAATATAACATGTACATCTCCTGTAGAAGATATATGAATAGGTTTAAAAAAACTAACATTTTTAAAATAATAATAAATAGGTTTATTAATATCTAATTCATTAAGATTTTTAATATCATAATTAGTAGTATCTAACCCATTAAGATTAATATTAGATAATACTATATCTTTATCTATTAGACAAATAACTTTATCAAAATCTATATAATATTTTCCATCTATACTAGGTAAAATATCATTAAAAATATCTTTTCGATATTTATTTATAAATAGTGATTCAATAGATTGTTTAACATTTTTAATCATAATTATCCCTTCCTTTAGGTACTTATTATACCACACAAAGAAAAAAAGAAATAGTAAAACTACTTCTTAGAATGAAAAATCTCTTCGTGTTCTATACCTTCTAATTTAGAACGATTAAAACTAATAAATTCACTCACCATATTACTAAAACTAATATCTTCTTCATTTTCAATAAAACTCTTAGTATCTTTTAAATTACTAACAACATAATTAGAAAAATGATTAAAATAATCTCTGTTCTGGTCATTGAAAGATATAAAGTCATGATTCATATCATATAGCTCGTTTGCAAATCTAGCTCTATCACGATTACTAAACAAATCATAAATTAACAAATCATTTTCAAGTATAGAACTAAGACCTTGAATTTTTAACAAATCATCATTATGAATTGCAATCCATCGATTAAGAATCTCTCCAGTTTCTGCCTGATCTTTTGCCCTTTCCATTAACTCCTTAGTAGCAGGCAGTTCTTTTCCATGAAAAAGAACAGTACCACGAACAGAATTATATACAACACTATCATCAACATAAGGAATATTTAACATAAGCATTCTCCTTCAAAAAATAAAACTACAAATCAATTGTATCATAATTTTTTAATAATGTATCAAAAAAAATAAAATTTATAACTTTTTTTTATGATTTTAAAAAAAGTATTGACGAAAATAGAGAATACTTTGTATAATTAATAAAGAACAAAAAGAAAGGTGAATATTATGGACAATACATACAAAATTACAACAAAAAGTGATGACGAAACAATTGAAGTAGCACAAAATATTGAATCAGAAAAATTTCCAAATATGGTTATTTGTTTAAATGGAGATTTAGGGAGTGGAAAAACAGTTTTTACAAAAGGATTTGCTAGTGCCATGGCAATAGAGGAAATAACATCTCCAACATTTAATATAATTAAAGAATACACAGGAGAACTTCCTTTATATCATATGGATGTATACCGTACTAATGGTAAAATAGATAATTTAGGAATAGAAGAATACTTTGATAAAGGTGGAGTAACAATCATTGAATGGGCTGAAATGATTGAGGACTACTTACCAAAAGAAAGACTAGATATCACATTTAAAATTACAGGAGAAAATACCAGAGTACTAGTAATTACACCTTACGGAGAAAAATATACAAGAGTCTGTGAGGATGCTTTATGATAACATTACTAATAGATACATCTTCCAAAGATGTATCTATTGCTATTTTAAAAGACAAAGTAGTATTATCAAGTATCACCAAAGAAACCCCTAACATTCACTCTGTATATACCGTAAAATTAATTAGTGATGCCCTTCTAAACTCTAATCTAAAAGCAACAGATATTGAAAAAATAATGGTAGTAACAGGACCAGGATCATTCACAGGACTAAGAATAGGAGTAACTATTGCAAAAACTTATGCCTATTTAAATAATATAGAAATCATTCCAATATCATCCCTAAAAATGAGAGCATTATCTACAAATCATGATAACTGTTTATCAATAATAGATGCCCATCATGATAACTATTACATAGGTCTATATCAAAAGGATAACTCTGAAATAATAAAAGAACAATTCACTACAAAATCAAAAGTATTAGAATTAATTAATAAATATAACCCTAAAATAATAGGAGATATAGATGGTAATATTGACAATATTAACTATAAAAAACAAGAATTAAATGTTCTAAAAATAGTAGAATATTATAAGGATAAAGAACAAGTAAATCCCCATTTAGTTATTCCTAATTATTTAAAATTACCACAAGCCTTAGAGGAGAAGAAATGATTAAAGAAAAAATATATGCAGATGATGCAAATCCATATGCAAGAATGATTGAGTTTTATGAAGATGAAAACTTATTAGGATATCTAGACTATTCTTTGATTTATGATAGAATAGAAATTAATAATTTTTTTGTAAATCCTGAAAACAGGAATCAAGGGATTGGAAAAAAATTATTAAGTTATTTAGTAGTAGTTGCTATAAATAATCATGTTGTAAATATGACACTAGAAGTAAGAGAAAGTAATATAGTAGCAAGAGAACTATATAAAAAATTTGGATTTCGTGAAGTAGCTCTAAGAAAATTTTATTATGGAGACGAGAACGGAATTTTAATGGAAAAACAGGTGATGTAAATGAAAGATATATATTGCTTAGCAATAGAAACAAGTTGTGATGAAACAAGTATGAGCATCATAAAAAACGGAACAACTGAAATTAGCACAATAGTTGTAACTCAAATTGATATTCATAAAAAATTTGGAGGAGTTGTTCCAGAAATAGCCAGTAGAAGTCACATAGAGGCTATAACAATAGTATTAGATGAATTATTAACAAAATCAAAAATGACTCTTGAAGAAATAGATTTTATTGCCGTAACCTATGGACCAGGATTAATCGGTTCTCTATTAATAGGAGTAGAATGTGCTAAAACAATCAGTTTAGTAACAGGAAAACCATTAGTACCAGTACATCATATAGCAGGACATATTTATGCAAATAATTTAACTAAAAGATTAGAATTTCCATTAATAGCATTAGTAGTAAGCGGAGGACACACAGAACTAGTATATATGGATAAAGATTATTCATTTAAAAAAATTGGTGGTACTTTAGACGATGCAGTAGGAGAAGCCTATGATAAAGTAGCAAAAATCCTTGGACTAGATTATCCCGGTGGCCCAATCGTTGATAAATTAGCACATATAGGAAAAGACACCTATCATTTACCATATCCATTAGATGATAAAACCTATAATTTTAGTTTTAGTGGTATTAAAAGTGCAGTAGTAAACTTAGTACACAACGAACACCAAAGAGGAAATGAAATTAGAAAAGAAGACGTATGTGCATCATTTCAAAAAAGAGTAGTAGATGTAATTACAAAAAAAACGAAACATGCATGTCTTGAATATCGTGTTAAAAATTTAATCATTGCTGGAGGAGTCGCAGCCAATAGTGGGTTAAGAGAAAGTCTAACAAATATGGCCAAAGAAGAAAACATAAACTTTAGTATGCCAGAATTAAAATACTGTACTGACAATGCAGCAATGATTGGAGCAGCAGCCTTTTATGCATATAATTTGGGAATAAGTTGTGATTTAACACTTAATGCTAAAGCAACAGATAGCCTATATAAAATAGAAAATAAGGAGGAATAATATGACTGATTTAGAAATAGCAAACTCTAAGAAAATAGAGCCAATTAATGAAATAGCTAAGAAATTAAAGATAGAAGAGGAATGTGTTCCATACGGAAAAAACAAAGCCAAAATAACATCTTCATTTAAAGAAAAAAAGAAAAACGGAAAACTGATATTAGTAACATCAACGAACCCAACTCCATATGGTGAAGGGAAAACAACTGTATCTATTGGCCTAAACGATGGCTTAAGACGACTAGGAAAGAATTCTATAGCAGTTTTGAGAGAACCATCACTAGGGCCTGTATTTGGAATAAAAGGCGGAGCAACTGGAGGAGGGTATGCCCAAGTTGTACCAATGGAAGATATAAACTTACATTTTACAGGTGATTTTCACGCTATAACAACTGCAAATAATTTAATATGTTCTGCAATTGATAATCATATCTATTTTGGAAATGCTTTAAATCTAAATCCAGATAAAATATTTTTCAGAAGATGCTTAGATTTAAACGATAGAGCATTAAGAAGTGTTTCACTATCTGAAAGAACTGATAGATTTCAAATAACGGCAGCTAGTGAAATGATGAGTATTCTATGCTTAAGCCGTGATTTAGATGATTTAAAAAGAAGAACAGATAATATTATCATAGGATTTAATATGGATAATGAACCAGTATACGCTAAAGAATTAAAAGTAAGTGGAGCAGTAGCAACAATTCTAAAAGATGCAATATATCCTAATTTAGTACAAAGTCTAGAAAACAATCCAGTAATTATACATGGCGGACCATTTGCAAATGTAGGACATGGCTGTAATAGTATTATTGCAACCAATATAGGACTAAAATTAGCAGATTATGTTATAACAGAAGCTGGTTTTGGATCAGATTTAGGTGCCGAAAAATTCTTCGATATAAAATGTAGAAAAAATAATTTAAAACCAGATTGTGTAGTAATAGTAGCAACCATAAGAGCCCTAAAACATCATGATACAACCGGTAACAACGATTTAAGAATTGGTATAGAAAATTTACAGGCTCATATCGATAACATGCTAAATTATACAAAACATATTATCGTAACTCTAAATAAATTTGAAAGTGATACTCTAGAAGAAATAAACTATGTAAAAGAATATGTTGAAAAACAAAAATTAGTATTTTCAATTAATGATGTATGGAAAGAAGGCGGAGCCGGAGCAGAAGACTTAGCAAAGCAAGTAATAAATATGGTAAAAGAAAAAAATGATTTCCACCTTTTATATGATGATAACTTATCTATCAAAGAAAAAATCGAAAAAGTAGCAGAAAAAATATATCATACAACTAAAATAAATTACACAGATATTGCTCTTGAAAAAATAAAAATATACGAACAAATGGAACAAAGAAAATATCCAGTATGTATAGCCAAAACTCAATATTCAATTACAGATGATGCTAAATTATTAGGTTACCCTAAAGATCATGAAATAACAGTAAGTGATGTATCACTATTAGGTGGTGCAGAATTCATAGTAGTTTATCTAGGAAAAATAATGACAATGCCAGGATTAGCCAAAAAATCAAATTATGAAAATATAAACATCGATAACGATGGTAACATCACAGGACTATTCTAATGTATATATATATCCATATCCCATTTTGTTCATCAATTTGCTCATACTGTGATTTTCCTAAAGTATTATACGATGAAAAATATATAGAAAAATATCTAAATTCATTAGAAAAAGAAATCAAAACAAGATATAAAAATGAACCAGTAAAAACAATCTATATAGGGGGAGGTACTCCAACTTGCTTAGATATAGAAGAGTTAGAAAGATTATTAAAAATAACAAATTACTTTAAAAAAGATAATAATATAGAATTCACTATAGAATCAAATATAGAAAGTTTATCTGAAGAAAAAATAATTCTTCTAAAAAAATATGGTGTAAATCGAATAAGTCTTGGAGTACAATCGCTAAATAAACAAGTCTTAAAAGAACTAAATAGACATCACTCCAAAACATTATTTTATAACATAATAAATCTATTAAGAAAACATGAATTAAATAATATATCAGTAGATTATATATATGGAGTAACAAGTAATATTAATATTATAAAAGAAGACCTAGATTTAATATTAAAACTAAATATTCCCCATATATCATGTTATAGTCTAATAATTGAGGATGGTACTATTTTAAAAATAAAAGGAAAAAAATACATAGACGAAGAAATAGATAATAAAATGTATAGTTATATAGAAGAGACTTTAGAGAAAAACAACTATAACCATTATGAAATATCAAATTATGAAAAAGAGAATCATAAATCTATTCATAATTTAAACTATTGGAATAATGGTGAATACTATGGATTTGGTTTAGGAGCAGTAAGTTATATTAATAATATAAGAAGAACAAATACCAAAAACTTATCAAAATATTTAAATAAGGAATGGGTAAAAGAAGAAATACTTGAAGAAAAGAAAGTCCAAATATCAAATGATTTAATCTTAGGATTAAGAAAACTAGAAGGAATATCTATTTCAGAGTTTTCTAAAAAATATCATTTAAATTTATTAGAATTATATAACATAAAAGAACTCATAAATAACGGTTTATTACAAATTGAAAATAACTACCTAAAAATACCAAAAAAATATATTTATATATCAAATAATATCTTAATAAACTTTATTTAAAATAATTATCTATCAGTATAACAAACTTTACAAAAAAATATTATTTGTCTATAATAAGTAACAGGAAGGAAAATGTATTATGGGAAGAGAATTAAGAAGAAAAGAAGAAAAAAGAAATAAATCAAGAAAAAAAATTGAAGAAAGAGAAGAAATATTAGATACATCTATTAAAGGTATTACAGTATTAAAAGTAGTAAGTTCCATAATTTTAATATTATTAGTTGTCTACTATATTATGGCAGTATTTATAACAAAAGAAATAGATATTTCTGAAAAAACGTCTGATACAGAGGCAACAGAAAATAATAGTTCTAGTAGTACCACAAACAAAATAGTAGCTGCAAATATCTTTTCACAGCAAGAAGAAAAATATTATGTATATTGCTATGACTTTAGTGATGAAGACGATGGCGTAGCACAGGCTGTAAGCGGAGCAAGTGATAAGACTATTTACAAATTAAATACTAAAGATGGTTTTAATAGTAAATATGTAACAGATGGAGAAGGAAATAAGAACGCAACATCACTTGACAGTTTAAAAATATCATCACCAACTTTAATTGAAATAACGCAAGATAAAATAACAGGCTACTACGAAGGAAGAAGCAGTATTATTAATTTCTTAAGTAATTAAGGTAGGTGAATTATGAATTTATATATAGATTTTGATGGGGTGATAATGAACTCAATCGATGTAAGTTATAAAAAAATAAAAGAAAAGTATGGAATGAATGCTACTCAAGAACAAGCAAGCGAATTTTATCGCACCATCGATTGGAACAACTTTTTATCAGAATGCACGCCTATTAATAATTCATTGGAAAACTTACAAAAACTAATTGATTCCAAATTATATGATGTAACAGTATTAACTCACGTCTTATCAGAACACGAAGAAGAAGTAAAAGAAGAATACTTAAAAAAATATGTTCCTAGTTTAAAATTTATTCCAGTCACTAAACCAAATCCTAAATGGAGTGCAACAAATTGTCAAAATGCTATATTAGTAGATGACTATTCGGAAAACCTAAAAGAATGGCAAGAACATGGAGGAATATCTATAAAATTTTCAAGCAAAGAAAAGAAATACGATTATATAACCATAAAATGTTTAGATGAACTAATAGATTTATATCCAGAATTGTCAAAAAGTATAAAGAAGAAAGTAAAGGCATAAGCCTTTATTTTTTTTATAAAAAATTTTTTCATTTTTTTACAAATTTAAAAGGTATTTGAGAAAAAAAAGCAAATAATATAATTAGAGGAGGTAAAAGAATGAAAAAAAGTTTAATTGTAAAACAAGATGGTTTGAAAGAATGTGGAGCAGCATCGCTATTATCAATCATTAGATATTATAACGGAAATATATCTATATCAAGATTAATAGAATTAACCGAAACTGATAACCAAGGTACCAGTTTTTATAATCTAAAAAAAGCAGGAATTTCCATTGGATTAGAAGCAATAGGCTACAAAGTAGAAGAATTCGACAATTTAAAAGAAATAAAAAAGCCCTTTATATGCCAGTTTATTAATAATAATTATGAACACTTTGTAGCAGTCTATAAAGTAAATAAAGATAAAGTCGTCATAATGGATCCAGCCTTTGGAGAGAAAAAATTAACAAAAGAAGAATTTTGTAATCTTTGGACAAGCTATATAATGATTTTTTCTCCACAAAAGAAATTAGTACAATATAAAGAAAAAAAGTATTTAAACAAAATAATAGAAGAAGTTATAAAATCTAACAAGACGATTGTTCTTGGTATCCTAACTTTATCTATAATATTTAGTATAATTTCTTTTATGTGTACGATGTATTTTGAAATAGTATTAGATTTTTTATTAGAGACTACAATTAATAACTTATTAGCAATAACATTTATATTTTCTTGTTTATATTTATTAAGAAGCATTACAAACTTTTTTAGAAATGAATTACTAATCATTTTAAACCAAAAATTAGATTGTTCAAGTTTTTTATACACTTTCCAACGAATCCTTTTACTTCCTTATAGTTATTATAAAAATAGAACAACAGGAGAAATAATATCAAGAATAAATGACTTAATTTATGTAAAAAATATTTTAAATAAAATTATACTCACTGTATGCTTAGATACATTAATATGTATAGGATGCAGTATGATATTATTTATAAAAAACAAACTATTATTCTCTATATTATTAATAACTATCTTAATTTATGTTATCTTATATCTTTTATTTAAACCACGACTAAAAAAATATACAGAGATAACACAAGAAAAT
>AUXO014579732.1_pt1 | contig 10612 bp, 8 predicted proteins | sample 768731 | NCBI WGS metagenome assembly AUXO01 (sample SAMN02715735, study PRJNA202380) | gut metagenome | biome: sheep rumen | host: Ovis aries | place: New Zealand: Palmerston North
AAAGATGATTATTATTTTGGAGAAGATTATAAAGCTGTAGATGGAATTCAATTAATAGATGAAAAGTATTATTATTTTAAAGATTCCATTAAGCAATATGGTACAACTGATGGAACATATTACTACGGAAATTACAGTGGCACAAGACAATATAACTATTGGTGGGATAACAATAGGGACGGAAAAGATGATTATTATTTTGACGAAGAAGGAAAAAAAGTATTTGGTTCACAGTTAATAAACGACAAATATTATTATTTTAATGAAAATGGTAAAAAACAATATGGTATCTTTATAGAAATAGATGGAAAAAAATATTATTATGGAAATTATAGCGGCACAAGACAATATGGATGGCTTAAACATGATAATAAAGTATATTACTTACATGAGGAAACAGGAGAAGTAATTACTGGAAAAGTATCAATTGATGGGACACTATACGAGTTTAATGGAGATGGAACCTGGAAAGCAGGATGGATTTCCACTAATGGGAAAACATTTTACTATTATCTTGACGGATCAAAGGCAGTCGGATGGGTCAATATAGCAGGTGCAAAGTGTTTCTTTAATAACAATGGAGAATTAATTCAAGAAAATGCCCTAAAAATAATTGATGTATCGTCCCATCAGCATAATATTGATTGGAATACTATATCTAACACCGATGTAGATGGAGCAATTATAAGAGTAGGGTATGGAACTAGTTATGTAACCGATGCACCAGTTATCGATAGTTACTTTAACACTAATTATAAAGAAACACTTAACAAAAACTTATTATTTGGAACGTATATATATAGTTATGCAATTGATGCAACATCTGCAAACATTGAAGCTGACTTTGTAATAAAGTTATTAAATCAAAAAAATTATGATAAAAACAAAATAGTATTTTACGATTTAGAAGAAAATCCATGGACCAAAAATTTGACAAAAAATGATTATGATATAATTATATCTACATTCATTAATAAATTAGCAAGTTATGGTTATAAAGTGAAAGTTTATACTTATAAATTTTGGGCAGAGAATAAATTAAGTGATTATGGAAGAAGTCAATTAGGTTGGATTGCCCAATACAACGATAACTGCACATATAATGGTTCATATAGTGGCTGGCAATATACATCAGAGGATAGAATAAATGGAATTTCCACAGTAGTAGATGTAAGTGTTTTCAAAAAATAAAAAAGGAGAAATCGCATGAATATATGTTTTTTAATGGCTACCCCATTTACACTAGGAGGAGAACAAAGAGTAGTAACAATAATTTCAAATCTTTTGGTCAAAGAAGGGAACACAGTAACAATATTGTGTACAGACGAGGAAACTCCAATAAATTATTCAACTTATCAAATGAATAAAAAAGTTAAAATTAAATTTATTGATGGATATAACAGTATTAAAGCTAAAAAAATTAGAGAAAAAAGATTAAAAATGGAAAGAGATAGCGTTATACATGGAAAATATAAAAATAGTTTAAGAAAATTAAAGTACATCCATTGTGATCGTTATACAGCTAAATTATTAATAAAAACTATAAAAGAAAATAAATTTGATTATGTCATAAGTCTATCAACAACCTATAACACCATGTTAGCTGTGATTAGTTCAAAGATAAAAGCAAAAACCATAGGATGGCAGCATAATTGTTGTAAAAGATATTTTGATACAATGGGAGTTAGACATTACAATCAAGATAAATTTACAAAATATATGTTTAAGCAACTAGATGCATATGTAGTATTAACAAATAAAGATAAGGAATACATAAAAAATAGATTTCATGTAGATAGCATAGTAATTAATAATCCTAAATCAATACTATCTAAAAAAGTATCAAAATTAGATCAAAAAAAATTTCTAGCAGTCGGAAGACTTGTTGCTATAAAGAATTTTGAAACATTAATTGACATGTTCAATAAATTTCATAAAAAGAATAAAGAATGGAGTCTTTCTATTGTAGGTGAAGGAGAATTAAGAGAAATATTAGAGCAAAAAGTAAAAGAATATAAATTAGAAAAATATGTAAAAATAGAAAAATACACAAACAAAGTAAGTGATTACTACTTGAATTCATCTTGCTATTTAATGACATCCTTATCAGAAGGATGGCCAATGGTATTAGGAGAAGCACTAGAATTTGGACTACCAATTATTTCATTTGGTATAACAGCAGCACCAGAAATAATAAAAAATGGATATAATGGGTACATAGTTGAAGACTATAATGAAAATGTTTTTATAAAAAAAATGTTAAAGATAGCAGAAAATAAAGAATTATTAAATAAGTTAGGACACAATAGTAAGGAAAAAGCAAATAGAATGATAAATGAAAATATTGCAAAGCAATGGATAAACCTAATGAATGATTTATAACAACAGACTAATACAAAATTTGTAGTTTTTGATTTTATATGATATACTACTTAAAAGTAAGGAGTGGAGTAATGGCAAAAAAAATTTGTGTTTATACCTGTATAACAGGAGACTACGATGCTATTAATGAATTTCCGGAATTTAAAGAAAAAAACATAGATTATTATTTATTCACAAATAACCAAAATATTAATTCGAATTTTTGGAATGTAGTTCATATAGATGAAAAATTAGATAACATTCGTACAGCAAGAAAAATAAAAATACTAGGACATGAAATTTTAAAAAAATATGACATTACAATTTGGCTAGATGGCGCAATGAGACCTAGAAAACCAATAAGTAAGTTTTTAAGTGAGTGCTGTGACACAAAAAATTACAGCTTAATTAGTTTTAAACATCCAAATAGAGATTGTGCTTATGATGAAGCAAAAGCATGTGTCATACATGGAAGAGATAATAAAGAAGTTATAATAAAAGAAATGGAATATTTAAAGACACAAAATTATCCAGAACATAATGGCCTTATAGAGAGTGCCGTATTAGTAAGAAAAAATAATGATTCCACTCTAAATAAAACTATGAATGATTGGTTTGATATGATATTAAAATATAGTTATCGAGATCAGCTAAGTTTTAACTATGTTGCATATAAAAATAAATTACATTTCCAACTTTTAAATATGCAGACATTTGATAACCAATATTTTTATAGATTACCTCATAAAAAAGAGTATGATAAAAGACTAATAAAATATAGAGTTTATTTCACAGAAGATTTTGATTTGAAAAATTATAAATACGAAAATGATTTTTCGGGTGACTATGAAAAAAAAGATGACAAATATATAATATCTATAAAAGCTCCAACAAATGGTGAAATTATAAAGATTAAACTAGATAATTTAGGTGGAATTATTATCAATAGCATTAATGTAGAAGGAGTAAATTTAGATAATATAGAATATATTCATAACATTATTCACGAAGATAAAATAACCTTTTTAGGAGATAATCCCACACTGATAATTCATGGAAATTACAAAAAAAATAACAAAATCATAATTAAAATAGACATGAATAGACTGAAAGAAGAAGATTATTTAAAAATAATTGATAACTTATTCTATAAATTAAGAGATTTGGAAAATAATAATAAAAAAATAAATCAAGAAAAAGATAACTTGCACCAAGAAACTCAAAAATTAAAACAAGAAATAATAAACACAAAAAAAGAGTTAGAACAATATTTTATTCCAATAGAAACCAAATATAAAAAAATAACAAATAGTATATTTTGGAAAATTACTTTTCCAGTTCGCTTAATAAGAAGAAAAATATTACATAAAAGGAGTACTAAATGAAAAACCAAAAAATAGCGATAGAAGTAAAAAATATGAGTAAAGATTTTATTGTATACGGGGATAAAGCAAATACATTAAAAGAAAAAATTATACGATTAAATCAATCAAAAAAAGAAGTAAGACACATACTAAAAAATATAAATTTAACAATTGAAAAAGGAGAAAGCGTAGCATTAATTGGAGTAAATGGAAGCGGTAAAAGTACATTACTGAAACTTATGACAAAAATTATTTATCCAACAAGCGGGAAAATTACTGTAAACGGAAAATTAACATCACTTTTAGAATTAGGAGCAGGCTTTCACCAAGATTTTTCTGGCAGAGAGAATATATATTTTAATGCATCAATATTTGGATTATCAAAAAGTGAAATAGATAAAAGAATAGATGATATTATTGAATTTTCAGAATTAGGAGATTTTATCGATAGTCCAGTTCGTACTTATTCATCTGGAATGTATATGCGTCTAGCATTTAGTGTGGCAATTAATGTAGATGCTGAAATTTTATTAATCGATGAAATATTAGCAGTCGGCGATCAACACTTTCAAGACAAATGTCTAAATAAAATGTTAGAATTAAAAAAGCAAGGTAAGACAATGGTATTTGTCTCTCATTCTGTTAATTCAGTAAAATTTTTATGCGATAGAGCTGTTTGGCTTAACAATGGAGTAGTTCGAATGGACGGTAAAACTGAAGAAGTATTAGAACAGTACTCTAAGGAATGTAGGTGATAGATATGACAATATTTAACGAATTACATCATTATAGAGAATTTTTGAAAACATCTATTCAAAAAGAATTTAGAGGAAAGTATAAAAAATCATTTTTAGGCGTTTTGTGGAGTTTTTTAAGTCCATTATTTCAAGTGTTAATTTACTCATTTGTATTTCCATTTATTCTAGGAAATAGAATTGAAAACTATACAGTCTATTTAATTATTGGACTTATGCCATGGACATTCTTTAGTAATACAATATTACAAAGTGCTGCATGTATTGTTAATAATGCAGGAATTGTAAAGAAAGTATATTTTCCAAGAGAAATATTACCTATATCTACAGCTACAAGCAATTTAATTAATTTCTTAATTACACAAATTATTGTTTTTATTGCATTAATAATAAGTGGAATTGGCTTTGGTAAGGCAATTATAGTTTTTCCAATCATTGTAATAATTCAATATATTTTGCAATTAGGATTAGCATTTATATTTTCAGCAATTACAGTTTATATTAGAGATATTGAATATATAATTAGTATATTTATGCAACTTATGTTTTATTTGTGTCCAATTGTATATGATCCAACGATGATACCAAGTAAATTTATGCCTATTTTTAGAATGAATCCAATGTTTCACATTATTAGTTTTTATAGAGTAATCTTATACGAAAAACAAATGCCAAATTTATTAGAAATATTTAAAGTATTTATAGCATGTATTGTAATACTAATCATTGGATATGAAATATTTAAAAAAATGAAAAAAAGATTTGCAGAGGAGTTATAATATGAAAAAATGCGATATAATAATACCAGTATATAAATCACCAGAATGGGTAAAATTATGTGTATATTCAATCTTTAAAAACACAAAATTAGAAACATTAGAAAAAGTATATTTAATTAACGATTGTACCGATGAATTAACAACAAATAGTTTAAAGAATTTAGCAGAAAAATATTCAAAAATAGTAGTATTACAAAATGAAAAAAACTTAGGATTTATTGGTACAACAAATAGAGGCATGAGAGAGTCAAAAGCAGACTATGTACTACTATTAAATACCGATTGTATAATTGCTAAAGGCACGATTGAAAAATTAATAGAACACTGTGAAAAAAACAAAAAAGTTGGACTGATTTGTCCAATATCAAGTAATGCAGCCAATTTAACACTAGAAATGTTCCCAGGATTTAACTTTATGAAAATGAATCAACTATTAGAAAATAAATTTAAAGGAAAGTTGTTTGATGCATGTACAGTTGTAGGAAATTGTTTAATGATTACGCGAGAGTGCATAAAGAAAACAGGATATTTAGATGAAGCATATGGCACTGGATATGGAGAAGAAACTGATTATCAATTTAAAGCAATGAGTAATGGGTTTGAAGCAAAAGTAGCTATAGATACATATGTTTTTCATAAAGCAGAAGTTTCTTTTGGAACCTCAAAAGAAAAACAAGAAAGATTGAAAAAGAATAGAGACCTATTCTTTGAAAGATGGGGAAATCAATATAATGAATTAATGGAAAAATATACAAAAAATGATCCAATTGAATACATTAACAATCACATTACACCTGAAGACAAAAAAATAAATTTTGAATTCTTGATATATTTAATAGGGTTTTCACAAAATGCAGGTGGAGTACACATGACAGTTGATATGGTGAATTATCTAGTAATAAACGGCTTTGACTGTAACATATTGTATGGATTTTCTAATGGTTACGATGAAATACTATTATTTAATCCAATTCAAGTAAATGATATAGAAAAATATTCCTTTAAAAAAATAGTCTCAACCATTTATTCATCAACATATTATGTAAAAGAAATAGCAGACAAATACAATGTACCACTACTATATTTTGCTCAAGGATATGAACCATATTTTGAAAATGGAGCAGACTATGGAGTAGCAGAATTATCATACAAATTAGCAGATGGAATATTAACAATATCAGAATACTTAAAAAGAAGATATAAAGAAATGTTTAATGCAGAATCAACAATTATTCATAATGGAATTAATTATGATTTATTACATAAAAATAATAAAAGCAAAAAAATTAAGACAATAACCATATTATTGAGAAACAATGCATTAAAAGGAGATTTTATCCTACTGGATTTGGTAAAAAAGTTATCATTAACGCATCCAAAGTTAAATATCAACTTATTATACAATAATGAATATATAGAATTCCCTTTTTTCGAAGATGAAAGTAATATAAATAAATTATTAGGTCCATTTACGAGAAAAGAACTAGCTGAAATAATGCAAAAATCCGATTTATATATAGATGCTTCACTTACAGAAGGATTTGGACTAATGGCATTAGAAGCTATGGCCGCTGGGAATGTAGCTATTGCAAGTGATTCGGGAGGAATAAATGAATATCTGAGAGATGGAGAAAATGGAATTATCATTAAAGAAGTAAATAATATAAATTCATACTTAGAAAAAATAGAGTATCTAATAAATAATCCTAAAGAATATGAAAAATTAAGTAAAAATGCAGAGAAAACTGCAGCAGAATTTGACTATGACAATATAATCAGTAAATATATTAAATATTTTTCTAAACCATTTCAAAAGAAAAAAATAGAATTAACAGAAGAAGAAAAAAAATTGTACAATACAATACTCGATGTTCGCTTCAAAGTAGCAGTTGATAATAAACCCAAGAATTTATTGTATAAAATTTGTAAACTAATGCCAAAAAGTTTAAGATTATGGATAAAAAAAGTAGTAGAAAAATTATATAATTTTACAAATGTAAGATAAAAAATAAATAACAATTAAAAAATACTACTTAAGTGATTAAAGTTCGCATGTATAATTTGTATTTGATTAATTCGATATTATACATCTTATACAACTTGAATCACTTTTTTTGTGCAGAAATTATTTCACATCAATTTTAACACAACACAATTATCCAATATTTTTATTTAATATTTATTTAAACTGTTTTTTATGATATACTTAATAGTAGATTTGTATTTATTTGATTCTAGATTTGAGGTAAAAATATGAAGAAATTTATAAAAAATAATATTAGTACAATTACATTAATGTTGCTTACAATTTTCTATTTTGAATATTCTGTAACAATTGCATATGATTCAGCTCACTATATGAGTTATGTTAATATATTTGAAGGACATGCTTTATGGAACAGCTGGGATGTAGTAAGAGGACCTGTGTTTCCTTTTATTATTTATTTAGGCAATTTTCTATTTGGAAAATCCAGTCAAGGATTGATTATGAATACATATATGTACTATTTAATCATGCTTATATTTACTTATAAAATATTAAAATACTTTTTTAGTAAATTGAAAACAAATAGAAGTGTAGAAAACAAATGGATAGGTATAATTATGTTTTTAATCATTATAAATCCCTTTATATACGGATTTTATCACTGCTTATTAACAGAATTTGTCGCAATTACCATAACAAGTATATCATGTTATTTATCAATTTTATGGATAAATGTTGATATTACCGAAGAACGAAAAAAATATGTTATTTATAGCTCAATATTCATTATATTAACTATTTTTTCATGGTTTTTAAAGCAACCTTATGTATCTTGTACATTTTTTGTTTTTATTATTTCGTATATAATTCATATATTAGAAAACAGAAACCTTAAAAACTTTTTTATTAGAACTTGTACAATCCTATTTTGTATAGTCATGTTAATTTTGAGCATTCAGGGATGGAATCATTTTCTAAAGATGATGGGAAATAACCCAAATACAGATAGAAATCCAACTAATTCACTAGGAAATCAACTAATCAATGCAGTTGATTTTATAAAAATACAAAATAATCGTGAATTAATTGAGAATAATGAATATATAGAAAGTATTGCATTAACAAATGAAGAAGAAAAAGATATAAAAGAATTAATTCAAGTCAATAAAGAATATTTAGTAGTTAATTATTTTGATAATGCAAATGTAATTGAATCAGATTATTTATTATGTAACAATGGAAATGTAAGTGCAGCAACTGCAATTAAATATCTAATGAAAGTTTTCATACATAATCCATTAAAATTATTAAATACATATTTATCAAATTATTTATCTATCATTGACATTTATTCTACCACAACAACAGATGGAGTTGGTTATGTAAGTGATAAAAAAATAGATTTAAATTTCTCAAGTGAAATATCGAGTTTGGGCTATAACTTATATATATATGGAAACACTAATATTTTAGATATGTCAAAATCAATGTATAAAAAAGTAAAATGTTATGAACAGTTTCATTATACTTTTAAGGGATTAAATGTTATCATGAGGATTTTAGGTAAATTATATTTAATTCTTTTTAAACTATTATTTGCTCTATTGCCATTTTTATTAATTATAGCTATAATCATGAGAATTCGTGAAAAAAGAAATATGAATCAAAAGAAAGTTTTAGATTTAATTATTATTTTGTTTGGTTTTAGTCTTATGCATGTATTGCTTCATGTTGTAACAGGAGCAATAATTGATCGCTATGCCATTCCAGTCTTTATTCCAGTATTCATTGGAACATTTATATTATTTTTCTCGTTCTTAAAAAAGAAGAGAATATAGAATTATTGTTAGTAGGTGATATATATATGAAAGTATTATTAGTTATTCCTTCTTATAATGAAGAGGAAAATGTTTTAGATAATTACCAAAGAATTATTGATTATAATAAAAAAAATAAAACTAATTACGAAGCGATTATTATTAATGATGGATCTAGTGATAAAACAGAAGAAATTTGTATTAAAAATCATATTCCTTATATCACTTTAATTCACAATTTAGGTATTGGTGGGGCAGTACAAACAGGTTACAAGTATGCATTAGAACATGATTATGATATAGCTGTTCAATTTGATGGCGATGGACAGCATGATATTAGTTATGTTAAAGATATTATTGAGCCAATTATTAAAGAAAATGCTGATATGGTTATTGGCTCCAGATTTATAGATAAATCAGTTAGTGAATTTAAGTCAAGTAGATCTAGAAGAATGGGTATTAATTTAATTTCTTTCTTTATTAAGTTAGTAACTGGTAAGAAGATATATGATACTACTAGTGGATTTAGGGCTATTAATAAAAAACTAATTAATTATTTTGCAGAGGATTATCCAGTTGAATACCCTGAACCTGTATCTAGTACTAAAGTATTAAAGAAAAAATATAAAATAGAAGAGGTTCCAGTTAGTATGAATGAAAGAACTGGCGGGGTGTCTAGTTTAGGTAAATTATGGAAACAGGCATATTATATGTTTAATGTAATTCTATCTATTATATTAGTAGCTCAAGGAAGTGATAAGAGATGAGTACAAGTTTAGTATTTGTATCTATTATATTTAGTGTTATTATTATTATTTTTCTTCTTTATTTAATTAGAAAAGAAAATGTTAATATTAAGTATTCTTTAGTATGGTTAGTATTGTTTATTCTTTTGCTTATTTGTTTATTAATTCCAGGATTACTTGAGTATATTACAAAAACTTTAGGATTTCAAACTTCATCAAATATGGTTTTATCGTTACTTATTGCTGTTTTAGTTATTATTAATATTGTTAATACAGTTATTAATTCACATCAAGATAAAAAAATAAGATTATTAATACAAGAAGTATCTATTTTAAAAAATAATATAAAGAAGAAGGATTAGTAATATGGTTAAAATTTCAGTTATTGTTCCTGTATATAATTCTGAAAAATATTTAAGTAGATGTATAGATAGTATTTTGAAACAAACAATGAAAGATTTTGAATTAATTTTAATTAATGATGGCTCTACTGATGAAAGTTTATCTATTTTAAAACAATATGAATTAAAAGATAATAGAATAAGAGTTATCAATCAAAAGAATGCTGGGGTTTCTAAGACGAGAAATAAAGGAATAAAATTAGCAAATGGAGATTATATTACTTTTATTGATAATGATGATACTATTAAAAGTGACTACTTAGAAAAGTTTTTGCCTTTTATTGGAGAGTATGATGTTGTAATAGGAGGATATCAAAGAATAGATAGTAATGGAAATATAATATCAGAATTTAGACTTAAAGATTCTTTATGGTCTAAATATACGTTTATTACCCCATGGGC